>Ga0153915_10001123_pt1 | contig 24618 bp, 19 predicted proteins | sample Opewatmetagenome_2_FD_107003 | JGI IMG/M metagenome (GOLD analysis project Ga0153915, IMG submission 107003) | Freshwater wetland microbial communities from Ohio, USA - Open water 3 Core 3 Depth 3 metaG | ecosystem: Environmental > Aquatic > Freshwater > Wetlands | place: USA: Ohio, Lake Erie...
AATTCACACATTACTTTTCGTTGCGTCGGCAAATGCACGCAGCACAGTATATGGGTCTTTCGCCTTCACAATTCCACTTGCCACCAGAACACCGCGAGTTCCGAGTTTGAGCGCTACAGCGACATCTTCGCGTTGGCTTATTCCAGCACCGCAAAGAATGGTCATGTTGGGGTCAACTTTGTGGACGAGTCTAACAGTATTTGTGACGACTTCAGGCTTAGCTTTTGAAACAGCGATACCGGTGCCAATTAGTTCTGGGGGCTCAATGGAAACAATGTTCGGCCCCATCGCAGCCGTTGCAGCGCTTACCGACGGATTATTTGCGCAAACACACGAAATCAGTCCTTTTTCACGTGTAAGGGCAATTATGGCATCGATTTCTGAGAGTTTAAGCTGTCTCTCCGAATGATTGATTAATGTTCCAACTGCCCCTGCTTCCTTAACTGCTTCGGAGAGGATATGCCCTGTGCAGTTGCCTGGTTTTATTGGGTCAATGTGTTGGGCGAAAACTGGAATCTCGACGGTTGAAGCGATTTTGGCGATGTCGGCGAACTGGGGTGCAACAATGATGCAGGCTCCAGTTTCTTTAGCGGCTTTCTCAGCTTGCTTTGCAAGTGTTAGGGCTCTTTGTCCTGTTGATTCGAGATAAGTTTTAAAGTTTACAATAATCATAGGCGATTGTAGGTTCATTTTTGGTGTTCCTCGCAGTATGGTTACTGGAGGAGTGTTAATATTTTTTGCCTTTAGAAACTTTCCCTGAATTCGTAAAAGTTGTTTTAGGACACGGACGCTTTCAGTTGGGAAATGGCTCTTTTTTTGGCGGCTTTTTCAGTCAACATGCCGATCAACTGGCTATTTTTGACTACAGTTGCTCTTTTCATTCCCTTTTCCTCCATTATCTTCATAGCTGTAATCATCGACTCGTTGCCTTCAAGAATTATCAGCGGCGTGAAGTTGAGATTTTTTGCAAGAGTTTTTAGCGGGTCTTTTTGTTCTTCAACTATTTCTTTAAGCAAGTCTCTGTCGTTTATTATGCCGACAGGTTTGTTGTGCTCCATTAGTAGAACAGAGGTAACACTATTTTGGAGCATTTTTTCCACGATTTGGGCTACTGGTTCAGTTGGAGTAATTTCGATGCTGGGCAGTTTGGTACCAGCTTGGCTGCTGATTTCGGTGATGTCTATTCCTCGTTTCCAGATGTCGTTTAGCATTTCGCTGACGCGTTCGATTTGGCTTGGATCGCTAGAGTAAAATGTATCTGGGAGATAGAAGGCTGATTCGGTGCCGAAATCGCTTAGTGGCGGCATTTTGAACATGAAAAGGTGCTTGTTGTCTACGAGCATCATGGTTAGGTAACTGATGGGCACGTGTTTTACTTCATAGTACATGGAGAGCTTTTGCGCTGGCTCCAAGTTGTCAAGATCAATAGATGCCATTACGCGGACTTTTAGACCTTTCTTGATGTACTTGATCAGTGGGTCGTCTTCAGCGAGACGGTTGATGCTGTGCGAAGAGGTGATTATGACAACGTCTTTTTTGGCGCCTTCAAGAACTTTGATGACTTTGTTCCATGCATCCTCAGCGCCTTTTATGACAAGCGTTTCCCCAATCGGTATACCGCTTTTTAGCTCATCTATGCGTCTTGATGCGTCTACCCCGCTCTGCCACATCTGGACAAAAAAAGCTTTCAAAACAGAAATAAACATTTTGTCATTTATCCATAAGCCTTCGTCTTCAAGGTTTAAAACAGATGCTTCGTTGCCAAATGGTGCATAAAGAATAGCTTCTTCTTCGTCTTTGATTAAAAAGCGTGGGAAAAATTTTGAGCTCATATTGACATGACGCAGTTTGATGTTTAGTTTTTCCTCGTTGATGTTGCTGTCTATTCGCTCAGCGACTTTGAGGTTTTCCGGGGCAATGTCAGTTATAATTTGAATTTGTACGTTGTGTTCTTTTGATGGTGCCTCTGCCGCGTCGAAAATGCCCGCGATGTCTTCTTGGATTAGACCTAGTGCAGTTGTTAGTATGATAACTTCAGATTTTGATTCTTCAATCATGCCCAACATTTTGGAATGAATCTTTTTCTTGCCAGTGATAATCGAGAATTTGGCTACTGGGTAGTCTGATTCCGGAGCGCTAATTGACTGCCAAGACGTTAATAGGCTTTGTTTTTGCTCGGTGAGGCTGGAAACCTCATTCTTCTTAGTATTAATGAACGTGTCAACCAAGTTTTCGAAAGGAACAATCGTGAAACGTGTCGGCCTCTCTAAGGTTGCTTCGATGAAGCCTTTTTCTTGGAGTTTCTTGAATGTACGGTAAGCTTGCACACGCTCCATCTTGAGTCTCTTCGCTACAAAGCTAGTTGATTGGACGCCGCTTTTGGCAAGGAACATGTAAACTTGAACTTCCCGTTTTGAAAGACCCAACGTTTGCAGAAACTTGGTGACGTCTTTTTCGCTCATCGAGTAACCGCCGTCTAAAACCTGTTTACAATAGTAAAGAAATGTTGTTGGTATTTATAAAATGTATCTTTTTTGACACAACAAAATACAATTAATTAAACCAGTGTTTTCTGCTCAGTGCCCAGTTCACTTTTGGCGCGTTTTGCTGGCCTCCAAGATTTCCTTACGCAACTTGGGTACTCATGGTTCTTTTCTAGTAACTGTTTTAGGAAAACCATGGTTTTGTCATCGGTTAAATATCCGCTGCCAAAATCACCAAATTTATGTCGCAAAAGTGCGACTTCACTGTCACGTGTTACCTTAGCAATAATGGAGGCGGCGGAAACAATCGGATAAATCCTGTCAGCCTTGTGCTTGCAGATTATTTTTGTTTTGATTGTTAAGCATTCTCTTATGTGGTTATTAAATCGATATTCAAGTACGTCTGCGGCGTCAACATATGCCTCGTCAGGTTTGAGGGCTTCAATGATTTTTGCCATAGTTTGAGCTTCAAGCCTGTTTAGCTTATGCAGTCGCCTGTTGCTTCTCACAGCCTTATCAATTTGGCAGGGTAGAACCTTCACGATATGGTAGCTTTCAGTTAAGCGCAGGATTTCAGGCAAGAGCGCTTCCCGTTTTTTGGGAGTTAGCAGTTTTGAGTCTTTGACGCCTAACTCAAGAAGCCCCGGTAGGTTCTCGGCTTTCACTAATATGCCAGCAACCACTAAAGGACCGATAACGCAACCGCGCCCAGCTTCGTCAACACCAGCCAACAACATTGAGTCAATCAACCTACTACCGTAGAAGGACCTTTCGCTTTCTAGGCTATATTGTTTTTCCAAACCGCCCAAAAACCACCAAGGGAATAATTAGATGCAACCAATACCTAACGCTCCGTACTACCTCTCTTCGCACCAATACTGTTTTTAGTTGCCAGCACTGAGACTTTATGAAGATTTATGCAAGACCTCGAATTAGCCAAAAAACAACTCTATAACCATCAGCGGACGCTTGTCATAGTCAAAGGCGGCCACGTGCTCTTCCAAACAGATTCACATAAGATTTCAGGCTTTATCAAAGCTATTGAGAAACATGGAACGGAACTAAACGATTCTGCGGTAGCTGACAGAGTGGCGGGAAAAGCATTGGCGCTGTTGTGTGTTTACGCTGGGATACGTGAGGTTTATGCTGAGGTCTTAAGCAAAAAAGCTCAATCGGTTTTTGAGGAAAACAAAATCTGGGTCCAGTGCAAGCAACTGGTTGATAACGTCTTGGATTTGAACAAGGATGATGTATGCCCGTTTGAGAAGCTTGCCGCCATCATTGTTACCCCAAAAGACTCTTATGGCGCCTTTAGGGCTTTGCTGGAAGAAATGAAATCCTGCAAGTAACCTAGAAACTGTGCTGAGTTGGTATTCAACTGTTTTAGATACCTGCTCCCCTATCATGAGAGCAACCGCTTGTATGCTCTAGGACCGTTGAAGTAAAACACTTTGCACGGCATAAGTCACTGCAGCATTTGTTGAAACGGTTGCTGAAATGCCAAATATTCTAATAATCAGGAGAAAACCAAAAAAAAGCAGCCGAATAACTCCAACTACTTTTTATCTGGGCACGAACACTTTATATCAAGCAAACCTTTTTCTTCTATTATTACTAAAATCGGTGAAACACAAAAATGAGCACTCAACCTTTTCATATAACAGATAGCAATTTTGAGGAAACATTGAAGAAGAGCAAGCTTGTTCTTGTTGATTTTTGGGCAAACTGGTGTGGACCATGCCGAGCCTTAGCACCAACTATCGAGGAGCTAGCCAAAGAATACAATGGAAAAGCCTTAGTCGGCAAACTTGACGTTGATGAGAACCCTGCAACGGCGGAGCGTTTTCAAGTTTTCAGTATACCAACCATGATTCTGTTTAAAGATGGCACAGAAACTGAGCGACTTGTTGGCTTGTGCCCCAAAAGCAGAATATCAGACACCCTAAACAAACATCAGTAATCTTTAGGCGCCCTTCATTTTTTCATACATTTTCTCGAGTGTCCAGCGTATGCTCGACTTAAGCTCTTTTAGTCGTTCTTCGTCAACATTCTTGATTGTTATCTCTTTAATCAAGTCGCTTTCACGCACAATATTAAAGGAAAACATTTTTTCTGGCTTCAACTGACCCAGCCGAACCAGTTCGTTGTCTTTTTCCTGCATTTTTGCGAATACTTTCTCGACAAGAAATATGCTGAAGGGAGGTGTGTTGACGCTGAAGTTTTTGCTCTCATCAGGCATAACATGCATGGCTTGCTTGTCAAAGTAAATCAGCGCTAGCGGCTCATCGTTCATTGTTTTTAGCGGTATGACACTTTCAGGCTCTGGCTCTTTTTTTGGCAAAATCACCTCTTTTGGCACGGGTGCCAGAGTGACTAGGACTTCGTTTATATTTCCGCGTTTGAAGCCTTTCTCAAGCAAAATCGTGTTTACAACGTCTAAGGTTGCCTGAACTTCTTTCGTTTCAGTCGCTAGTTTTTCCAGTTGTTCTTCGAGCCGTTTCTTGAAGGCAATCATAGATTTCATTTTTTCTGGGTCTTGAGCCAAACCAATCAGCACTCGCAGACACTTTTAGCACTTGATACTTATGTGCTTTAGCCTTTTCTAAGTTGCTTTGGATTCGCTGATCTTCTTGAGTTGCCCCCGGTACATTTCCACAATCTCCTTTGAGGTGGTCGCGTCTTCAGGGCTCTTGTCAGTACGGTATTTACCTGTGAACCGCGGAAAGCGGATAGCTAAACCGCTACCTTTGCGGATTGAGTCGATGGCGCACATGTGAATAGGACTCAAAGTTACTTCGGCACCTAAAATCTCCAGTACCACTGCTGGCTCAAACCACACGTCAGCCTCCAGCATTGACTGGACACGAGAATTTTTGCGTGGAATCACATGTTTCTGCAAAATCTCATGAAGCGTTGCCAAATCTTTATCGGTGAAGCCTGTACCGCATTTGGTGACAGTTTCAAAGGTGTCTGCAATGTCATTGTACGTCGCAAGCAGTAGAGCGCCGTAAGCGCCAACACGTTTGCCTCTGCCATGAAAAGCGCCGACCACCACCAAGTCCACGGTGTCAGTCATTTCGCTTCGGTAGTCTCGCTTGTATTTTATCCAAAGCCAGCCTCGACTACCAGCCTGATAAACTGAGTCTTTGCCGACGGATTTGCACATTAAGCCTTCGCAGCCTTCTGCAATGGCTTCCTCAAAGAAGTCCTCAAGCTCCTTTGGGTTGCTGACCAATTTTTGTGTGGCTGGTTTCATGCGATCGTTTTGTTTTATGATTTTCTCGAGCGTTTTTCGGCGCTGAGGGAACGGTTCGAGGGTTGAGTCTTTACCGTCCACATAGAGTGCGTCGAAAGTGAAAAGCGAAATCGGGTATTGCTCAACAGCTGCTTCTACACCATACTTTCGCCTGCGATGCATAAGCTCTTGGAATGGTCGCATGTCGCCTGTCTCCAAATCCATCGCAACGCATTCTGCCTCTAAAATCGCTTCCTTCGCCACCACCTGTGTTCTAATCAAGTCAACAGCGTCTGGATACTGGTCAGAAATGTTCTCTAAACGCCTGGAAAAAAGAACAACTTTGTCGCCTTTTTTGTGCGCTTGCACACGTTCGCCATCGTATTTGTATTCGGCAACGCACTTACCGCCAAACTTCTCCAAAATCTCCTCTGGAACACCCAACCTTTCGGCAAGCATGGGTCTTATCGGTTCAAAAACCATAACTTGGAATTTTTCGATTCCTTCTAAACCTTTTTCTACAACAATGTTTGCAACCCTGCCCAAGTCTGAGGAAATATTGTAGGCTCGCTCGATGAGTTCTCGGGCTTCTTTTCCACCGCCATATGCTATCGCCAATGCGTCAAGAACCGACATATCTGCAATCCCGAGACGCAGATTGCCTGTTACTGTACGGATTATCCATTTGGCCTCTTTTGGTGAAGCATCCGTCAAAAGCCCTGAAAGCAACGCCATTTTGGTGTCGACGGTGCCTGAGCCCTGGATTTTAGCCATTCTATCAAGTATCTGGTAAACGTGCTCAACGGTCAGTCTTTTTGTAAAGAACGTTGACTGCTTGCGTTTAGCCAGCAGATTCTGTGAGGTTTGACCGATGTCGCCGCTCTTTTGTAGTTCAGCCAAAATTACGCTTTCTCTCTGTCCAGATGCTCGCGCGAGGGCTTTTATGGCCAGTTTCTCGGCTACACCCATTTCTACGCCTAAGAAATCAGGGTAAAGTTTGCCCTGCGTCAGATATACAACCCGAGCAATGACTTCCTTAGGAGTTTTCTTTAATAGTTCTACAAGCAGGTCTGTCATTTCGAGCCGTTTTGTTGTAGCTTCAATTCTTTCATAGTAGTCGGCGATTATGGCGTAATCCAATGTTTTCTCGCTCACACAACATACTGAGGAGTGCCCTATTAAAAATTAGCACTGCCTTAACAGAAAATAATCGACCAATGACACACTATTCATATCAGGCAAAATCTGAAAAGACCGTAATAAGAACCATAACTAAATTGAAATAAAGAAAAGAAACGGAAATAATAAAACGCTGACTACAATAGAGTATTTTCGCTTTTCTTAAAAGCCATCAACTAAATGGGCTGTACCATCTGGGCAATAGACTCGGTCGCCTTTCTCAGCGACAAAGAAACGCTTATTGCATGCTTTCATTTGGGAGCATCCGTCGCAATCTCTTGATAACATCTTTCTTTCTTTTCCTCCTATTGGTTATTGTGATTTTTTAAGAGGCAAGCGCGCACATGTTTGTGCAACCAGCATCCGACCGATTCGCACATGTTGGCGTTACCGCTTAGAAGCCATACACATAAGAAAATGTATCTTTTAAAGTTTATCGTGATATGCCATTTCAAGACTGAATGGCAACTCTATGATAGTGATGGAGTATTATTGATTGATCCTTATGGACAGGTAATGAGTGCTTAAGATCGCCAATGTTCCCATGAGTTCTTGCCTCAGTCAACGGTGAACAGAGCAGAGTCAGACGCTTGCTAACTATGGTGCCGACAAAACTGGCTTGTACTATAACATAAACGAAACAAAAGATTTAGGAAACATTTAGGCAACCAACATGCAGGCAAACTCGACAATAGGAACAGCAATACAACGGGAAATAAGTTAGTTTCGGCTAAAACTTTTCTTTATGCATTATTTCGTTGACTGGCCTTCGGTCTCTGGCTGGCGGCGTTTCGTTCGGATACCCTATCGGAATTAGGGCTATAGGACGCATGCCCGCAGGGGCGTTTATGATTTTGCATATTTCGTCTTCTTTGAATGCGCCAATCCAGCATGAGCCCAAACCCATCGAGCAAGCTGTTAGAAGGATGTTTTCTATGGCCGCTGCTGTATCTTGAATGCAATAAAGTGTTTTGCCACGTTCATTGTAGGTTTCTTCGGCATATTTCTCATCAGCGCAAACAACAATCACTACCGAGGCTTCTTGTAGGACTATTTGCCTATATGCTGCCTCGGAGAGGGTCTGCTTGCTTCTTTGTGTGCTTGCAACTACAAATTCCCATGGTTGAACGTTGCCTGCTGATGGTGCCCACCTTGCGGCTTCAAGCAGTTCTTCCACGGTGCCTTGAGGTAAGTCTTGTTTTTTGTATGTTCTTATGCTTCTTCGCTTGTTGATAGCTTCAGAAAGGTCCATAATAGACTGACTCCAAGAGTTAACATTAGCTTGTACGGTTAAAAACTGTTATTCTTTGTAGTTTAGCATAACAGTCTTAAGTTCATTTGTTGATTAAGGTTGTTGGATGATGAGCACTAGAGTCACAGAGCAAATGCGGTGATAATGACTCGACGGGCGAACTGACAAGTCCAATCGATAAACTTATCAATTTAGTAGTTGTGAGAAAGTAAGCTAGAACGCGTGAGATAGGCGTTATAGAAAAGAGGTGAATAAGTAAAATGGTTGAAATGAGAGTTGACGCTTCAGAACTCAAAGGCGAAGCAAAACTAGTTGAGAAACTATCCGATTTTCTAAAAGAGAAAACGGGCGGAGACGTAACCACTGAAGGAAAAACTGTGACTGTGAAGGGCGAAGGCGAAGCATTAGGCAAAAAATACGTGCGCATTGTCATAAAGAAGTTCTTGCACAAGCACGAGCTTTCAGACTCTTTCAAAGTTATCGGCGAAGAAGATGCGCTTAAAATCAAAGAGCGCAAACTAGAAGAGGAAGACTAATTCTTTTCCCCCTTTAAATTCTAGTTTATTTTATTTTTCCGTATATAAATGGCACAGCGATAGCTGGCTGTACTAAACCCTGAACACCCTGTTCGAGAGCTTAGCATTAAATCAAAAAAAGCGACCATTAGCTAGGTTGAGGCTTGAAAGCACGAGCAAGAAAACCATCGCCATTGGCGCCGTCCTACTATTTTCACTTGTAACTGGATCATTGGCCTTTTCGGCAACCTGCGCGGCCCTACAAAGCATAAACCCGGCAGCCGCAGTAGCAGCTATAACCATAGCTGCAATAGGCTTCTTGTGGTTCAAAAAGACAAATTCTTGAGTTTCTCCAGTTAAACATGAACCAGCTAATATAGGAAAACGGCGGCATAGCAGTCTTTTTTCGTACTTAACCCAAAAAGGTCCCTCCTTTAATAGAATAAATGTACTGTCATCAAGGTTTAGTGAATAAGCGCCGAATTTTTAGTCAAGTTTTCGTGATTGAACCAAAAGACCACTTTTTATCTCGACGTGGAATAGTCGAGGAAACCGAGACACTAATAATCTTGCTAATAATCTTGGCAAAAAATTAAGGTCTTAATATAATGAGAGGGATCTATCTCAGGGCAAGCGAGTCTTTACTAGTCAGTTGCAGAGCGTTATCGGTTGCTGGCATTTTGTATTTTCAATACGTTAAAAGATAGTGGGGAATAGAGGCCAGAAAAAGGATAGGATGTGGTATCGCTTATTTGCGTTTTAGCATGTTTTCTAAGATTGGCTTTAGCTTTGCATTTTCTGCTTGGATCTTCTCTTTGCCCAGAGCTTTCATTTGTCCATCGATTTCTTTTATGACCTCAGCATAGCGTATGCCTTCTGCGGCTGAAACATATTCAACTCGGAACCTGTCCGGGGTCATGCCGAGTTTTATCAGCATATTTTTGAGGGCGTCAGTACGGGCTTTCATTTTGTAGTTTCCGCTGATGTAGTGGCAGTCGTATGGCAGGTGGCATGCACCAAGCATAACCATGCCTGCGCCAAGTCTGAGCGCTTCCAACACGAATTCTCTGGCAACTCTGCCGCTGCACATAACTCGGATTGCGCGTACGCTTGCTGGGTATTCAAAGCGGCTGGTGCCTGCGAGGTCTGCGCCTGCGTAACTGCACCAGTTACAAAGGATGGCTAAGATTTTTTCTTCGGGTTTGTCTTGGAGCGCGGCTCGGATTTGAGCAACAACTTGTGCGTCTGTGAAGTGCATCTGTGTGATAGCGTGCTGTGGACATTCAGCAACACATGTTCCACATCCATGGCAGCTAGCGGTTATTATGTTGGCGGGTTTTCCTGGTTCAAGCCTGATTGCGCCGTATGGACACTTGTCAACGCAGACACCACATTTTTTGCATTTAGCTTCGTCAACCACTGAGATGATGGGTTCAATTTTCCACTTTGGCTTGCTGATGACTGTTGCTGCCCTTGATGCTGCGCCACTACCTTGTGAAACGCTGAATGGAATGTCCTTTAAGCCTGCGCATGCTCCGGCGTAGAAAACACCATCTGTTGGTGCGTCCATGGGTTTAAGTTTGGGGTGTGCTTCCATGAAGAAGCCGTCTGAACCGCGTGAGAGGTTGAGTATGCGTGCAACTTCAGCTGAGCCTTTTTTGGCTATGGCTGCTGTCGCGAGCACGACCATGTCTACTTCAACTTCGATTGGGGAGCCAAGGATTGAGTCTTCTGAATGTACCGTTAGGTTATGCGTGACTGGATCTTCGTCTATACGGCTTACTCTGCCTCGGATGAAGTTTACGCCTCTTTCTCGTGCACGGTCATAGAATTCCTCGTAGCCTTTGCCGGGGCTGCGTATGTCCATGTAGAAAACGTAGACTTCCACGTCTTCTTTGTATTTCTCTTTAATCTGGACCACATGCTTCAGCGTGTACATGCAGCAAAAGTTGCTACAGTACGGATACTTGCTTTTGTCTCGGCTGCCAACACATTGAATGAAAGCGATTCTGTGAGGTTTCTGTCCGTCTGATTGGCGAATAACTTTGCCGCCTGTTGGACCTGCTGCCAGAATGAGTCTTTCAAATTCCATGCTGGTGATAACGTTTGGGTATTTCCCGTAGCCAAGCAGTGGCATGTCGTATGGCAGGTAAACATCAAAGCCTGTGGAAACGATGATTGCGCCAACGTCGATGTCGACTTCTTCAGGTTTCTGGTTGAAGTCTATGGCTTGGCGTTCACCGCACACATCCGTGCACTTGAAGCATTCAATGCAGTAATCTTTGTTGATAGAGTAAATTAGCGGAACTGTCTGGTCGAATGGCACTGAGATGGCTTTGCGTGTGCCAAGGTTCATATCCCACTCATTTGGGTACTCGATTGGACAGGCATCTTTGCATTCCCCGCAACCAGTGCATTTCTCTGGAATAACGTAGCGCGGGTTTTTGCGGATCTTTACTTTGAAGTTGCCTATGTATCCGTCAACTTTGACTAGTTCTGAGTTGGCGAAGATTGTAATATTTGGGTGTCTTCCGCAATCCACCATTTTTGGTCCTTCAATGCAGATGCTGCAATCGAGGGTTGGGAAGGTTTTGTCGAGCGCTGCCATGTGTCCACCGATGCTCTGGGTGTTTTCTAGCATATAGACTTTGAAGCCCATTTCGGCAAGGTCTAAAGCTGCGTTCATGCCTGCGATTCCTCCACCGATGATTAGGGCTTTGTTTGTGACTGGAACTTCAATTGTTTGCAGCGGCTGCATCAAGCGTACTTTAGCGACAGCCATACGCACGCTGTCTTTGGCTCTTTCGGTTGCTGCGGCTGGGTCATTTTGGTGGCACCATGAGGCGAATTCTCGGATGTTTGCCATTTCATAGAGGAACGGGTTTAAGCCCGCTTCGGATACTGTGCGTCTGAAGGTGGGTTCGTGCATTCGTGGTGAGCATGCGGCGATGACTACGCGGTTTAGTTTTTGTTCTCGGATGGCTTTGCGGATTTCTTCTTGTCCTGGGTCTGCGCACGTGTAGCGGTTTTCTTTAACGAATACAACATCTGGTATGGTCTTTGCGTAATCAGCAACTGCGTGAACGTCTACTGTGCCCGCGATGTTTAAACCACAGTGGCAGATGAAAACGCCAACTCGGAGTTCCTCTGGTTTCTGGGGAATTGTTTCTGGTTGTTTAGCGAGTGTTTGCGGGGTGCTCATTTAATAGTTTCCTCCAAAACGAATCGTTTGTTGATTAGTCTACGCCTATTCTCGTCAGCTTGAGTTTTTAGTTCTTTAACTGCATCCAATGGGCTAGTTATACGTTCGAGCGCTTTGTTCCATGTACCGGAGTGGATGGGTGTGTGATGAACTTTAGTGCGCTTGACTGTTAGAGCTTCTGGGGCTGGGCAAACGTTTTTGCACGCGCCGCAGAACGTGCAGGTTAATTCGTTAACGTGGACTTTCTTGTCTTCGCCAAGTGTAAGTGTGCCCGTGATTGGGCAAACATCTAGGCAGTCTGTGCAGCCTTCAGGGCATTTTTCTTGGTTTATGGAAACTGTACCTTCGATGGCTTTTTTGACTCTCAACACCCCTGGAGTGCACTTGAACTCGCAAACTCTACAGGTTGGGCAGTACTCTTTTTGGATGTCAAGGCTAACTTGAACCCGCTTTTTCAGTGTTGGGGAGAGGGCTTGGACGTTTTCTACTGGTTTGCCGTCGAAACCGATTCTCGAGATTTTAATAAGTGATAGTGGACATGCGATTTCACATTCGGCGCATTCCTTTTCGCACTGGCGTGTATCCACTTTTATGTCTTTGACAAGTTGCGGATAGCTCTCTTTTGCCAGAATAGAGAGATCATGTGCCCCATTTAGGGTAACCTTAATTGCGCCATACGGACAGGTAACATCGCAGATTCCGCAAAAGTTACATTTTGCCAAGTCAAAGTCCACTTTGGCTTTCTTTGCTTTTTCCCCTTGAACTTTCGGGTGAGCTTGGGTTTTTATGGCTTCTTTAGGGCAAGCCAATGTGCATACTTGGCAGCCAACACAGCGTTTCTTGTCAAGTGTTAACTTGTAGTTTTTAACGTGTAAAATCCACTCTAACGTTAAAGCGTCTGCCGCATCTTTCTTTACGGTTTTTAACGGCATTTATTTTTACCACCAAGAGTTATTCATAAGCGCGGAACAATTTAGCCCAACGCCTGATAGATTGTTAGACTGTTTCAATACAGCACTTTCGATATAAATATTGCTTGAAAAAACGCATTTTCCCACGTAGCAAAACCAACAAAGCCCAAAAGCAAAATTCGCGGCTAAGCTGATGCTCTCACATACTATACCCGCTTCTATTTATACTCTCAACAGGTGGGGAAGCTAAAATGACTGGTCAACGAGCGTTCATTTGGCAAATAGCGTACTAACCGCGATTGCTAACAACTATTTTATGCGGTCTCTTTATTTACAAGGGCGCCTGCTTTGTCATTTGAGGAAATTTTCGGTATATTTCTCTGTGGACAGCTAAACCTGCCAAACATTGATTAAGCATACGCCTAAAGACATTACCTGAAACCCATGAATCGCCTACTTTGTTGTGGAAAAACTCAATCAGCCGCCAAAATTTTCTCAGCAGCACTCTTTCTACACATTTTTTTCATAAATAGCAGGGGAAAATCTAAAACTTTCCCAACCACTCCTAAGCCAGAAAACATAGCTTTCAAATTAGCAATATCGGTCTGGTTGACAGCGCCAAGAAGTGGAGCACTGGCCAAATAAACCAACAAAAATACCGCTAAGCCAGATGCAAGCACCAACCACCAAGGTAAACTCGAAACACTAACAAACAAGAAACTTGCAATTGAAGCAATCGCTGAAGCAGCAAAAATCTTGGCAGAGCCTCCAAAATCGATTTGTACCCCATAGTTTTTCCATATCCAGTAAAGCCCCCAAACCAAGCCCGGAGTGCTAGCAATCAGAATTCCAATTTCGCCGCCAATGATTGCATACAATGGACCACCGATTAAAGAGAAATAAGCAACCAAAAAATATGACAACGGCAAACCGAAAGCCAAAGACAAAATGCTCTGCTTCATGACCTGATTCGTTTTGCCAATACCAGTTTGGAAGGTTCCCAAACTGATGTTTCCGAACAGAACAAATAAGTTAACTATTGAACTTAAAGCTAAAAACAATGGCGCATACGGAAACTTAGGTTCCGCCGTCACAACAAACAATGTCTCAAGAATGCCGTTTTTAGGAAACAGTGTGTTAACTATAGGCGTAGCCAGACTTATCAAAATCATAGTGGCAGGTACAAGCAGCAAAGCCGTGTATTTCACAGATGAAGCAAAAACAGTCCTCACTAGAGCCCGTTCTTTTTCAGGATTTAACTTGGAGAAGATTGGGAATAAAGCGGTTGAAACGGGAACAGAGACAAACGTTAACAACACAGAAAAGTAAATAGAAGCATAATAGTTGCCCATCATCCATTCTCCAGCATACATAGCCATGGTGAAAGCGAAAAGCTGGGGCACAACACCTACTACAATGCTAGAGACTGTAAGTGGAATACCATATTTGAGCAGGGGCTTCAAACTAGCCTTTACGTCGCATTTCCCAACTTTGCCTTTGCGCAGTGACCTAAACAGAGCAAAATAAACAAACAACATACCAACTATGGCGCCAGCGAGAATGGATCCCATGGTAGCATAAACTGCGCCGAATACGCCGAAGCCTAGAACAACCAAGAGTGGACCAAGAGCTGTTTTAATGATAGCCTGAAAAATTTGGGTAAAACTGTTAAGTTTCATGCGCTCGAAACCGACAAAAATCCCTCCTGCCGCAGAAAGAAGAGCACCTGCAAAAACAGCAATGGACATTATAGCAATGTAAACACTGAGCACAGGCGCGGTAGCTGGGTTAGATGCGCTTAAAATGTAAGCCAACGGTTGGGCGATAGCGAAAGAAATCAAAGCCAATAGCGCACCGCTAATAATTTCGAAAACTACTCCTGAAACGATGACGTCATGGATGTCTGCTTCCTTGCCAGCTACCCTCAAGCTTGCTATTTGCTGGGTTAATGCAGAGTTTACGCCTAAATCTCTAAAGAAATTGATAATCGTTGATGGAATCAGCGCCATTCCGTACAAGCCAAGCTCATCCACCCTTAACAGCGCAGCCAAAACAAGCGTTCCAACTGCCATTATAATGGTGGAGCCAGCTACTCCAATTAAAAGGTGGAAACTTCCGGTAGCCGAAGATTTCCCCATTTCTAGCGCTTTATCCATCAAAGACCATGCCGCTTAATTCTTGAATTATAATTTAATCTCATTTTTATAGGCTTTGTATATCGCTTCCAAGTCCATTAGCCCATCTACGTTGGTGAATTGAAATGCTTTCCTTGTTATGCAGGGTTCAAGACAAGCACCTTCCGATTGGATTTTGTGTTAATTAAAACTAAATGGTTTCTGCAACATTCTTTCGCTTGGTTTGCAACGTTTAAATTCGAGTTTTCAAACTACCTTGTATAGTGATTATTTATGGCGATGTCAGCTACGTCTAAGGATATTTATTCTAAGGGATTTAATTCCGTTCAAGATACCGATTATCTATCCAGATGCCTTGAAGGCTTCAAAAAGGGTTTGCCGCCTGTACTGGCAGTTCTAGATGAAAAGGGCAAGTATGCAGGTATGATTACAAGGCGGTCGATTCTTCGGTCTAGACTCGATCCAACGACGACCAAGGTTAAGACGTTGATGAAGGTCGCCCCGCCTGTAACGTTAGATGCTTCGCTAAGCAAATTGGCGAAGTTGATGATTGAGAGTGGGATTCGGGAGCTGCCGCTTTTTGACAAAAACAAATTGTTGGGCTTTGTGACGGATGAGAATGTGATTCACGCGGCTGTTAGCGGAGAATGGGGTGGCAACCAGATTGAGAAGATAATGACTCGTGCACCACATACAATTGAGGCTAACCGTTCAGTTGGTGCAGTTTTGAGCATGATGCGTGAGTACGGGATTTCGCATGTTCCTGTTATGGATGCAGGCAAGCTTGTTGGGTTAGTTGGAATTCAGGATATTTTAGAAAATATTTATTGGCCACAAAGACACCAAACGACAGGTGATATTGTTGGAGAAAAAATTGAGACACTAAGTGTCGCTGCTAAGGGTATTATGGCTAGACCTGTGATTTCGGTTGAGCCAAAAACGATTTTGCGTGAGGGTGAGCAGCAGATGCATAATCATGATATTTCCTGTTTAGTGGTTGTTTCTGGTGAGCGCTTGGTTGGTATTGTGACGAAGCTTGATTTTTTGGAGCCGATTTCTCAGCTGGAAACGGTTGCACGAAAGTTGACAATTCAATTCGGCGTTAAAGGTGTAGATATTAGCCCAGAACAGCAAGGATTCATGATGGACGAGTTCGATTCGTTTTCGCACAGGTATGAGGGAGCTTTCCAGTTGGGAACGCTGTTTGTTTACATGAAGAGCCACCGAAACACAAGCCTTCGAGGAACACCTTTGGTTCACTGCCGTTTACAATTCCGAACCGTTCGCGGAACTTTCTTTAGCGCAAGCGAAGGATGGGGCATAGAACCGACCTTTAAAGTGGCGCTGGACCGTTTGGACCGAAGACTGTTGCGGAGCAAAGAACTGCTCTCTTACAATCCCAAGTTCGCTAGAGACTACCTGCGAAAGATTGGGTTGCCGCAGGAGGAAACCTGATTTCGCTAGGCTACTCTCTTTTGAGTGAAGCTCCCTTTTTGCGTAAAATCGGATTAATGCAACGTTGGTTATAGGTCAGTTAGCTGTGTTGGGCTACTATCATGGCATGTGCCTTATCAAAAGGTTCTAAGGGCACGATTTCTTGGACGTCGAAGCCTCTCTTAGTCAAGATTTTAGCTTCCTGCTGGTAAACCGCGTCTGGCGCCATCGTAACATCGATGCTTTGCGACTTGCAAGCCAGCATGACCCAGCCCGCAGGTTTGAGGAAATAGTTAGCGTTGTCTGCCAAAAGCTTTGCCTGCTCAGGCTGAGCCACATCGCAGTAAACCGAATCGACTTTGCCTGAAATGAACATGGCATATCGCTCTGGCATCCGGGCATCCTCTAAAAGCGGGGAAATGTTTGGTCGATAAGCAGCAACGTTGTTTACTAAATCTCGGATTGACCGCTGAGCAAATTCAACGCAGTAAACGTGTCCTGTTTCACCAACAATGTCCGAGACGTGACTGGGCGTCGTACCTGAAGCGGCTCCCAAATAAAGGACTTTATATCCGGGTTCGATGGGTACGGTTTGTACACCTTTAATGATAGCTCCTGCCAGCTTGCTGCGGAATGCGTCCCAAACTCGGTATTCAACACCTTTGAACTTTACAAGTCGTTCACCGTAAACGACCAAGCCAGGTGTCAAATTGCGCGTAGCTAAGCGTTGCGCACCGTCCTCAAGGATAACCTGATAGATTTCCTTAAACTTTGGGTGCGCTCTAACCTTGACGGGCACGCCTGTCTCTCCACTGTTTCCTCCTTCGCTTGCCGCCTCTTGGCGGTCCTTCATATCTTGACTTTTCTCTGAATGGGCGGCGTTCGGTCTCTCGGAAGCTTTCACGTCTGTCTCCTCTTTCCTCGCCACCAAATGATGGTCGTGCTTTAGGTTCTTTTGGTGGCGGTGGCTCCTTGTACTTTTCACGGATTTCTTCAATACGTTTGTTAATGTCAGCCTTCAACTTGTCTGCAATATAATGTCCTCCAAAAGCATCAGCTCTGGCGGCGATGGCAAGTTTGCCTGCAATGACTCGAGCGATTTTTCCTCTTTGCCAACGTTTCGCATCATGCAGAAGCGTGTGCTGGAAGATTAAGCCGTGTTTTGGTGGCCTGGCGCCTGTTTTGAGTGAGCGGAAGAGAGCTTTTTCTGCACCTAAAACTTGAATGGTACTTGCTGGTCTCATAGCTAAAATCTGAAGACTTCCAGCCATGGCAATTAAGCGTGCTCCGAGCAGGGCTCCGGCGACTGCGCGTACATTGGGAGCCATGTCCTCCATTGTTCTATCAACATAGTCTTCCATACTTTTGCGCAGTTCATAAAATTCCAAGACATCTTTGGCTAATACTTGTATTTGCCCTAAGTCTGGCCCTGCAATGTCTGCGCCCATGGACGATTCTGCAGCTTTCGCAACAAACTGGGCTCGCTCTTTAGGAATGTTCTCCTTTTCAAGCGTCTCGGCAGTATAGTTTTCCCTGTCGCCAATATTCACAACTAGCCTCGCGTAAGTCTCATGCTTCTCAATTAGTCGGTCAAGCTCAGGGAAATACACGCCGTACCATTCTCGCAGTCTGCCCATAAACAAGTTAACAGTGCGGTCTAAATCATCAAGTGTTTGAATACCTTGCGCAACGATTAGGTCTCTTTTTTCTGAGGCGCCTTTAATTCTCAGTTTGGCAAGCTCCATGCTTGCGTTGCGATTCCAAAGGCTTAATTCTTCCTCATTGCTGGCGAAACCTGATTCCACTGCAACCTCGCTCATCTTTGAGTGGAGCACAGCGGTTTCAGCGGGCTTAGCCACTTCAACGTTAACCCTAATTTTGCGCTGGACCTCCTCTGCGAGGTTTGCATTTTCAAAAACAAACGTGTCATAACCCACAGTTTTCAGCAGGTTAACTAAAGACGATAGCTGATCTGAGAGTTTGCCTGTTTCAGTTTTAAGCAAGCTTTTTGCTGCTAATTGCGCCTTTTTTGGAAAGAGCGCTTTTTCTACAAGGTTGTTTTTATCGTCGAAGGCTGCAACGCCGAAGGGAAATTGTACAATGAATACTTTCATTTTGGTTAGCCTCAATAAACTAAGTATTCTCAACACTTTAAGTTAATAAACAGTTTCGTTGCTTAAGCTTACGAGGTACTCTAAAAGGTGGAAGAATAGATTTTTCCTAAACAATTTCTTGTTCTTGCATTTCCACCTCCAGTAAAATATCAGTCTATTTATGTAACCCTTTGTAGCCATTGGAAATACAAAACCAAATGGGAGGATTTTGGACAACTCTTTCAGGTTTATTCTTTGAAGGCGTTCAAAAAAGTTAATACTCGCAGCACGTAGAATACTTGAAACAAGGTGGAAACCAAATACCTACAGAAGAAACAGCTTCAAGCACTTCAAAAACCAAAAAAAGTACAAGTAAAATAGTGACTGTGGGGCTTATTCAGACGCCCGTTTCCCTGGATATTGCGGGAAACATGAAGAAAACTGCAGAAAAAATCGAGGAAGCCGCTGAAATGGGCGCCCAAATAGTCTGCCTTCAGGAACTCTATCGGACAAGGTATTTTCCCCAGCAAAAAAATCTGGACGTGAACGAGTTGGCTGAAACTGTTCCGGGGGAATCCACTAAAGCCTTTTCTCAACTGGCAAAAAAGCACAATTTAGTGATTATTGCACCCATCTTTGAGAAAAACGCGAACGGCAAATTCTACAACTCAGCCGCCATAATCGGTTCAAACGGCGAAATCGTTGGCATTTACCATAAAGCCCACGTACCCTATGATCCCTACTTCTATGAAAAAGACTATTTTGAAGCAGGCGACTCCACTTATCAAGTTTATAAGACTGCTTTTGCCAAAATCGGCGTGCTCATCTGTTATGACCAGTGGTTCCCTGAACCTGCAAGAATCAACGCGCTTAAAGGCGCCGAAATTATATTTTATCCGACAGCAATCGGCTATATCAAGGGCTACACGGGGGAGGATGGTGATTGGCATGAAGCTTGGAGAACCGTTCAACGCGCCCATGCTATCGTGAATGGAGTCTACGTTGCCGCTGTCAACCGAGTTGGCGAGGAAGGTGAATTGCAGTTTTGGGGAGGCTCATTTGTCTGCGACTCGTTCGGGAAAGTGCTCAAGGAGGCAAGCACCGAAAACGAGGAAGTGCTAGTTGTTCAAGTTGACTTAAGCAAGAACAAGCGTATCCAAGAAGGCTGGGGATTCTTCAAGAACAGGCGTCCTGACACCTACAACTTGCTTGTTAAAGACAAACCTAGAGGCAAAAGCAAATGAATCGGACAAGCAAGACGTCTCGAGAACTGGGTTACAGCATGCCAGCGGAATGGCAGAAACACGACGCAATCTGGTTAGCTTGGCCGTATGATCCAACTACCTTTCCCAATAGAGTTGACAGGGTAGAAGCAACCTATGTCCAAATTGTCAAGGAGATTCACGAAAGCGAACAAGTAAACCTGTTCGTTACTGCCGAAGGCGTGAAGGAAAAAGCGTCAAAGCTGTTCAGACTAGCAAACATCGACTTAGACAAGGTTAACTTTCATGTTTTCAATTATGCCGATGTTTGGTTTAGAGATTACGGACCTATCTTTGTAAAAAATAAGAATCATGAGTTGGCAATGATTCATTGGAACTTTAACTCTTGGGGAGAAAAATATGAAGAACTCCTAAAAGACAAGCAAATCCCAAGCGTGATAAACGAGAAAATGATGCTGGAATGTTTTAAGCCAGGCATAGTTCTCGAGGGCGGCTCAATAGATGTCAACGGCAAGGGAACCCTTATCACCACCGAACAATGCTTGTTAAACCGCAATAGGAATCCGAATCTCGACAAAAAACAGATTGAAAAATACCTGATGGACTATTTGGGTGCAATCCATTTTATTTGGCTCAAAAGAGGCATTATGGGGGATGACACGGACGGACACATCGACGACCTTGCAAGATTCGTAAACCCGAAAACAATTGTTTGCGCTTACCAAGAAGACAAAAACGACGAAGAATACACTGTTTTAGTCGAAAATTACGCAATCCTCAGACAATCCGTTGACCAAGATGGAAAAAAACTGAAAATTGTGAAGTTACCCATGCCCAAAGTCATCAGCAACCAAGGGAAACGGCTGCCTGCAAGCTACACAAACTTCTACATAAGCAACGAAAAAGTGCTGGTACCGATTTTTGAACACCCAAACGATGGGAAGGCTCTGTCGATTTTGCAAGACCAGTTTCCAACAAGAAAAGTCGTTGGAATCAAATGCGTCGACCTTGTTTATGGGTTCGGCACGATTCATTGTATCACGCAGCAGCAACCGTGCAAGCAATAAACAGTCGAATGGTCTTCTTGTTTTGCGCAAATAAAGCCTTAGTTAACTTTAAAGTCTGCTGTTGAATAATAGGTAAAGCACCACAAATCTGGAGTTAAGGGAGATAAGGGGAGCTTATGGTTAATCAGCCGCCGCATCGCGCACGCGGCGTTAAAGTGCTTAAAGCCATTTCTTCATCTCTCAGACTGCAAATCCTCAACCTGCTCTTTGACAAAAACGCCCTCTCCTACACTGATCTCATGAACCAGCTCAAAATGAATCCAAGCCGAGATGCTGGGAGATTCGCATACCATCTAAAATTTCTCTTGAAGGTTGGTTTGGTTGAGGCAGACGCGGAGGCAAAAAAATATTACCTCACCGACCTGGGTAAAATGGTGCTCGATGTCGCCGACCGCGTGGACAAAAAAGCCGTGAAGCCCCGCGGTATGGTTGTTCGCACTTCTCACTTGACTCTGGAGGAGTTTGACGCTAATAAAATCGCCAATTCCCTCATTAAGGAGGCGAAGGTTCCAGCAGAAATAGCACAGAAAGCAGCTAAAGAAGCGGAAAAACGTCTAATAAAATCCAAAACGAAATACCTCACAGCTGCGCTTATCCGCGAGGTTGTGAATGGCATTTTGGTTGAGAAGGGGTATGAAGATTACCGGCATAAACTCACAAGAGTTGGCATGCCCGTTCATGAGGTAACGGCTTCTATCGAGGGAAAAGAAGGTTCCCAAGACTCAGCAGCCATGATTACAAAGGCAGGAGAAACAGTCTTTAGCGAATATACGTTACTTAACATTTTTCCCCGAGACATCGCTGATGCCCACCTTGCAGGCGCCATACACATTGATAATTTGGGCACATGGATCCTGAAACCTAACGAGGTATTCCATGATGTGCGCTTTTTCTTCCAGCACGGTCTCAAACTTGTAAATCCACTAAAACTTCGCATTGAACCGCCAAGCGATTTCGAATCAGCACTGTCTATTGTTTTTAATGTTCTTTTGCACGGCGGCAAAGAAGTAAACTACATGCAGACATGCAATTACTTCAACGTTTTCCTTGCTCCATATGCAAAGGGAGTAGAGACAGCAAAATTAAAAGAAAATCTGCGGACATTTATACTGAGCCTCAACCAGCACGCTCAGGCTACCTTGGGGCTGGAACTTGCAATTCCAAAACAAACAGCTGAAAAAGAAGCCATTGGACCACAGGGAAAAGTTATTGGCAAATATGGCGACTATAGCTCCGAAAGCCAGCAGTTAGCCTCACTTCTCATCGACATTTTCATTGAAGAAAGTTCTCCTAAGCCATTGTTAAACCCTAAAATTGTCATAAAAATCAACAGCAACACCTTGACAGACGAGAACACGAAAACAGTTCTTCTCAAGGCACACCAGCTAGCGGCAGAAAAAGGTTTACCCTACTTTGTTAATATGACAAAAAAGGACAGTGAAAACGTTGCTTTCTCCTCTTCAGGGGTCAAGCTTGCGCCGGATTTGACAGGGGACTGGGAAGCTGATACTTTGCGCATAGGATGCCTGGGGAACGTTATTATTAACCTCCCACGAATTGTTCAAGATTGCGAGAAGGATAAGAACAAGTTTTTTGATTTAGTTAAGGAGCGCTTCGAGTTAGCTGCAAGGGCGTTAGGAATTAAAAGCAACGTTCTCAAGCAGTACGGCGGAAACTCGTTGCCTTTCATGTTGAAGACCGCCAACGGCGACATTTACTTTAGACTGGAGAATTGTTCAAGGATAATTAATTTAGCAGGGTTCAAAGAAGCTGTGGAAGCATTCACTAATAAAAGTGTTAACTCGGAAGAAGGACGCAGGTTTGCTGAAGAACTTGTTCAAAACATTTTGGCTTTCAGACAGAAAATCAGTAGAAAACATGGCAAACGCCTATACCCCGTAATATTAGGCAGCGCTGAAGCGTCACAGCGGTTGGCGCAACTTGACATTGAAAAGTACGGCGTTGCTAAGGTCAAGTTTTCTGGAACAAGAGAGAAACCCTACTATTCGACCGTTCGGCGTTTCCAAGTCAAAGCGATTGGAGAGTTGATTACGGTACAGACTGAAATATTAGAGACAGCACAGAAACTAAAAGGCTTGAACGCTGGTGGCTCCCTAGACATAATTGAATTGGAAAATTCTGAGGTTAAGCCCGAGACGCTATTGGATTTGACAAGACGCCTAATCGAGGGTCAATCGGTGGAGTTTTTCACTTACAACCGCATAATCAGCTTCTGCGATAACTGCCAAAAAAGCTGGTTAGGAACACTCCACAAATGCCCTTCTTGCGGCTCCATGAGCACATTGGCAATGTTTGATCGCTTCACAGCAACTTGAAAACCTATTTGACGGCACCCAGCACCAAAGCCAATAGTGCCATCCGCACGACGATGCCGTTCCATACCTGCTGAAAGTACCTTGCCTGTGGTGTGTTATCAACTTCGGTGGCAATTTCGTCTACGCGTGGCAGCGGATGCAAGATTATCATGTCTTTTTTGGCGCCCTTGAGCGTCTTTAGGTCTATTTTGTAGGCGCCTTTGACTTTGGCGTATTCTGCTGCGTCGGGGAAACGCTCCTTTTGAATACGCGTAACATAAAGGACATCGATTTGCGGAATAATCGTATCTAAGTTGGCATTTTCGGTTACTAGGATTTTGCTTTTTATCGTATGCAAAACGTCCTTGCGCATTCGTAGTGTTTCGGGTGAGACGAGGTAGAGTTCAATGTTGTAAAGTGCCAGCGCACACGCCAGTGAATGGACAGTCCTGCCATACCTCAAGTCGCCAACCAGAGCTACTTTCAACCCGTCGATTTTGCCCTTTTCCTTACGCATCGTGTACAAGTCAATGAATGCTTGCGTTGGGTGTTCTTCCGCGCCTGTACCGCAGTTTATAATGGGAACCTTCGAGAACTCAGCCGCCAACTTTGCCGCACCTTCTAAACTGTGCCTAAGCGCAATTGCATCTGCATAGTTCTCAACAGTGCGCACTGTGTCGGCTAGGTTTTCGCCTTTTTTGACGGAGGCGATTTCTGCTTCTGCAAAGCCGATGTTTGCTCCGCCGAGCTTTAGCATGGCCGTTTCAAAGCTTAGACGCGTACGCGTGCTGGGTTCAAAGAATAGGGTGGCGAGGATTTTTCCTTTTAGCATGTCTGAGCCTTTGGTAGCGAGGGATTCCATGGTTTTGCTGACGTCAAGGATGTGGTTGATTTCTTGTTTGGAGAAGTCTTCGATTGATATGATATCTCTTCCCTTAAATTCCATGTGCGGGCACCTTTAAAACAAGAAAGCCCCCAACTGCTAAATAACACTTTGTATGTTGCTATCAGACTTTTTTTTGTCCGAGTTAGTGCTTATATGCTTTTGTTGTTGCCTTGAGACTGCAACACACTTTTAATTACTCCAGCTTAGCAATAATATTTTAAATTCAGCTAAGAAAACTTGAGGTGTCTTTTGTTGGAAGTAATTCTAAAGCAAATATCCAAACGAGAAACCCAAAAAGAAGTTGTTAATACCCGCGCATACATGCCCCGAGTCTACGAGGTCAGGTCCCCATGCCAATGGCTAAAGAATTGTTATGACGGAAAATGCCCGGCATTCATACGCCAGAACGGTAACTTTTACTGCGCCAAGAAGAAAGCCCCAACATAATCTTTCCTTATTTTTCAACAGTTAAAAAAGGGTTCTACGCAAAACCGCAAGAAAAGCTAACTCTATAGCGCAGCTCTCCCTTCATTTACAGCGGCAACTGACTTCGCAAACCGTTCCCCTGTTTGACCGGACAATTCCAGTTCAACTATTTTTTCAACCCCTTCTTTTCCCAAAATCACAGGCACACCAATTGATAAACCCGAAAAACCATATTCGCCACCAAGACATGTGGACACACTCA
>Ga0153915_10001124_pt1 | contig 24611 bp, 15 predicted proteins | sample Opewatmetagenome_2_FD_107003 | JGI IMG/M metagenome (GOLD analysis project Ga0153915, IMG submission 107003) | Freshwater wetland microbial communities from Ohio, USA - Open water 3 Core 3 Depth 3 metaG | ecosystem: Environmental > Aquatic > Freshwater > Wetlands | place: USA: Ohio, Lake Erie...
CAGATCGTTCGTGACGGCGCGCCGGTGCTCTGGCGGCGCGCTCGCGCGGATGGCAGTTATGCCTCGTCAAACGATCCGCGCGTGCTGGCGGGCCTGGGCGCGTCGACGGCCGCGCCGCGCGTCGCCGTCACGTGGCCGGGCGGGCGGGTGGAGACATTCGCGAACGTGCCTGTCGACCGCTACACGACGCTCGTTGAAGGATCGGGCTCGAAATGAAGACGATTGCGACGCTCGTCTGCGCCTCTGCCATCGCCGTTGCCGCATGCTCGTCGCCGCGGCGCGACCTGCGCCCGGTCACGCTGCCCGGTCTCGAGCGTGTCGATGCCGGCGTCCAGACGCAGGTCCGCGAACGATACGACACCCTGAAGCGCGCCATGGACCAGACGTCCACGCCTTTGCCCGACCTCGCCACGGCGTACGGTCAGTACGGCATGGTGCTTCAGGCCGCCGAATACTTGGACGTCGCTGAGCCCTGTTACCTGAACGCACAGACGCTCGCGCCGGATGACGTCCGCTGGCCCTACTACCTCGCCAACCTTTATAAGAGCCGCGGAGAAACCGACAAGGCCGAGGCCGCATTCAAACGCGCGCTCGAGCTGCAGCCGAACGATCTTGCTACGTTGATCTGGCTCGGGCGCCTGAGTCTTGACCAGGGCAAGACTGACGCTGCCGAACCGCTGTTTCAGAAAGCGTATTCGCTCGCGCCCGGAACCGTGGCTGTTCTTGCCGGTCTGGGCCGCGTCGCCGTCGCGAAACGCGACTATCCGGCCGCGGTGAAGTATCTGGAAGACGCGTTGATGATCGATCCCGAGGCCGAGAGCCTGCACGCGCCCCTCGCTGCCGCCTACCGCGGCCTCGGCCAGCTCGACAAGGCGCGGCCGCACATCGGCCAGTGGCGCAATCGCGATTTGCCGGTGCCCGACCCGCGCCAGCAGGACATGGATCTCCTGCTCGAAAGCGGGCTGTCGTACGAGCTGCGGGGCATCCGCGAGTTCGAAGTCCGCGATTGGAAAGGGGCGGCCGAGTTCTTCAGGCGAGGTCTCGCGCTGACGTCCGCGAATTCGCCCCTGCGGCGGTCGCTGCAGCACAAGCTCGGGACGGCGCTCTATCTCTCCGGCGACGTCGCCGGCGCGGAGAAGCAGTTTCAGGCTGTCGCGGACGCCGGGCCGGCCGACGGGATCGACGAGGCGACGGCCAAAGCGCATTACAGCCTGGCTGTGTTGATGGCGTCGGACGGTCGCGCCGCCCAGGCGCTGCCGCATTTCGAAGCGGCCGTGCGGTATCAGCCCAGTTACATCGAAGCGCATCTCGCGATGGCGGACTTCCTGCGCCGCCACAAGCGTCCGGACGCCGCGCTGGTGCAGTATCGCGCGACGCTCTCCATCAACCCGCGGCACACGGTTGCACGGCTGGGCTATGCGATGTCGCTCGTCGACGCGAAGCGATTCCGCGATGCCCGGGACTGGCTCGACGAGGCCGTCAAGGAGTTTCCGGATCGCACGGAATACAAGATCGGCCTCGCGCGTATCCTCGCGACGAGCCCCGACGAACGTGTACGCGATGGCCAGCGCGCGATCGCGATTACGCAAGCGCTGTTCAAGGGCCAGCGGACGACGCAGCTCGGCGAGACCATCGCGATGGCGCTGGCGGAATACGGTGACTATCAACAGGCAGTTGCGATCCAGCGCGATGTCATCGGCGCGGCGAGACAGGCGGGACTCACGGCTCAGCTTCCGCGCATGGAACAGAATCTCGCGCTGTACGAACACCATCAGCCCTGCAGAACGCCATGGTCGGACGACGACCTTGTTTTGGGAGCTTCGCCGTCGCCGGCTGCACCCGATCAGACGGTGAGTTCAGCTCAGCCGGTCCGCTGAGCTGTCCATACGGTTTTTTGAACCTCGCAAAAGTTTTCTGAACTTTCTACGCACTCACATACGCACGCGGCACTCTCCGTGAATCTGCGCTTCGAACGTGAACGGGGGAGCGTCTATGACTGCGATGAAGCGGATCGTGTGTGTGCTCTTGTGGCTGATGATTGTGCCCGCCTCGGCCTTTGCGCAAGCGACGCTGGCGGGCGTCGTGAAAGATCCGTCGGGAGCCGTGTTGCCCGGCGTCACCGTCGAAGCCTCCAGCGAGGCGTTGATTGAGAAGACCCGCAGCGCCGTGACAGACGGCAGCGGTCAGTACCGGGTGACGGAGCTTCCGCCCGGCACGTACTCGCTGACGTTCACGCTGAGCGGGTTCGCCGTCGTCAAGCGTGACGGCGTGGAGGTCACCGGCGCCGGTGTGATCACCATCAACGCCGACATGAAAGTCGGCGCGGTGTCAGAGACAATCACCGTCACGGGCGAGACCCCCGTCGTCGACATTCAGAGCGCGACGCGCCAGCAAACGCTTGCGAACGACGTCGTCAAGACGCTGCCGGTGACACGGAGCTACGACTCGTTGCTGACGGCCGTGCCGTCGGTGACCGGCGGCACGAACGACGTCACGCTGACGCCGACGATGCGCATCTTCACGAGTCACGGCGGCCGCGGCAACGAGGGCAACGTGCAGGTCGACGGCCTGAACGTCGGCGCGGCGTTCAACGGCGGCGGCGTGTCGGGCTACATCATGGACACGGCGAATGCGCAGGAAGTGCAGATGAGCCTCTCCGGCGGTCTTGGCGAAGCGGAGAAGGGCGGCATCTACATGAACATCATTCCGAAGACCGGCGGCAATACGTTCAAGGGCGAAATCTTCGCGGGCGGCGCGGGGTCGTGGTCGCAGGGCAGCAATCTCGATGACTCGCTTCGAGCCTTCGGGATCCAGAATCCGCCGACCATTCATCACAACTACGACACGAGCGGCGCGATTGGCGGCCCGATCAAGAAAGACAAGCTGTGGTTCTATGCCACAGTCCGATATTTCGGGACCGCGCAGGACATTCCGGGATCGTACGCGAACGCGAACGCGGGCAATCCGAATGCGTGGACGTACGTGGCGAACACGGCGATTACGGTTCGCAACGCCAGCAGCGAGGGCATCTACGCGGGCCGGGTCACCTGGCAGGCGAGCGAGCGCAACAAGTTCGGCTTCTACCTCGATCACCAGACGATCTGCAGCCAGGCCTCGTACCTGACCTCGTCCAGTGCGTGCCGGGACGCAGGAGGCGACTGGCTCGCGACCGGCTCGTTCGGAGCCTTCCAGTCGCCCGAGGCGTTCACGACCTACAACCCCGAGCCGCAGCAGGTGCGGCAGGTCACGTGGACTTCCACCGTCACGAGCAAACTGCTGCTCGAGGCGGGCTTCTCGAGCTACATGAGCCGCTGGGGCTGGATGGCGCCTCCAGGAGCGCTCACCAACTTCACGCCGGTGACGCAGTTGACGCCGTCGTTCAAGGTGTTCCGAGGACTGGACAACTACTTCAACAACTTCCAGTCGCCGAACGTCTGGCGCGCGGCGGCCTCGTACGTGACCGGCGCGCACAGCCTGAAGTTCGGGTATCAGGGCGCGTACCTCATCGAGGAGATCCAGGATTTCGCGAACGACACGAACCTGACGTATCTCTTCTTCGGCCCCAACCAGCCGATCAGCATCACGATGCGCATCGCGCCGTGGCAGATCAGCAACCGCACGGAGTACGCCGCGTTTTACGCGCAGGATCAATGGACGATGGGCCGCCTCACGCTGCAGGGCGCCGTCCGGTACGACCATGCGTGGAGTTTCTTCCCGGCCACGCACAACGGCGCGCCGGACCCCGGTCCCTACAATCCGGCGCCGATCACGTTCCCGGCCGCCGACGGAGTGGACGCGTTCAACGACATCACGCCGCGAGTCGGCGCGGCGTGGGACGTGGTGGGCAACGGCAAGACATCGGTGCGCGTCAACATCGGAAAGTATCTGCAGGGCGCCAACAACCAGCAGAACTACACCATCTCCAACCCGGCGATGGACGGCCGCAACGGGCGCATCGGTCCGAACTTTCAGACGACCGTCAACCGCTCGTGGGCCGATCGCAACGGGAACTTCCTGGCGGACTGCGTGCTCATGAATCCGCTGGCGAACGGCGAATGCGGGCCATGGTCGTCGAACGGATTCGGCAGCTCGGCCGGACAGACACAGGTCGACCCCGCGGCGCTGCACGGCTGGGACGTGCGGCCGTCGGACTGGCAGTTCGGCATCGGCGTCCAGCAGGAGATCCTGCCGCGGACGTCCGTCGAAGTGACCTATAACCGGCGCTGGTTCCAGCACTTCTTCGTGTTCGACAACACGCTGCTCGGCCCGGCGAACTTCTCGCCGCAGACGATCATCGCGCCGCTCAATCCGAATCTCCCAGGCGGCGGCGGATATCCGATCACGTACACCGTGTTGAATCCCGGCGTTCCCCCCAACATCCGCAACATCTACACGAGCGCCGACAACTACGGCGGTGAGAAGGTGCACTGGCACGGGGTCGACGTCACCGTCAATGCGCGGCTGCGCAACGGGTTTGTGTTTCAGGGCGGAACGAGCACGGGCCGGGGCGTGATCGACTACTGTACGCTTGCGGGCAATTTGCCGGAGATCTACAACCCAGCGCTCACAAATGCCGCGAACACCCTGGCGAGCACGTCGTACCAGCCGACGAGCGCCTGTCATGTCGCGGAGAACTGGCTGACGCAGTTCAGGGGCCTCGCATCGTACACGATTCCCACAATCGACGTGCTCGTCAGCGCGGTCGTCCAGTCGAAGCCGAATGCGACAACAGGACCGACCGACACGACAGTCGGGACAAACGGCACCTCGCTGTCGGCCGCGTTTACGCCCACCGGGACCGCGACGTTCAACTTGATCCAGCCCGGCACGTTTTACGGGCCGCGCGTCAACACCGTGGACCTTCGGGCGGCCAAGGTCCTGAAGTTCGGCCGGTACACGGCGACAGGCGGTGTGGATCTCTACAACCTGTTCAACTCGAACACGGGCCTCACGTTCAATCAGAACTACGGCACCGGTGCGACCTACCTCGCGCCGCTGACGATTCTGACCGCGCGTTTCGTCAGGCTCAACCTCACCGTCGACTTCTAGTTCGTCCTCGATCGATGTCCACGGCGGCTGACATTTCAGTCGCCGCCGTGGTTGCTCTCTCCCCGTTCAAACTTCTGTATTCCGTTTCGGTATGGCAATTCTTTGCGGTGCCATCATTGAAACGCCTAATGCCGATGCACTAGTCTTACCGCGCGGAAGATTCCGTTACTCGAACGTGGCGGTGTCCCGGAACCTCAAGGCAAGGGAGGTCGGCTTATGCGTGGTGTGGTGAAGCTGCTCGTTCTGCTTGCGATCGTCGCTCTTGTTCCAACGGCGGTCTCGGCCCAAGGCGTTCTCGCGTCAGTCACGGGCGTGGTGAAGGACACGTCCGGCGCCGTGCTCCCGGGCGTGACTGTCGAAGTCGCGAGCCCGGTCCTGATTGAGAAAACCCGTTCGGCGGTCACCGACGGCTCCGGCCAGTACCGGATCGTCGACCTTCGCGCGGGCACGTACACGGTGACGTTCACGCTGACCGGCTTCTCGACGGTCAAGCGCGAAGGCATCGAGCTGAGCGGCTCGTTCGTCGCGACGATCAACGCCGACATGAGAGTCGGCGCCGTCGAGGAAACGATTACCGTCAGCGGCGAGACGCCGATCGTCGATGTGCAGAGCACGCGGCGCCAGACCACGCTGAGCGGCGAAACCGTCAACGCCATTCCGACGGCGCGCGGCTACGCGGGCATCATGGTGCTGATGCCGTCGGTCATCACGCAGGCAGGCACGTCGGCTGACGTCCAGGTGACGCCGGGCATGGTCGTGTTCGGCGGCGCGGGCGGGCGCAACAACGAAGGCCGCCTCACGGTCGACGGTCTGAACACGGGCGCGTCGCTCAACGGCGCGGGCGTGTCCGGCTACAACGCCGACCTTCTCAACGCCGCCGAAGTCGTGACGACCAACTCGGGCGGCCTGGGCGAAGCGGAAGTCGGCGGTCCGGCGATCAACGTCGTGCCAAAGACCGGCGGCAACACGTTCAAGGGCAGCGCGTACGGCGCGTACGTCGGCAGCGGCATGGTCAGCAGCAACTACACGGATGCGCTGAAGGCCGCGGGCCTCGCCTCGCCGCTGCAGATCCTCAAGCTGTGGGACGTCAACGGCGGCGTCGGCGGCCCGGTCAGGAAGGATCGCGTCTGGTTCTTCGCCAACTACCGCGACGAAGGATCCTGGCAGACGATTCCCGGCATCTTCTCGAACGGCGCGTGGGCGAACATCACCTCGCCGGTCTCGAACGCCGCCGCGCCGTGGAACGTGGCCTTCGATACGAGCAAGCCGGCGCGCAACGCGAACGCCTGGCAGATCCTGAGCGGCCGGTTGACGACGCAGATCAACTCGCGCAACAAGGTCAACATCTTCTGGGACGAGCAGCATCCCTGCAACGGCGCCACGTGGACGCCGAGCGGCGACGGTTGCCGCAAGCCGACGGGCAACGAAGTCTTCGAATACGTGTTCGGCAGCCCGAACCAGACGTCGCCGGAAGCCGGCGGCTACGGGCACCGCTTCCAGCGCGTGCAGCAGGCGACGTGGTCGTCGCCCACGACGAACCGGCTGCTGCTCGAAGCCGGCGTCGGCACGTATCTCTCGCGCTGGGGCACCAACCGCCGCCCCGACAGCGTGACGGCGGACGTCATTCGCGTCACGGAAGGCTGCTCGACGTCGGCCGGCTGCGCGAACAACGGCGGCATCCCCGGCCTCAACTACCGCTCGGAAGCGCCGTTTGACGACTGGATCGGCGCGCACGTGTGGCGCGCGTCGGCCTCGTACGTCACGGGTGCGCACAGCATGAAGTTCGGCTATCAGGGTGCGTGGCACGAAGATCAGCAGAAGAACTTCCCGAACAGCACGTACACCACCTACACACTGCAGAACGGCGTCGCGTATTGCTCGGGCGGGACGGTGCTGAATCCGATCAACAGCTGCCAGGGCGTTTCGATCGGCGAGACGCTGACGCCGTACCAGGTCGATCAGAACGTGCGCTACGACGCGCTGTACGCCCAGGAGCAGTACACGACGGGCCGTTTCACCTTCCAGGGCGCCATCCGCTGGGATCATTCCTGGAGCTACTATCAGAATGAAGTGATCGGCGGCGTGCGGTTCTTCCCCGGGCAGCTCGTGTTCGCCGAAAACGATCCCGCGCTGACGACGCCGTCGGTCGCTAACTGCGGAAACATCTCGACCGTCGGCTCGCCGGGCGCGGCGCTTGCGCAGAGTAACGGCTGCGCGAACAACGTGACGGGCTACAGGGACATCACGCCGCGCGGCGGCGTCGCGTGGGACGTCAAGGGCGACGGCAGGACGTCGGTCAAGATCTCGATTGGCAAGTACCTCGAGGCGGCCAGCAGCGGCAACGGCAACTACACGGCCGGCAATCCCGTGTCGCGCATGCCCACCGGCATCGGCATCTCGCGATCGTGGAACGACGTGAACCGCAATTTCTCGCCGGACTGCGTGCTCGAGAACCCGCTCGCGAATGGCGAATGCGGAAACCTCAACAACCCCGCCTTCGGCACGCCGACCTTCACCAACAGCTTCGACTCGGGGCTGATGGGCGGCTGGGGTGTCCGGCCGTCGGACTGGGGCTTCGTCGCCTCGATCCAGCAGCAGGTCGCGCCGCGCACGTCGGTCGAGTTCAACTACTCACGCCGCTGGCTGAATAACTTCACCGTGACGGACAACCTCGCCACGGCCACCGGCGATTACCGTCCGTTCAGCATCGTCGCGCCGACGGACTCGCGTCTCGGTTCGTCGAGCGGTCAGGCGATCACGCAGCTGTTCGCGCAGACGCAGGCCGCGGCGTTGAGGACGCCGAACAACTTCAACACGCTGGCGTCGAACTTCGGGAACCAGTACCAGCACTTCAACGGGTTCCTGATGAACGTACAGTCGCGCGTGCGGACCGGCCTGACGCTCTCCGGCGGCTTCAACACGGGCAAGACCGTGAGCGACAACTGCGAGATTCGCGCGGCGATTCCGGAGCTGACGGTGGGCGGCATCGTGTCCGCCGCCGGACCGGGCGTCAACGCGTCGAATCCGTGGTGCCATATCGACACGGGCTGGCTCACGCGCGTCACCGCGCTCGGGTCCTACATCGTGCCGAAAGTCGATGTGCTCGTCAGCTCGACGTTCCGCAGCGATCAGGGCAGCCAGCTCGCGGCCAACTACCTGATTCCGCTGTCGCTGGCGCAGGCCGGCGGGCTTGTTGGCACGTATGCCAACAACGTGGCGCCGACGATCAACCTGATCCAGCCAGGCACGCTCTACGGGGACCGCGTGAACGAGCTCGACTTCAAGATCGCGAAAATCCTGCGTTTTGGCGGCGCGCGCCTCAACGCGGGGCTCGAGATCTACAACGCGCTCAACGCCAACGCCGTGCTGACCTACGCGCAGACCTTCACGTTGACCAACGTGAGCGGTCCGGGCGCGTGGCTGCAGCCGCAGCAGGTGATGACGCCGCGCTTTTTCAAGCTGACTGCGCAATTCGATTTCTAGCGCAGTCGCGCAGAGGCTGGAGACCAGGGGCTGGGGACTGGAAACACAGAGTTCCCCGGCCCCTCGTCTTTTCTAGCCCCTGGCCTCCAGTCCCTGTAAGATTTCCGCCAGCACAGGAGGCTCCATGCGCCACGCGTTTGTCTTGATCGCAATGTCCGTCGCCACGGTGATTGCAGCACCGCCTGGCGTTCCCAGCACCTCCAGGGCTGAAGAGGTCGGGTTCTCGACCGAGCGGCTCGCGCGCGTGCACGAGGCCGTGGCCAAACACGTCGAGGCGAAGGACGTGTCGGGCGCCGTGTCGCTCGTCGCGCGGCGCGGCAGGATCGTGCACTTCGAGGCGCAGGGGCTCGCCGACATCGATGCGAAGAAGCCGATGATGAAGGACTCGATCTTCCGGCTGGCGTCCATGTCGAAGCCGATCACGGCCGTCGCCGTGATGATGCTGATGGAAGAAGGGAAGATTCGTCTCTCCGATCGCGTCTCGACGTTCATCCCCGAGTTCAAGAACATGAAAGTCGCCGTGGCGAAGGGCACGAACAACCCCGTGCAGATGCCGGCGTTCGGCCGCGGCGGACCGCCGGCCGCGCCGCCGGAATTCGATCTGGTGCCGGCCGCGCGCGAGATCACGGTCAAGGATCTGCTGACGCACACGTCCGGCCTCATGAGCGGCGGCGTCAGCGGGATGGAGCAGGGGAAACTCGCGCCGCGCGGTCCGAATGACACGCTGGCGAACTACATTCCGAAGCTCGCCCAGACGCCGCTCGACTTTCAGCCGGGCACGCTCTGGCGCTACAGCGGCCTCTACGGCTTCGACGTCCTCGCGCGCATCGTCGAGATCGTGTCGGGGCAGCCGTACGATCAGTTCCTGCAGCAGCGTCTTTTCACGCCGCTCGGCATGAAAGACACCGGCTTCGCGCCGACACCCGAGCGGATGGCGCGCGTCGCGACGGTGTATCAGCGGGGTTCGAACGGCCTGACGCCCGCGGCGAATTCGAACCAGTTGATCAGCGGGACGTACTTCTCGGCGTCAGGCGGGTTGATGAGCACCGCGGAGGACTATCTGCAGTTCGCGCAGATGCTGGTGAACGGCGGAACGCTGAATGGGAAGCGCTACCTCGGTCCGAAGACGGTGGAACTGCTGTCGTCCAATCACACCGGCGACATGGTGAACGGCCAGTTCGGCCGGCCCGCGCACGGCATGGGCTTCGGTCTCGGCGTGCAGATCGTGCTGGATCCGGTGGCCGCCGACCTGCGCGTCTCGCCGGGCACGTACGGCTGGGCGGGCGCCTATGGCACGAACCAGAACATGGATCCGAAAGAGAAGCTGGTGTCGATCATCATGATGCAGGGCGCCAGCGGACCGCTGCAGCGCGACTTCGAAAACGCCGTGCAGCAGGCGATCATCGAATGAGGCGGCCCTGCAAGGGCCGCCCCACGTACGTAGGCCGGCCCTTGCAGAGCCGGCAACACGAGGAGCAACACATGAAGAACGTTCTCGTCGCGACGTTGTCAGCCGTTGTCGCCGCCGGTTCGCTTGCCGCGCTTCGCGCGCAGCAGGCCGCCGCGCCGGGCAGACCCGCAGCGGCCGCGAAGGCGCCGGCGGCCGTGCCGAAAACTCCGTGGGGCGATCCCGATATCTCCGGCGTCTGGACGAGCGACGCCGCGATCGGCATCCCGCTGCAGCGGCCCGATCGGTTCAACGGCCGGGCGGAGCTGACCGACGAAGAGTTCAAGGAAAAGGAAGCGCGCGACGCGCAGACGCGCAGCCGCGCGGAAAATGCGATTGGCTCGTTCCGCAACGACAACGCGTGGCTGGCCAAGTCGTACCGGCAGACCTCGCTCATCATTGATCCGCCCGACGGCAAGATGCCGGCGGTTACGCCGTACGCCGAGTCGCGGCGCGCATCGCGCGACCAGGGCACGTTCGGCGCCGGCCCGTTCGACACGCCCGAAGACTTCACGATGTACGACCGCTGCATCACGCGCGGCATCGTCGGCTCGGTGCTGCCGGTCGTGTACGGCAACGGCAACCGCATCATGCAGGCGCCTGGCGAAGTCATCATCAGCTACGAAATGGTGCACGACACGCGCGTCATCTACACCGACGGCCGCCCGCACATCGGCAAGGGCGTCCGGCAGCTGCTCGGCGATTCGCGCGGCCATTGGGAGGGCGCGACGCTCGTCATCGAGACGACGAACCTGTCCGATAAGACGAGCATCGGCCTCAACGGCAACGGCCTCCGCCACAGCGCGGACATGGTGATGACCGAGCGCATCACGCGCGTCGGACCCGACGAGCTCCGGTACGAAATCAAAATGAACGATCCGAAGACGTATGTGGCGCCGTTCACCATCTCGCTGCCGCTCGTCTCGCCGGCCGGCTACAGGCTGCTGCCGTACGAGTGCCTCGAAGGCGACTATGCGATCAAGAACGCGCTCAGCGCCGAGCGCGCGGAAGACGACGCGCTGGCGGCCGACCTGAAGAAGGGCATCGTCCGGGCGCGCAAGGCGATCACGCAGGACAACGTCAACGCGCCGCGGCCGGCCGCGGGCACGCCAGGCGCAGAGTAGGGTGGCCCTTTCAGGGCCGCCGCGGAGTACAACATGCGAAAACTTGCTCTCACTGCCATGGTCGCGATGCTCGCTGCGCCGGCATTCGCGCAGCTGCCGAACCCGTACGGCGAGTCGATCAACATCGACAACGCGAAGAAGATCGCCGCACTGTCGGCCGCTGAAGCGAAGAAGAACAACTGGAAGATGGCGATAGCGATTGTCGACATCGCCGGCGACCTCGTGTACTTCGAGAAAATGGACGGCACGCAGGTGGCGAGCGTGAATATCGCGCAGGACAAGGCGCGCTCGTCCGTGCGCTTCAAGCGTCCCACCAAAGCCATGCAGGACGTGCTGGCGGGTGGCGGCGCCGGCGTGCGCTTCCTGGCCCTTCAAGGCGCCGTGCCCGTCGAAGGCGGCTTGCCGATCATCATGGACGGCAAGATCGTCGGCGCCATCGGCGCGTCAGGCGGCACGAGCGAGCAGGACGGACAGACCGCGAAAGCCGGTGCAGATTCGGTAAAGTAGGGACTCCAGACGGCCGGCCCATCTGCCGAAATATGTAAGTGCAGATGGGCTGGCTTCTCAGCGGCATCCTTTATTCAACCGCATACGTCGCTATCGGCTGGCAGCTTCGCGGGCACGCGTCGCTTCTGAGCTGGTTCCGTGCGTGCGCCCTGCTGGTGCCGCCGATGGCAGGCACCTTCGTCATCGTTCGCCGCCGGCAGACGTGGCGCGGCTGCCAGTGGCTGTTCTGGGCGACGATTGCCGTCGGACTCGCGATGTCCGCCGTCGGCCTGACGGGATGGGCGGCCGACGAGCTGATGTTCCAGCGCGACACGTGGCTGGCCTGGCCGGCCGTCTTCGCGTTATTCGGCGCCATCGCCCCGCTGTTCGCGCTTCTCGCGCAGCCGCACCGAGGCGCCCGTGAGCCCATCGCCGCGACCACGGCCGTCGACATCGCCGGCCTGACCGTCGTCACCGGCTTCCTCTACTCCTTCTTCGTCACGGCGCCCGCCGTGTCGTCCGGCAGCGCGGACGCGCCGGTTTCGCTCCAGCTTGTTTCGGAACTCCAGCAGGCCCTTGTCGTCGCCGGCATGCTCGGCGCGATGTGGGTCGCGCGACGGACGCCATGGCGTGGCACGTATCGCCGCCTCGCCCTCGGCGCGTGCGTCGGCTTCGTCACGTTGACGCTCGGCAACGTCAGCAGCGGCGAAGGCCTGTACCGCAGCGGCTTCGTGTACGACTTCGCCTGGATTCTTCCGTTCGCGTTCTTCCCGTGGGCGGCGGACGCGGCGCCGGAATCGGAGGATGCGGCGTCGGCCGAAGCCGATCGCCAGGAGCTCGTGCGTCCGCGTCCGTGGGTGATTTTCACGGCGGTCGCGATGCTGCCGTTCCTGGACTACGGGCTGCGCCGCATCGTGCCCGACGCGGCCTCGTCGGGCTTCAGAGATCTGTCGACGGCCGTCACGCTGATCTCCGTCCTGCCGCTGCTGGTGGCGCGCATCGCCGCCGAACGGTCCGAGCTGCAACAGGCCGGAACGACGACGCAACTGCTCGCCAACGTCATCGAGCAGGCGCAGGACCTGATTCTCGTGATGACCCCTGACGGCCGCTGCCGTCACGCGAACAGCGCGTTCTGCCGGGCGATCGGACGCACACATGACGAGCTCGAGCGGCTTCACGTCCGCGACCTGATGGTGCTCGAGACACTCTCGGCCGAGGATCTGATGTCGCACGTCCGTGCGAACGGGACCTGGCGGGGCACGCTGCAGCGGCGGCGGTCCGACGGCACAACGTACCCGGTCTCCGCGACGTTTGCCGGCATCGTCGACGGGAAGGGCAGGGTAACGCACGTCGTCTCGGTCGAGCGCGACATCTCCGAGGACCGACGCCTGCGCGAGCAGCTGATCCACAGCGAGCGGCTGTCAGCGGTGGGACAGCTCGTGGCCGGCGTCGCGCACGAGATCAACAACCCGCTCCAGGCGGTCATGGGATTCACCGAGCTGCTGATTAGCTCGGATGCGGCCCCGGAGATTCGCCGCGACCTGGAGCAGATTCGATCCGACGCCGATCGCGCCGCGAAGGTCGTGCGCCACCTGCTGCTGTTCGCGCGGCGGACGACGCTCGAGCGCGCGGTTGCCGATCTCAACGAGATCGTCCGCTCGACGTCCGCGCTCCGCGCGTACGAGCTGAAACTCGCCGGCATCGAACTCGTGGAGCAGTATTCAACCGACCTGCCGCTCGTCGTCGCGAACCGGGAAGAGATTCAACAGGTGATTCTCAACCTGCTGTTGAACGCGGAACATGCGCTCCGCGGCAACGGGCGCGCAGGCCGCATCCGCCTCACCACGGGACAGACCGACGACACCGCATACATCGAAGTGTCCGACGATGGGCCTGGCGTTCCCGAAGTGGCCGTCAGCCGGATCTTCGAGCCGTTCTTCACGACCAAGGGCGTCGGTCAGGGGACGGGCCTCGGGCTGTCGGTCAGCCTCGGCATCGCACAGGCGCACAGCGGGAGCCTCGAACTGAGGCCCTCGGAACGCGGGGCGTGCTTCAGGCTGACGCTCCCGAGCGCCGCCGAGATGCGTGTCGATCTGGCACTGTCCACGTCCGCGTAGAGTAGAATCGCCGTTCTTCGCGGAGCGATGCAGACGCGTTCACGCCCCCCTCGTGTCGCTGTCCCCGGTGCGCACATCCAGTTCGCGAACACCGTGGCGGAGCTGCTCAACCTCAGCCCCACGGGCGCGCTGATTCGCATGAACTTCGAGCTGCGGAAAGGCGGCGAGTGGCCGCTCGTGCTCGAGCTGCCCAGGACAGCACAGGTGTGGCTGCACGGGCGGGTCGTGCGATGCCGTCGCCATGAGGGCGCGTTCGTTTTGGCCCTCTCGTTCGTCTCGCCGAACGCGGAGGCGCAGGCCGTGCTCGACGACATCTGCAGCTCGCCGTCGCCGCCGAAAGACAAACGTCCGCGTCCGCTGCCGTGGCGGTTGCCCGCGCTCTCGTTCGAGCGCCTGCTGCGCCTCCATTGGTCTGCGAGCCGCCAGTGCCCCGAATGTCACAGCGCCGACGTCGCGAAGGAGCGGCGGCACAGCTACTCGTGCTTCCAATGCGGCTGCCGGTTCTCCGGGTACCGCCTGGGGAAGATGCGCGTTTCCCTGTGACAGACACTTCCCGCACACCTCTTTACCGGACGCTGTACGGGCAGGTGCTGATTGCGACGATCGCCGGCGTCGCGTTCGGCTACCTCTTTCCGTCGGCGGGCTCGTCGATGCGGCCGCTGGGCGATGCATTCATCAGGCTCATCCGGATGATCGTCGCGCCCGTCGTGTTCTGCACGGTCGTGGTCGGCATCGCAGGCGTCGGCGACGTGAAGGCGCTCGGCAGGACCGGCGTGCTCACGCTGGTCTACTTCGAGATCGTCAGCACCGTCGCGCTCCTGATCGGGCTCATCGCGGTGAACGTCACGAAGCCGGGTGTGGGCATGAATGTGGACGCCACGAAGCTCGACCCGTCGGCAGTGGCGCAGTACGTCACCGCCGGGCGGTCGCTGACCGCCACGGATTTTCTGCTCGGCATCATCCCGACGAGCATCGTGGACGCGTTGGCGCGATCGGACATCCTGCAGGTGCTGCTGTTCTCGGTCGTCTTCGGCCTCGCGCTCAATGCGATCGGCGCGCGCGGCAGGCCCCTCTTCGAGTTCGTCGACACGTTGTCGCGTGCGCTGCTCGGGCTTGTCGGCCTGATCATGAAGACGGCGCCCATCGGCGCGTTCGGCGCGATGGCGGCGACCGTCGGCGCGTTCGGCGTCGGGACGCTCGCGCAGCTCCTGAAGCTGATCGTCTATTTCTACCTGACGTCCGCGCTGTTTGTGGCCGTCGTGCTCGGGGCGATTGGGTGGTGGCGCGGCTTCAGCGTCTGGCGGCTCATCACGTACCTGCGTGAAGAGCTGTTTGTCGCCTTCGGCACCTCGTCGTCCGAGTCGGCGATGCCGCAGGTGATGGCGAAGCTCGAGCGGCTCGGCGTCTCGCGGTCTGTCGTCGGGCTGGTCGTTCCGGCGGGCTACTCGCTGAACCTGGACGGCAGCGCGATTTATCAGGCGATGGCGGCGGTCTTCATCGCGCAGGCGACGAACACGCCGCTGCCGCTCCGCGAACAGATCGTGCTCGTCGCGGTGCTCACGTTGACGTCGAAGGGCGTGGCGGGTGTCGCCGGCGCCGCGCTGGTCGTGCTCGCGGGGACGTTAGCCGCCGCGGGGCACGTGCCGGTGGCCGGAGTGGTCCTGGTCGTCGGCATTCATCGCTTCATGGGGCAGGCGATGGCCGTTACCAACACGATCGGCAACAGCGTCGCGGCGATCGTGATCGGCGACCGGTGCCGGCAGCTCGATCGATCCCGGTTGAAGGAAGAACTGGGGCGGACGTCCGGCTGAAGCCGGACGCTACGAAACCAACGACGAGATCGCCGGGAAGTCGATGTTGAAGGTCGTGCCGGCCCCGGGTTCGCTTTCGACGCCGATCCGCCCGTTCGCGCGGCTGACGATGCTGTTCACGGTCGAGAGGCCGAGGCCGGTGCCTTTTCCGGGTTCTTTGGTCGTGAAGAACGGCTCGAAGAGCCGCGATTTGGTCGGCTCGTCCATGCCGACGCCGGTGTCCTTCACAATCAGCCGGACATAACTGCCCGGGCCGCCCGGCGCGATGTTGGCCGTCTCGAACGTGAGATGGCCACCGTCCGGCATCGCATCGCGCGCGTTGATCGCGAGGTTGACGAGGATCTGTTCGATCTGCCCGACGTGGCCATTGATCGGCCGCAGGTTGTCCGCGAGGGCAAACGAGATCTCCACATCCGGACCGATCAGCCGGCGCAGGAGGAACCCGGCATCCGAGATGACGCCGTTCAAATCGAGCACCTGCGGCTCGAGCTTTTCGCGGCGGCTGAACGACATCAGCTGACGCGTCAGTGCCGCCGCCCGCTGACTGGCCTTGAGCACATCCTCGAGGTCGTCGCGCTGCGTGGCCGTGTCCGCCTGGCGCAGCGCGAGCTCCGTCGATCCGCCAATCGCGGTCAGCAGGTTGCTGAAGTCGTGGACGACGCCGCTGACGAGCCGTCCGAGCGCTTCCTGTTTCTGGGCGTGATAGAGCTGCGCCTCGAGCGCCTGGCGATCCGAGAGATCGAGCACGATGCCTTCGTACGACCGGATGATGCCGGCTCCATCGCGCACGGCGCGCGCGCCGATGACGGCGGTGATGAGCCGGCCGTCACGCCGCTCGAGCAGCGTCTGCGTGTTCGGGATTTCGTGGCAATGCGTCGCCAGCGCTTCGCGGAGGGCGCCGCGCATGCCGGGATCGCCGAACAGGTCGGCGATGTTGAGCGGCTGGAGAAGCTCGGGCGAGTCGTAGCCCAGCATCGTCACCAGCGCGGGATTCGCGGCGATGATGGCGCCTGTGGGCGAGGTCTGGAACAGGCCGACCGGCACGCTTTCGAACAGGCCGCGCAGCTTTTCTTCAGAGGCGCGCAGCGCGTCCTCGGCATGCCGGCGGCTGGTGATGTCTTCGATCATCATCAGCGCGGATGTCGCCCGCCCGCTGTGATCCTTGACCGCCGACATCGTCACGCGGCCCCAGATGAGCGCGCCGTCACGGCGGCGGAAGCGTTGTTCGAGCTGGTAGTCGTCGACCTCGCCGGCCATCAGCTGATCGAAACGCGCGCGCTCGGTCGCGGCGTCGTCTTTATGCGTGAAGTAGCCGAATGAGGTGCCGGCCCAGGCGGCGCTCGGATAGTCGAGCAGCCGTTCCATCGCCGGATTCAACCGCTCGACCTGCCCGTAGGCGTTGAGGAGCGCCGTGCCGACGGCCGCGCTGTCCCAGCTCGCGCGGACCTGGGCTTCGCTCGCCTGCAGTTTCTTTTCAATGCGTGCCTGCGAGCCGATGATGCGGTTGCCGAAGATGCCGCCGATGATGAACACGATGAGCGAGCTGTCTTCGAATGCGGGGCGGGCCGCCGGAGGCGCGATGTACGGCGCGGCCAGGGCCGCGAGGACCAGCGTCACGAGGCCGGCGCCGTCCGAGCCCCACTTGGAGGTGACGAACACCGCGCTGAAGAGCAGGATGAACGGCGTGTGCGCGAGCATCGGCCACGTCAGGCGCGTCGAGGCGATCGCGGCGGCACACGTGACGAGCGCCATGCCGTACGCGCGCACGTCGGCCGATGTGATCTGCCGGATCTTCCGGGTTGTCCGGGGGACACCCGTCCAGCCGCTGACGTCTTTCTCTGAGGTCATTTCGTACAGGAAAAGCGACTCATTTTAGTCTGAATTGGCATGGAAGCGGGTGTACAGAGCGGCTGTACAATGACCACGATTTGCTGATGCCGCAGCGCAGATTTCTCGTCGTCGCTGTCACGGCGCTGTGCGCGGCCCTGGCGGTCCCTGATGTCCACGCTTCGGTCGATCCGCAGGCAAAAGCTGCGTTCGACCAGTACTGCGTGACCTGCCACAACGCCCGGCTCAAGACCGGCGGATTCGTTCTCGACACGTCATCGCTCGATCGCGTCACTGAGCACAGGGCGGACTGGGAGAAGGTGGTCCGCAAGCTGCGGCTCGGGATCATGCCGCCGCTCGGATCGCGGCGCCCTGACGAGGCGACCTACGATCGACTGATCGCGTCGCTCGAAGGCGAGCTCGACGCGCCGGCGCTCACGCATCCCTATGCCGGCCGTCCGGTGCTGCACCGGTTGAATCGCGCCGAGTACGCCAACGCCATCCGCGACCTGCTCGGATTGAACGTCGACGTCGCCGCGCTCCTGCCGCCCGACGACGCGGCGTACGGCTTCGACAATGTCGCCGATGCGCTGGGCAGCTCGCCGGCGCTGCTTCAGGCGTACCTCGGCGCCGCGCGGAAGATCAGCACCATCGCCGTCGGCGATCCGCGCGTCGGCGTCAATCGCGACACCTATTCGGCCCGTCAGGATCTCTCGCAGGATCAGCACATCGAGGGCCTGCCGCTCGGCACGCAGGGCGGGCTGGTTGCGTCGCACACGTTTCCCGTGGACGGCGACTACGAGTTCCAGTTGCGCCTGTGGAGGACGAACCTGAGCGCGATGCGCGGCCTGCAGGATCCGCATCGCGTGGAGATCGCGCTGGACGGCGAGCGGATTCTGCTTGCCACGATCGGCGGCGACGAGGATCTCGTCAAGCTGCAGCAGAATCCGACGGCGACCTCCGACGAGATCGAAGCGACGCGCCTGCGCGTGCGCGTGCACGTGAAAGCGGGCACGCGCACGGTCGCGGCCGCGTTTCTCGAGGAAACGCCGTGGACGTTCGAAACCGCGCGCCTGCAGCCGTTCCTGCGCGATTTCAACAGCCCTTTTGCGGCCGAAGGCGCGCCCCACGTGCAGACGCTCAGCGTCGAGGGGCCGTACAACGTCGCGCCGGCCAGCCAGCCGCCGGCCGCGCGGTTGTTTCTGTGTCGTCCTTCGACTTCGCTCAGGACGACCCTGAGCTCGTCGAAGGGCCGTCCTTCGGCGTCGGTCAACGAGACGACATGCGCGCGCCGCATCGTCTCGCGCGTGGCGCGCCGTGCCTACCGTCGTCCGCTGACGCAGGCGGAAGTCGACGGCCTGATGGGGTTCTACAGGACGGGGCGTACCGGAGCCAGCTTCAACGCCGGCATCGAGTTCGCGCTGCGCCGGATTCTCGCGAGCCCGTCGTTCGTGTTCCGCCCCGAGCGCGAGCCCCTCGACTCCGCTCGGGGCAAGCCTCTGCCGCCGGGCGCTGTGTACCGCATCACCGACTACGAGCTGGCGTCGCGGCTGTCGTTCTTCCTGTGGAGCAGTATTCCTGACGAGGAGCTGCTTCGCGTGGCGGCCACCGGCACGTTGTCGAAGCCGGAGACCCTGAGCGCACAGGTGCGACGGATGCTGGCGGATCAGAAATCCTCGGCCCTCGTCGCCAACTTCGCCGGGCAGTGGCTGCAGCTCCGGAACCTTCGCGGCATCGTGCCGAACCCCGAGTCGTTTCCGGATTTCGACGACAACCTGCGGCAGGCGTTTCGCACCGAAGCCGAGATGTTCTTCGCGAGTGTCATCCGTGACGACCGCAACGTGCTCGAGCTGATGACCGCGAACGACACGTTCGTCAACGAACGCCTTGCGAAGCACTACGGGATTCCCGGCGTGTTCGGCAGCGCCTTCCGTCGCGTCGTTCTCACCGACGAAGCGCGGCGCGGTCTGCTCGGCAAGGGCGCCGTGCTCATGGTCACGTCGCACGCGACGACGACGTCGCCGGTGCTGCGGGGGAAGTGGATTCTCGACAACCTGCTCGGCGCGCCGCCGCCTCCGCCGCTGCCCAACGTGCCCGCGCTCAAGGAGCCCGAGCCCGGCGCGGCGCCCAGGACCATGCGCCAGCAGATGGAACAGCATCGCATCGATCCGATCTGCGCCGGCTGCCACAGGATGATGGATCCGCTTGGCTTTGCGCTCGAAAACTTCGACGTGGACGGCACATGGCGGACGGAGAACTCCGGCGGTTTTGCGCTCGATACCACTGATGTGCTGCCCGACGGCACGCGCATCAGCGGTGTCGTTGGACTCCGGCAGGCGCTGCTCAAACGGCCCGATGTGTTCGTCCAGACGCTGGCGGAAAAGCTGCTACTCTACGCCCTGGGCCGAGGGCTGACGCCTGAAGACATGCCGGCTGTCCGCGCGATTGTCAGAAACGCACGGGGTGAGGATTATCGGTTTTCGTCGCTGGTGACGGGCATCGTCTCCAGCGTGCCCTTTGGGATGCGAATGAAAGAAGTGAGAACTGAGAACTAAGAAGTTGGAAGTCAGTTCTTACTTCTAAGTTCTTACTTCTCAGTTCTCAGTTGACGAGGCGCCCATGTTTATTTCCAAACTCGCGATCGAACGACGCACGTTCCTCAGGGGCGCCGCGGCTGCCATTGCGCTGCCGCTGCTCGACGCGATGGTGCCGGCGGCACGCGCCTTCGCGGCGACCGAGGCGAGCCGCCCGATGCGGACCGGGTTCATGTACATCCCGCACGGCGCCGACATGGCGTCGTGGACGCCCGCGGCGGCCGGCGCCGACTTCGAGCTGTCGCCGACGCTCAAGGTGCTCGAGCCGCTCAGGGACTCGCTCGTCGTCGTCAGCAATCTGAAACGCGCCGGAGGCGTCGCCGAAATGCACGCCGCGGCCGCATCCGGCTGGTTGAGCGGCGCGGTGCCCAAGCACACCGAAGGACAGGACTATCGCATCGGGATGACGATTGACCAGCTGCTGGCCGGCCGCATCGGCCAGGCGTCGCAGTTCCCGTCGATCGAGTTCGCCACGGAAGACTATACGGGCTACGTCGGCGGCTGCACGCCCGGCTACAGCTGCGCGTACCAGAACACGATCTCCTGGGCGACGCCGACGACCCCGCTGCCGATGGAGATCAACCCGCGGACGGCGTTCGAGCGGCTGTTTGGCGATGGCGGGTCTGAGGAGAGCCGGCGTCGCATCGCGCGCGAAGACCGGAGCATTCTCGACTCGATCGCGACCGAAGCGCGGAGCCTCAAGGGGCGCCTCGCGTCCCCCGATCGCGCGCGCGTGACCGACTATCTGGATCACGTGCGCGAGATCGAGCGGCGCATCCAGAAGACCGAGACGCAGCATGCGACGGAGCTGGCGGTCATCGACAAGCCGCTCGGCATCCCCGAATCGTTCGAAGAGCACACGGCCCTGATGTTCGACCTGCTGGTGATGGCGATGCAGGCGGACCAGACGCGCGTGTTCACGTTCATGATGTCGCGGGAGGGCAGCCAGCGGACGTTTGGCGAGATCGACGTGGCGGATCCGTGGCACGTGGTCTCGCATCACGGCGACCAGGCGGAGAAGGTGGCACGCGCCGCGAAAATCAACGCCCTGTGCGTCTCGATGTTCGGGAAGTTCATCGAGAAGCTGAAGAACACGCCTGACGGCGACGGCTCGCTGCTGGATCATTCGCTGATGTTCTACGGCAGCGGCATGGGCAACTCGAACGTCCACGCGACCGATCCGCTTCCGATGCTCGCCATGGGCGGCGGCGTGGGGAAGGGCAACCGCCATCTCGTCCTCAAGCCGAAGACCGAAATCGGCAACCTGTGGCTGACCGTCGCGAACAAGTTCGGCGCCGGGATGGACTCGTTCGGCGAGAGCAACGGCACCGTCGACTTCTTCTGATGCGCACGATGGGCCAGTACGTAGGGCGGCCCTTGCAGGGCCGCCGAGGCGGGGCTAAAAGCCCCGCCCTGCTGCTGGTTCTGTGTTGTGTTTCCGCGCTTGCCGCGGCCGGGCCCGACGCGCCATCGCCGGACGGCACGACGGCGCTGCACCGCGCCGTCGGCGCCAACGAACCGCCGACAAAGATCGACGCGCTCATCACAGCGGGCGCCGACGTCAACGCCGTGAATCGCTACGGGGTCACGCCGCTGTCCCTGGCGGCGGGGAACGGCAATGATCAGGTTCTCGAGCACCTGCTTGCGTCCGGAGCGAACGCGAAGGCCGCCGAGGCCTCGCTGACCGACGGCCGCACCCTGCTGATGCTCGCGGCCCGTACCGGGAACGCCAACGCGATCACACGGCTCGTGAGCGCGGGCTCGAACGTCAACGCCGCCGAGACGCGCACCGGATCGACGGCGCTGATGTGGGCGGCGCTCGAGAATCGAGCGGAGGCCGTGCGCGCGCTTGTCGCCGCCGGCGCCAGCGTCAACGCGCGATCGAAAGTCACCGCGTACCCGCACACGCCGCCCGGCGTCATCGGCGATGCGCTCGAAGAAGGCTATTCATATGTCGGCCAGACCGTGCTGCCGAAAGGCGGGTGGACGGCGCTGATGTACGCGGCGAGGCAGGGCGCACTCGACGCCGCGCGCGCGCTTGTCGAGTGCGGTGCGGATCTGAAGGCCGCCGACCCCGACGGCACTACCGCGCTGACGTTCGCGATCATCAACGGACATTACGACGTCGCGACGCTCCTGGCCGACAAGGGCGCCGACGTCAATCAGCCCGACCGGACCGGCGCGACGCCGCTCTATTCCGCCGTGGACATGCACACGCTCGCGACCTCGTTCGGCCGGCCTCAGTTGCCGCGCGCCGTCACCGACGGCAGCGTGGACGCCGCGAAGATGCTGCTCGCGCACGGCGCCGACCCGAACAAGCCGCTCAAGACGAAGGTCCTGAAGCGAACCTACACGGCCGGCGATGTGCGTCTGGCCGAAGGCGCGACGCCGCTGATGCGCGCCGCCAAATCAGGCGACGTCGTGATGATGGAGGTGCTGATTGCCGGCGGCGCCGATCTCGATCGCGCCAACGCCGCCGGGGACACGGCGCTGCACATCGCGATGAATTCGCCGAAGGTCGTGCGTTTCCTGACCGACGAAGGCGCGTCGCCCGACATCAGGAACGCGCGCGGCCTGACGCCCCTCGAAGCGCTCCTCAAGGCCCAGAACCCGAACGCCGAGTCCGTCGCGCTGCTGCGCGACCTCACGGGCGACTACACGACGCAGCCCTCTCCGGAAGCTCCAGCCGGTCGCCGCCGCGCTCAATAGCTGGTCCTTGGTACTTGGACCCTGGTTCTTGGTCCGTCCATCAGGAATGGCGTTTTGGAAGCCGATCTCTGAGTGTCCTGGCTGTGATTAGCTGCGAAGGCTCGCACATAACCGCGTGACGCGCAGCTAACCACGGTACTGCTCGACCTAGAAAAGCCATGCTAGTATCCGGCCGTTCAGAGGTGTGCGGACGCCGGCTGCGTTATCGACGCGGGGCGTTAGCTGCGAACTGGAACGAGCGGTCTACTTAGAAAGAAGTTAGGCTGAACCGAGAGAATAGATTGGCTAAGTGGCATGAGAAAGCGACGGTTCAGGCAGCGATCGTTGCTGGCGTCTTCCTGCTACTCGCAGCGGTCTTCGGCCCATTCGTTGCGAATAGAGTCTGGCCGCCAAGAACTCAGTCCAACGAACTTGGAAGTCGCGAGGCTCCGATAGTACCTTCCGAATCCAAGGCTTTTGCCGGTCCCTCGCAACAGTCTCCGAAAGATGCGCTACCGAGTGAGACCCCGTCTCCGGTGGCAGGTACGCCTGCGCCATACAAGAAGGTCGAAGAACGACCAGAGGTTGCCATAAACGCGCCCGTTCAAGGACCGGTCATCATCAGTCAGGGTCAGACGGGCGGACAAGTCGCCGGAACTATCAACAACTACGGTAAGCCAAAAAGAACTGTTTCCGCCGATCTGCACGATAGGATGGTGGCAGTTCTTAAGCCAGCGGCGCCTTCATGCGCGGCATTCGCGTCAACTCAAGGTGACGTCGAAGCTGACGAATTCAAACATCTACTCATCGCGGTGTTTCGAGACGCCGGCTGGGAAGTTCGTGACATGGAAACATTCATGTTCTTTGGCAGCAATCGGGGAATGATTATCACCATTCCCCTTGGTGCCCAAGAGGCTGGCGTCCCCCAAATTGTCGGGCAGGCGCTGGCGCTTACCGGTAACCCAATCAAGGGGAACCGCGGGGACATGGCGAACGGTTGCGGAATCTACGTCCAGGTGTGGAATGCACCGGAATAGCGACGTCAGCCTAACCACCGAATGGAGCCAACGCGCTAAGTGTGTGGTGACATCTGGCCACAGCGGCGCGCGGCTCATTCGGAGGCGTTGGGCTGACGGGAACACGAATGCGAAAACGTGACGATGGTAGAATCCTAACCATGGAAATCACCGAGAAGCAGCGCGCCATCGAGGCGCTTCGGGCCTTGCCCGAACACGCCACGATCGAGGATGCGATCGAGCGGCTGTGCTTCATCGCGAAGATCGAAGAGGGGTTGCGTCAATCGGATGCACGCCAGCTCGTGTCCCACGATGAGGTCAAGAAGCAGTTCTTGTCGTGAGGGTCGTGTTCTGGACGAAGCAAGCGCTGGCCGACCTGGCCGCGATTCGTGCATTCATCAGCCAAGACTCGCTTCACTACGCGTCGGTCATCGTCTCCCGGCTCATCGCGGCTACAGATCGATTGGTTCCATTCCCTGAATCTGGCCGATCAGTACCAGAATTCGACGATCCGTTGGTCCGGGAAGTCGTGGACCGGCCGTACCGCATCGTCTATCGACTGGTGGGTAGCGACGAGGTTCACGTGCTGACAGTCCATCACTCATCACAGAGCTTCCCCGAAGGACTCTGATCTGCAGCCCAACATTCAAATGGAGCCGACGCGCCAGACCCTTTGTGCGATCATGAGGCGGCTGCGGCGCGCGGCTCATTCGTCGCGATGGTCTGTCCGCCGAGCCCACCCGCAGACGCTTTAGCAAGCCTTTCCGTCGTCGCGACGGAAACGCACGCGTAGGACCAAGGACCAAGGACCAAGGCCGAAGCACCAAGGACCGCCGCGAAGGCGGCCTACCAGCCCTCAGGCAGATTGTTTTTGGTGTCGCGGACGATCTCCAGCGCCGCGGGATCGCGCTGGCTGAGCACCTCGCGCAGCCTCGCGTAGACGCGGTTCCGCAAGAGCGTCGGCAGGCC
>Ga0153915_10001125_pt1 | contig 24609 bp, 59 predicted proteins | sample Opewatmetagenome_2_FD_107003 | JGI IMG/M metagenome (GOLD analysis project Ga0153915, IMG submission 107003) | Freshwater wetland microbial communities from Ohio, USA - Open water 3 Core 3 Depth 3 metaG | ecosystem: Environmental > Aquatic > Freshwater > Wetlands | place: USA: Ohio, Lake Erie...
CGAAGCGAGTCGCCCGGTAGGGCGGCGGGGGAGAGGTCGCGCGGAGCGCGAGCCTCGGGGGTAAGACCCCCATGAGTCGAGCGAAGCGAGTCGCCCGGTAGGGCGGCGGGGGAGAGGTCGCGCAGAGCGCGAGCCTCGGGGGTAAGACCCCCGTGAACAGGGCCGAAAAAGGCGCGGGCGAATGCCTTGCGCGCTTCGGAGTTCGCGTTGATGAGCGGCCCCAGGATGCAGCCGAGCTTCTCGGCGAGGTATTCCATGTCGTGCCCCGCAACCGGGAGCGGCGTGTTCGAGTGAACGTTCGCCTGCGTGAAGTCGATGCCCTCTTCGGCCGCCAGCCCGCAGATCTGAACGTACTTCGAGAGCACGCCGTTGAACTCGAGGAAGGCGTGGCAGTGAGCGCCCATCCCGGCGCGGAAGAAGCACCAGTAGGTCTCCTCCGCAACGGCGTGCATCCGCCTCACGATCTCCTTGAGGTCCTCTTTCGTCGGGGGATTGCTGGGAATGAAGTCGGCCATGGTCACCACCTCGGAATCTTGAAGTCGTCGTCGTCGTCGAGAACCTCGAAAGAGTCCCGCTCGGTCGTCCGGCGCCGGTAGCGCTCGAAGCTCTCGTCGCCAAAGACGTCGTTCTCCGCCATGTAGACGGTGAGCCCGATCGAGAGCACGAGCCCGAGAATGTAGAGCCCCACGAGCCAGCCCGTGCTCGGCGTCGCGGCCCGCGCGAGGTACTCCATCTGAGCCATCGGCGTCCGCTTGAACTCGCTCGCGATGAGCGGACGGATGAGCGCCGGCACGTCGTCCGAGAGGGTCTTACCCTGGAGCGCGTCGCGGAGGTGGACCTTGAGGTCCGAGACACGGGAGAACGTCACGGCTCGCGCCCACCCGATGGTCCCGTTCTCCGAGACCCCGAGCACGACGGTGATGGAGTTCTTCGGGCCGTAGAGCCACTTCGCCTCGACGCCTTGCGCGTACGTCGGTTCGGGGTTCGACGTGAGGAGCATCGTCACGTCAACCTGGTTCGACGCGCCGAGGTCGGCGTTGAGCTCCCGCATCTCGTCCTGCCACGCCGCCGGCACCGCCTGACCGTCCGCCACGACGTGGTCGACCTTGTACTCGCTGTAGAGCGCAGGGTACTTCGGGATGCCCGTGAAGCGCCGGGTGAGCGCCTCGGCGTTCCGATCGAAGAGGCTGTCCGGATCGGCCTTGAGGTAGTTGTCGTAGCCGTGGTCGACGACGGCGGGCTCGCCGATGCGCGCCTTCGTCCACACGTCGGGCGCGCTGTCCCAGCCCGAGCAGCTCTCGACCGAGATGCTGCCGACGGTCGTGTCGAGCGACCACCAGTAGTCGTGGAAGTGACTGCACACCTCGTGCGAGCTCGTGCAGTTGCCCTTCTTGTCGCGCGAGTCGCAGACCGTCCGGCAATGGCAGCAGCTCTGCGTACCGGAGGGCTTGCCCGTGATGCGGCCGTTCAGGTGCTCGGTGTCGCGCATCGCGCCCCACTTCGCGAGCTCGTAGGCGCCCGCGAGGACGAGGCACCCTACGCCGAGCTGGAGGAGCGCTTCCTTCCACGTGACGCGGCCCTGGGTCGTGAAAAAGGCAACGACCGTCACGAAGAGCGGAATGAGAAAAAGCCCGAGGAGCGCCATCAGAAGATCCTCCGCTTGAGGTTCCGGAGCGCCTGGGTGTGCGGGCCCTCGATCCCGTCGCACACGAGACGCCGTCGCAAGACCTTCCACTCGTCATCAGTGAGCGCGAGGTCGGGCCGATTCTCTTTCCTGGCGCGTTCCACGAGGTCGCCCGGATAGTCCGAGACGACGATGTCCTTCCGCCACCGCTCGAGGAGCATCTGCTCGTCGTAGACGCGCCGGTCGTAGCTCCTCGCTTCGACGAAACCGAAGACGAACGGCATCAGCTCCACCCTTCGAGAGGCTCGAAGTCGAAGCTCGGAAGGTCCTCGCGAACGAGGCCTCGACCTCCCTCGTACCAACCACTCTCCGAGTAGAAGCGCTCTCCATGCGGCGTCTCGACCCGCATGAGATCGTCGGCAGGAGTCCCGCTCTCCCGGTGCCGGAGACGGTGCGTCGCCTTGAACGGCATGTCGATGACGGGCGCGGCCATCAGAGTCCCTTCCTGACGGCTCCGGTCGGGTCATCCGCGAGGAGGACCTGGACCGCGAGCGTGATCGCGTTGCGGTACGCCTGCGAATAGCGATATCGGTGAGATGCGCCGACAGGGGCCGAGGGTCGAGCAGCTCCGAAAGGGCCCGTGGGCGGCCAACGCTTTCCCGTCACGAACGCATGGCACGGTGCGCAGAGATCGCCGACGAAGTCGCCCTGGTCGGCGCGGTTCTCGCACAGGTAGACGATGCAACACTTCGCAGCCATCAGCGCCTCGGCTTCCTTCCCGGCGCTCCGGGCGGCAAGAGGTTCTTCTGTCGGAACGCGAGCGCTCGCGCCCGGAACGCTTCGGCTTCGAGCCGAAGCTTCGAGGCCCTCGCAATGAGCTTGTCCGCGAGGTCCTCGTTCCCCTCAGCAGAGGCCGTGTAGTAGCAGAAGCCGCACCGGTACCACTTGGGGTTCTTCGACTTCCCTACGTGGCCACAAGGGCAGACCGCGGGCTGAAGCACGCCCGTCGCAGCGCTCGCCGCGTCGATGGCAGCCCGCTTCGTCCTCGGTGTCCTGCGCTCCGAGGCCATCAATCGAGATCTCCCCTGCGGTAGAGCCCGTGAGCGCCCCGCTCATAGATGGCGAGAATACTACCGTCGAGCTCCCCTCGGAGCGCATTCACGGCCGCAAGGACCCGGTCATAGTCCCCGATGTAGAGCACGTTCGCGCGACCGCCTGAGTAGTGCCAGTCGACGCGCTGCCCGCTCTTCTGGGCGACCTTCCGCACCCACTCCTCAGCCTGCCACCGGCCAGCGTCGAGCGCGCAGATGCCGAGGCCATCCTTGAAGATCTCCCGGTCGCAGGGCGTCGGGACGTTCAGATCAGCCACTATCCACCTCCACGGTGAGGGTCGAGTCGAAGTCCTCGTTCTCTTCCTGAGCGACGTAGCCGAAGGGATTGCAGACCACGCGCGTGTCCTCGATGCGGTAGTCCCGAGACTTGTGCGTGTGCCCGTGGATCCAGAGCGTCGGCTTCCGCGAACGGATGAGCTCCTCCACGTCGCAGAGGAAGTAAGGGTTCGAGATCTCCCCCTCGTACATCGGGTGGATGCTCTTCTTCGCCGGGAGGTAGTGCGTCACGACGACGTCGAGGTCGGAGAGCTCCTCGCGAAGGAACTCGAGCGCCTCCGTGTTCTCCCGGTAGACCCAGGACGCGAAGTTCTCGATCGCCGCGAAGTCGTTCATTCCCTTCGACACGTCGTAGAGGAAGAGCACCGCACACGTCGGACACCGGAGCTGCGCGCCCACGTCGACCGCCCCGACGACCTCGAGCGGCGCTTCGCACCGGCTGCACTTGGCGTCGAGCTTCGAGAAGTCCCAGCTCCTCGCGGTCGGACGTCGGAACCAGAGCGGCGTCCCAAGGAAGCGCACGCCGTCGAGCTCCAAAATCTCGTTGTCGAGCACGTGAAAGTGCGAGAAGAGCCTCCCCATGCCGCGGAGCGTCCGCATGACCTTCTCGCGATTCGACTTGTAGAACTCATGGTTCCCCGGGACGTAGACGATGGGCTTCTTCGTCTTCCCCGCGAGGAGCGAGACGGCGTGCGCGAGGAGCGGCGAGCTCGAGAGATCTCCGGCGACCACCAGGACGTCGAACCCGGACTCGCCCCTGGACGTCACCTCGGACGCCATCGTCTCCCCCGCGTCCTCGCGGAACTCGAAGTGGAGGTCTGAAACGATTCGGATCTTCATCACTTCCCGAATGCTGCCCAGAGTCCGGCGCTGGTTCCGATCAAAAGCCCGACGTTGACGAGATCGCGCTTCACGAAAATGTTCGCGAAGATGAGCCCTCCGATCGCCGCGAGCAGCAGCGACTGATAGACCCAGCGTGGTGGCGGCCTGAGCGTCATCCGCTACTGCTCCCCTCCCGCCTTGACCTTCTCCAGCTCGTGCGCGAACCGTCCCTTGAACTCCGGGTCGGCGGCGAGCTTCCGCTCGAGCTCCATCGTCCACTCCCAGTGGTCGTCGCAGAGCGGTACGGGCGGGCTCTTGCCGTCGGGGTCCTCCAGGTGATGCTTCACCTCGTTGAGGCACGGCCCGAAGAGCCCCGCGCACTCCTCTTCCTCGTGCTGGTCCATCAGATCCTCCCCATATTCGTCGCGATGCCAAGGAGCATGGCGATGACCACGCTCAGCACTGGCTGGTGCACCATGTAGAGCGCCGCACAGAGCGCGCCCGTGCCGAAGAGGATGTAGTCCCTCACGAGTGGTGCGCCTTCATGTAGATGGCGATGCCGAGGAGCACGAGCACCACGATTGCCGAGACGAGCTTCCAGTCGGTCCCGGTGAGCGCCTGCGACGGAGCCACCACCGCGCCGCCGATACCGTCCGCCGAGCTCGCCCCGCTGGAATCGGGGTCCTCCGCGTCCCTGCCCATCCAGATGTCGACCGCCTGCTTGCCCCAGCCGGCAGTCGGCGGGTCGTCCCCGAAGCGACCGTGGAATGCGTCAGCGCCCATGTACCAGAGCTGCTCGGGCGGCTTCCAGCGGTCGGCAGCAATCCTCTCGAGCATGTACCGAAGCTCCTTCTCGTCCTCGGGGATGACGAGCATGAGCTTCTCCACGACCTCGGCGATGTTCCGCATCACTCCACCCAGTCCGCGACGACGTGATACGGATTGAACGTCTCGGTCGAGACCAGGAACTGCCCCGACGGCTTGATCACCTTCCCGCGCTCGTCCACCACCTTGATCCGGTCCGGCACCGGCACCATCCCGACGTCAGGCTTCACGACACCGATGCCCTTGTACTGTTGGACGCGGAGAATGTTCGGCGCCTCGTAGCGCACCGTCACGACGGCACGCGGGCGCGTCAGGTAGTCATGCTCCCCGCGAACCTCGTCCGGTTTCAGGAAGTGAGCCATCACGCGCCCATCGCCTCGATGAAGATGTCAGCCACCTGCTTGCCCCAGCCGCTGGCCGGCGGTGTCGACCCGAAGCGAAGGTGGAACACCTCGCCAGCCGCGAGCCAGCAGCGGCCCTGTTGCTCGGGCGCCACGTAGGTCGCGTCTTCCCTCACCTTCTCGAGCCGAGCCCGGAACTCGCGCTCCTCCTCGGGAACCAGCGGAAGCACTTCGCCGATGACGTGGACGAGGTGACGTACCTTCTTCTGAGGCTCTTGTCCTCGGCTTGCGACGCCTTCGAGAATCACGATGAGCTCGCTCACCTTGAAGCCCGCCGCCGAGCACACGCCGACTACCCACGAGAAGACGAAGAGCGCGCCCTCCTTCGGGTTCTCACGACCGAGCACCCAGTGACGGATCTCGTCGAGCCGTTCCATGTCGAGCTTCATTCGATGCCTCCGTGTATGAAGATGACCGTCTGCTTCACCGCGAGGATGATGTCGTCCGGCATCATGCCGCGGTCGATGAGGAGCTGAACCTCCCGGCGCACGCGCGCGAGCCGGTTCTCCTCGGTGTTCAACGTGAAGTGACAGCCGTCGTCCTTCCAGATCTCGTGGCACTGCGACTCGTCGTCGAAGCGACGCCCGCAGTCGAGGCAGATCGCGTCCGGCGGATGGTCCTGGAAGATCGACTCCATGATGGAGGGGTCCACCGACTGGAGCGCCGTCGAGCTTGCCCCGCTGGAAGCGGGGTCCTTGTGGAGGTCCGGGAACATCACCTCCAGGGGACTCGGCCCGCGTGAGCTCACCTGCTCCTCGGCCCACGTGATGCACGACTCGCAGATCGCGACCAGCCGGTCCCCCTGCTCCGAGCAGGCGACCTTGTCCTTCGACTCGCCGCAGAACGAGCACATCATCGGCGCTTCTCCCGCGGAGTCACCCGGACGTGGACCCGGTGCTGGTAGCGCGCCGTCCTGAGCCAGCCGCCGAGCTCCAGGCCCTCGACCTCGATGCGCGCGTCCCGGCTCTCCGCGAAGAGCTGAAGGAGATCGTGCATGGCCCGGTTCGCCGTGTCGTAGGTGTTCCGGAGCAGCGTCCCGATAGGGCCGTCGTCGGCGATCTTCTCGGGCGGGTACCGGGTCACCGCGACCGAGAACGGCATGAACCGGTAGAGGTAGAGCTCCGCCGTGTCGCCGCCGTACCCGTGCTTGCCGAAGTACGCCTGCTCGAGGTCGGACCAGAGCGAGAGCGCCTGGTCCATGCTGAGCGTGTGGAGGCTCACGAGCCAGCCCCGAGGGCGAGCGCCCGTCCCACCACGAGCAGGAAAGGCCCGAGCTTCCACCGCCACGTCCGGTAGGTGACGCCGTTTCGCATCGACGGGACGACGTCGCGCACCGTGCCGAACGCCAGGACGAAGATCACGGCGACACCTCCGGAGCGTTGGTGATGCCCACGTAGATGCGCTCACGCACGAGCCCGCACTTCTCGCACGTGAGCAAGACGAGCGTCGAGCCGTGGCGCAGCTCGTCGATCTTCTCGGTCACCTTCAGCCAGGAGTCCACGTCGAGCCCACTCTTCGACGACGGCATCGCCATCTCGACGGGCTTCTTGTAGAGCCGCGTCACCACCGCCCACTGGTGGACGCAGCCGGGAGCATTCATCCGTCGCGTGATGAACAGCACGACGCCCACGACCGCGGAGATCGAGAGCGACATGATGATCGTACCGATGATGAAGCTCGCCATCAGCGTTTCGGAAAGACGTGTTCGTGGTGGAGGTACTCGGGGAGTCGTTCGAGCTTCTCGTCGGACGCGCCGATGATGGTGAGGAGATCCAGGTCGCCGTTCGCTTCGAGGAGGCGCACCGCCGCAAGCACGTCCCCGAGCTCCTTCAAGAGGTGGTCCCGGTTCGTGTCGAAGTAGTTCGGGTGGCCCTCGGCGTACCCGTGCCGGAGCACCTTCGCCGCAGCCTGTCCCGCCTCGGCAAGCTCTTCCATGAGGACCACGAGCCGCTCGATCTGAGCGGGCTCGAGCTCCGGCGCCGTGCTTCGCTTCTTCATCTACGGCTCCGACTCTTCCAAGTAAGATAGGCTCTCTCGGCATCCGCCGCCGACCGATGAGGTCCACCGAAAAACTTCGCTCGCGAACCCAAAGGCCGCCACCAGAAACCGGCTGGGTACGTCACGCCACGAACAACGGTCTCTTTCTGGAACTCGATCACACGGTCCTCGTCCTTGACGACGCTCCGGCTGACGACGCTCCAGACCTCGTGCCCATACTCCGTGAGCCGGTAGTGACGCTTCTTCGGCCCATGGCAGGGCTCGACGAGCCGATGCTCCACGAGCAAGCGAAGCACCTTCTCCTCCCGACGGTCCTCCGGCTTGTGACCGTACTGGTCCACGGCCCCGAGGACCTCCTTCTGGAACCGCGTCATCTTCCAGACGTCGAGCCGAGACGTCGACAGCCGAGGAGCCTTCGGCCGCGGCGCAAGCAGATCGCGACGCCTCTCCGCGCGCTTCACCTTCCGGATCGCCTTCGTCAGCCCCGGCGGTACGGCTCTCGCCGGATGGCCTTGCATCACGAGGTCCGACTCGTGCGCGTTGACCGCGCCGAGCTCGAGCTCCGCCTTGAAGGCTTCCATGCGGGCGCGCTCCTCGGCGTACTTGACGGCCGCCGAGAAGAGCTTCCGTTCGAGGCGCTTGTCCCCGTGCTTCACGGCGTAGCCGATCGCCGCGATCTTCAGGTTCTTCGCGGCGGTCTGCTCTCGGGTTTCCATCAGCTCCCCCACACCCGCACGGCGAACCACATGGCGTTGACCAGAAGGATGACGGCCGCGCAGCCCACCACGAGCCAGACGGGGTCAATCCGCCGGCCCCTGGCTACACGAGCCGTCACGGCAAACGCTGCCCCGAGAACCACGCAAAACGCCGTCGCCCACAGTGAGCGAACGATGACCGCGTTCCACGCAGCAGCGAGCAGGCAGACTGTCGGATAACTGGGCGATCTCATCGGCGTCTCGAACATCCGCTCTTCGGCGGCGTGAAAAGTTGGGCAAGGAATTCAGATCGGAGATGTTTTACCAAACGAAGGAGGTAAGCAGAGTCCGCGTTAGCCGTCGTGCGAGCGGGAAGCTCTCGACCGGCACTGAGCGCGTAGGGGGTTCCTCCACGTATGGATCTGTCCGAGGGAGTCTCCTCCCTAATTGAATAGGAATTGCTCCTTGCCCGCGGGCACCCCTTTCGGGGGTCCGCCTCGCGTCCGGCTACTCGAAGAGCGCCGGACTCAAGCTCTCGATCTCGACCTCGGTCCCGTTTCCGGTCGCGATGGCTGCCCGGAGGCGCCCCGCAACGCGGGCCTGGGCGGAGGCGAGTGCGGCTGCCTCCTTCGGGGAGATCGTCTCCTTCGCGCGCTCCTGCTTCGGGTCACGCACGTCCGTGTCCGAGTAGCTCGCGTACCGGTCCGGCTTCGCGCCGGTCGCCGAGCGGTACATCTTCTCCGCACGGCCGAGCCCGCCAATGAGCTTCACCGCCTCGCAGAGCGTGGTGTCCCGACCGTCGTACTTCACGCGGACCTTGAGGTTGTACTCCGCCTGCGCAACCTGGAGCGCCGCGATGCTCCGCTCGCGCGCGAGGAACTCGTCCACGACCTCCTGCGGCTTCTGCTTCTGGTCGTCGGCGAACGCCTTGAGCGTCCCGTTGAACGAACGCGCCGCGGTGTCGCGGCGGAGCTCGTGTTCCTTGATGGCCTCCTTCAGGGCCCAGCCGGTGGTCTTCATGGTGTTTCTCCGAGAGGAGCAGAGGCTATATCACCTGTTACACCCGAGATCAACGCGAACCGACGGAGCGGATGTCACGCGCCCGCGTGAGGAGAAAGAGCCGGACGCCCTTCTGGGAGATCTCGGTCTCGCGCGGCGCGAGCGCTTCGAGCTCCTGGGCGACGGCCTCCCGGATAGCCCGGCGGATGACCTCCGTCTCGATGTGAATGACCGTGGCCTTCGCCGATTCGAGCGCCCTGAGAAAGTCCTTGGGATTCGCAGTGTCCATGGTCAACCTTCCTGTTCTTTCATTGCTCCACCCCCGGGAACCGATCCCGCTTGAGGCGCATCACCTTGTCGACGTCCTCGGCTCGATGCGCCCGGTCCTTGCAGGCGAGCGCCTCGTACGCCCACCGGTTCAGCGCCTCTGCCCAGGGCTCGGGAACGTGACGGATGAGCCAGGCACGTCCGTCCGCGCAGCAGAGCGCCCCGCCCTCGCGAACGCGCTTGATGAGAAGCTCGTGCTCCCGCTCCGTGAGCGGGCGCTGCCTCGCGTAGGAGTCGCGAGCCCGGAGCGCTGAGTGTCGCGCCCTGCCGAGCCGGCGCTCGGCCTCCTTCACCGCCCGATCGGCTACCCGGATACGGGACACGAGCCTCTTCTCCGTGGCGAACATCCACTACCACCGGAGCGTGCCGGCCGAGAAGATACGGCCGATGGTCTGAGTGAACTGAGCGTCCTCGACGCCGTCCATCCCGTCGCCGAACGGATTCTTGAAGACGGGCCCCGAGCGAGGATTCATCCCGGCCCCGAGCATCGTGGCCTCGTTCCGGAGCCAGGGCTCGCGGTGCTCGAGGATGAGCTTCGCCGCGAGGACCTCCTCCTCGGGCGGCACGGTCGTGTCGTGGAAGTGGACGACGAATCCCCCGTCGAGGTCCATGCAGATGCGGCTCTGCTCCTGCGCGTGCCGGCTGTGCCGGTGCGCGATGCGATATATCGCCCCGGTAAGCCCTCCCTCGACGTAGATGGCGCGCTCACGCGCCCAGGTCTCGTGCTCGTCGTCGGTGAGGAACGAGAGCAGCACCTCGCTCGCCGGAGCGATGGCTCCCGGGATGCAGTCCGGGCAGCACGGCGTGTGACGCTTCACGGTCGCCGCGGCGGCGGGCTTCGGCTCTTCCTTCTTCGGATCGCCCGGAGGCGCTGCCTCGGCCGCCTTGGTGTCCTTCGCGATCTTCTCCGAGAGCTCCATCAGCGCCGGCAGGCCCTCCGAGCACGTGACGACCTTGCCGTCCTCGTACTTCACGGCCGTGAGCACCGCGGGTCCCGGCTTGAAGGCCCAGACGAAGAGCGGTCCGACCTTCTCGAGAGGAGCTGTGATCTTGATGTCGACCTTCTTGTGCTTGCTGAAGAACGCCCGCTTCTTCACGACGAGCTTCCACTCGTCGACCCAGCCGTTCTCGACCATGGCAGCGCCGAGCTTGTCGAGAAGGCGCGCCTCGTCGGCGGTGGGATCGAGCACGGTGAGGACCGTGTGCTCGGGGTTCTTCGGATCGGGGATGAGCCGGTGATCTCCGTTCCACGACGGAAAGAACCAGCGAAGGTTACCCATGCTCATGGTCGTGCTCCTCGGTGTCAGGCGGAATAGGGACCGCCAACGAAACTGTGGACCCGCTCGAAAGCCTCGCCTCCCCGTCATCTCTTCGTCCCGGCGTAGGCATCGCTGGCTTCGAGATGGTGTGCTCGGCCTTCTCGAGCGCAAGCCGTTCGCGGAGCTTCGCTTCGAGCCCCTCGATGATGTCGTCGGGCATCTTCTCGGCCCTTGCGCGCGAGATGCTCATGACGAGATCGGAAGCGGTCTCGACGACCGGCGCGGGCTGCCGCCACTTATCGCCCATCGCCACGAGCTCGCGCATGAGCGTCGCCGCGAAGGTCTCCGCGCGCATGCCGCCCACCGCGATGCCGTTAGGGATGAGGCCGCCCGCTCCGTCGTCGTAGCCGAGGCTGTCCTCGCCCATCTCCTCGTCGTCGTAGGAGGCCATCGGGACGTTGTAGTTGCCGCCCATGACGACCCCGCCGCCCATGGCGACCCCGCCGCGGCGCCGGAGCTGCCGGGGGTCCTTCATCGTGATGAGAAGGTCCCGGCTGATGCGCGCGGTGGTCTCGAGCGCGGTGAGCATCCGGAAGGAGATCGGCTTCTCCAGGATCGCGAGGAGGTGGTTCTTGAGCGACTCCTTCACCGCGGTCACGTGCGGCGGGTCGGGCTCCTTCGGCTTCTTCGCGCCGTTCGCGTGCCCGTTCGGTTTCGCAAGCTCAGTGCCATTCGCTGCGTTGTTCATCAATCTTCCTCCGAGTCGGGGTCGTAGTCGCCTTCCTCGTCGTCGGGGAAGTCGTCCTCATCTTCGTCACCCATGGCCCACCTTCACGAAAGGCTCGGCGAGCTCGAGGAGCGTGTGCACCTTGTCGAGGTCGAACGTGTCGTCGGTACGGACGCCGGACTCGAGATCGATCCAGAACGGCTCGCTCGTGACGGTCAGGATGTTCTCGACGACCTGGACAACGTTCCCCGGATTGATGCCGCCCGCGTAGCCGAGCGAGAAGCCCTTCGGCGGCGAGGGCCAGACGCCAGGGTCGATGCCGCGTCCGCCCGACACGTCCCAGAGCGCCGAGATACGGGAGGGCGACGTGAGATCCATACGGTAGCGAGCTGTCTCGCGAAGCATCTCGGCCGTCTTCGCCTGGATGATCCACTCGACCCCGAATTGCCCGAGGTACTGCTCGACCTCGCGCGTCGTGGAGAAGCCGTTGAGCTGCACGCGGTCGTACTCGGCCGGCAGTGACTCGAACCACTTCATGTCCCCCGCGAGCGTGTCGCGGACGAGCTGCCCGCAGAAGTGCGCCGAGAGGCGCATCTCCGGAACGACGCGCTGCTTGTACTCGAGCTTCGCGCGCCACTCCGGGGTCGGGTACCGGGGCATACCCTCCCGGGAAGTGGACCGGAGGATGCCCCACTCGACGAACGGGAACTTCACCGAGAGCGTGCGGAGGTCCTTCACGTCGACCTTGTCGTCGGCGCCCGTGATGGTGACGCTCGTGAGCATCAACGCACCTTCCGGCAGTAGGCGCAGCGCGTTCCCTGGTCCGGAGCGCCGCAGTTGTCGCAGAGACGGCCCTTCGCGGACAGTGCCTGGAGATAGACATCCCGTTCGACGGCCTTCAAGCTCGACGTGACGAGCAGCGTGAAGACGAAACTCATGAGGAGCGTGAGCATGAGCATGCAAGTGCTATATCACCCGTAACGCTCGGGCCTCAAGGGGAGAAACCCATGCCCGTCACATCGGGTGCAAACGCCCCAGGATTCGGGCATACCGGCCGCGGCCACGATCTTCTTCATGACCTCGAACGGGTCGTGCCCCTCCCGCCCCACGAGCCCCTTGACGAGCCGGGCCATCTCCCTCGTGGGCGGGTCGATGGCCATGGGGTTCGACGGATGCCGCGGCGCGATCGGGATCGCGCGAAGCCAGGGGTGGAGACCCTTCCGGCTTGGACGCGCGCCCTCGTCGCCCGCGAGCATGATGTAGTGGACGAATGCCCAGAGCCAGCGTCCGTCAACGCTCCGCCCGGTGCCGTCACACGCATTACACGGCTCGGTGTTGCACTCGTCGTCGAGCTCGTCGGGCGTCATCGGCGTTCCACCCTCTCGGCGCAGATCGCATCGTGCTCGGAGATCTCTTCTTCCGTCTCGTAAGGGAAGACGTCCTCGGAGCCGCAGGATGAGCAGACGTTGCCGGAGAGGCCGTTCTCGAATTCCTTCTGAACGGCCTCCCCGACGTGCCCGCACTCCGTGCAGATGCGCCGAGGCCTCACTTCTCCTCGAACCGCATGCGGACCTGGTCCTTGTCCTCGGGGACGTAGCGACCACGCTCGCCTCCACCCACACCGCGCTGGATGGGTTTCGCGAGCTCCCGCCGGATGGCTGCCGCCCGATGCTCGGCCTGGATTGCCTCGACGAGCTTCTCTGCGCGCCAGCGCCGTACCGCTTCCTCTTCGGTGAAGCTCACCTCGTGGAAGTGCAAAGCCTGCGGGCCATAGTGACCGAAGCCCGTACGACTGTCTTCGCCGACATCGAGGCGCAGGCAGAGCGGCTCGCCGTTCGGGTCGCCGTCCACGGTGTACGTCTCGTGCTCCACGACGAGTCCGGTCTTCGTGTAGTGGACGACCTTGAAGACACGAACCTTCTGCCCGACCTTGTAGTCCATCTGACGACCTACTCGACCACGCCGAGGAGATCTTCCTCCCGCAAGATCTTCATGTCCTCGCCGTTCACGCGGACGTCCTGCCCCGCGTACTTGCCGTAGAGCACGACGTCTCCCGGCTTCACGTCGATGGGAAGGCGCGTCCCGTCGTCGAGAGAGCGGCCCTTCCCCACGGCGAGGACCTCGCCTCTCACGGGCTTCTCCTTCGCGTTGTCGGGAACGATGATGCTTCCGATCTTCTCCTCCGCAGCAGCGGGGCGAACGAGGAGCTTGTCGGCGAGGGGTCGAAACTTGGTGCTCATGATTCGGATTCCTTTCACTGAACGTCGTGTGAAAAACAGCGCTCGCAATCGAGACACTGATAGAGAAGCGAGTCGCCTCGCAGCGCGATCCGGGAAGGCTCGTCGAGCTTGCCGCCACAGAGCGGGCACTTCTCCGTGCCGGGAGCGATCTTGAGCACGGGATGCCCAGGAAGCTCGTCGCTCGCGAACTCCTGCTTGATCTGCTCGAGGAACTCCTCGCGGTCCTTCGCGTCGGGCATCATCCGCTCGAGGTCTTCGAGAAACCCCGGCGCGTACTCGATCTTCAGCGGTTTCTTCCTCGTCATCGAAACATCCTCTGCCTCGCCTTGATCTCCTCGTGGCGAACCGTCCGGCTTAGCTCCCCGTACCGGTCCCTGTCCAGCTCGAAGGCGCCCTGGAGGAATTCCTGTTCAGGATCCGTGAGTCCGCCGCCCGTGAAGCTCTTCAGCATCAAGCGTTCGACCCGGCCCCAGTCGACCTCCGCCATCACCAGGACTCGTAGTCCGAGATGTCCTTCTCCTCGCCGCAGTCGCCACACCGGATGACCTTCTTCGTCCCGACGCCCGTCTCCTCGAACTGGATCGAGAAGCCCTTCCTGCACCCGTGGCTGAGCGTGAACTCGTCGGCCTTGGCCTTCTCCGTGTCCTGAAGCGTGACCGTCGCAGGCGTCGTCCGGAGGCCGAGCAACGCACGAACCTCGGCGGCGATCTGCGTGGCCCTCTCCTTGCTCGTGAAGGCGTAGAACCCAAGCATGAAGCGATGAGCACCCGCCTGGATCTCGACCGTGTAGTTGTCCGGCGGCGACGGGTCTCCCCGCTCGTCGTGACTCGTGACGGTAACCTTGACGTTCTTCATTCGGTCCACCGGTAGTCGTTCCACATGCGGTCAAGGCGCTTCACGAGGCCCTCGATCTCCGACGCCGCTCGCTCGAGGAGCTTCGCCTCCTTAGGGTACTTCTTCGCGAGCTCACGTAGCTCCCGAGCCGTCTCGAGCTCGGCGTCGGTCACGCGCTCCCGACCTTCGTCTTCCCGCCGAAGATGCGGTCGTAGCCTTCCCGGTACGCGGGCGTCGCCACCTGCGCCGGACCGTTCACTGTGCCGAGCGATTCCACGTCTTGCCAGCCGCCGCACGTACAGTTCGGATTGTCGACGCGGATGAGCTCCACATTCTCGGGAATCGACTCGCCCTCTCGAAGGGACTTCACGGCACCGACCTCGATGGCGTCTCCGCGCTTCCGAGCGACCGCTCGCACGCCGGGAGCAATCACCGGCCCGAGGCTGACCTGGTCTTTCGAGGATTCCTTCTTCATCGGGCCCTTCCGATCTTCCCACCGCAGAACGGGCAGTGGTTCATGACGGCATACTGACCACGACGGGCGAAGTAGACAACCTCGGTCCCTCGGTACGTGCCGTTCGTGCTGAAGGAAAGCCCCTCGTCGATGCCGGCGGGCCCCCGCTTGTCCTCCTTGCTCACGGCGAGGGCCGCCGAGAGGAAGGCGCAGCGCCGGGTCTTCGAGCACGCCTTGTTGTTCTTCTTCAAGAACTCCTCGGCGTGCTCGCCGAGGCTCTTCTTCTTCACCCGCTTCGGCTTCGCGCCATGCGGACAGTAGCCCTCGGCATAGTCGTTGCCGCACTCCGCGCACGGCTGCTTCGGCTCTTCTTTTTTCGTTCTCATGTGGCGCTCCTGGGTCCCCGTCCGGGCACCGTGCGCCGGATGCGCTCGGCGCCGGGTGGCGTGTGGTCGGGGCAGTCGAAGTTACGGTTCTTCGTCCGTGGGTTCGAGGGATCGAGCTTCACGCCCGACACCGGGTCGTGGCTCTCCTTCGCGACGAGGCACATCTCCGTCTCGGCGCCCGAGACGAAGGCGCTCTTGCCGACGCGGAAGTGCTTGCAGTCCTTGCAGTAGACCTTCTTCGATCCGGAGGCCTTCCGCGAGCGCTCGTGGCGTTCCAGCGCCTCCATGAGAAGCACGGCTCCGTATCCCACGCACAGGACGGCCGCGATGAAGGCGAGAATGGCGAGGGCTCTCATGACTTCCTCTTTCGGCGTTCGGCGCGCTTTTTCTTCTCGAGGTCCAGGGCGAACTTCGGGAGCTCGATGAGCGGGAGCTCGACCGGCTGGTTGTCCGTCGCGCGCCCCACCACGATCACCGTGGGCTCTGCCGTGCGGAGCCCGTGCGATAGCGGCACCCTCTCGATGTCGATGTGGAGCAGTTTCGTGCGAGCCTTCGCGTTGTGGAACTCGAACACCCCGAGCGCGTCATCCACGCTCATGCGCCCCTCGTTGACGCTCTTCACGACCTCCAGGACGACCGGGTCCGGAACGTTCTCCACGTCGGCCACGTCTCCGGGGCGCCCGGCGGGCATCACGACGAGACACTTCCGCGGCTGCGTCGGGTGCTGCGCGTTCTCGGCGAAGATGGCCCACGGGGGCGAGATGTCCTTGGCGGGTGTGATCTTCAAGACGTCCTCCAGTTCACTTCAAAGCTCGAGTGCTTCCCGGCCACGTGCCACCAGGCGATGCGGAAGCACGCGACCTGGATCTTGTTCTCCGCCACGCGGACGAAGCCGAACCGATTCAGGGTGAGCTCGAGATCGATCGACATCGCGCGGTTCCCTCAGCCATCGGGCTCCACCTTCGCTGGGTAGTATTCCTGGTGATGGAGAATCTTCGACTTGAGCTCGGGCACGACCTTCGTCTTGATCTCACCCGCGATGTCGCGAAGGATCTCCGCCTTCTTCGTGTCCCCGTCGAGGAAGACCTTCGAGGACTTCTCGAGCAGGTACGCCATGGCCCTCTCGGCTCCCGACACATGACCTTCGAGCCACTTCAGGGTCGAGAGGTTCTCGAGCGACCAGACCGTGTCGTCCTCGCCGCTCTTGTCGATCAGGTGCACGTCCCGGCTCATTTGACATTCTCCGGCGGCTCGACCTGAACCTTGCCCTCGTTCACGAGGCACTCGAGGACCTCCTTCTCCGTCTCGAGGAGCCGGCCCCACTTGTTGTAGTGCCTCACCCCGTCACGGAGCGCAGAACGGACGCCTGCGATGAGAGCGTGCGCCTTCTCCACCACCACGTCTTTCACGCCTCCGCCGCCTCTCCGCGCAGCTCCGAGAGCATCGCCCGCTTCTCCCTCTCGATCTTCTCCTCGTCGATCTCGAAGTATTCCGCCAGGAGCTTCCGGAACGGGATGTGCGTCGACACGAGCTCGTCATCCGTGTAGCCGCACAGCCGGCGAGGGTGGAGCTTCATGGCTTGATCCACCGAATCGAGATTGGCGTAGCAAGAGTCCGTGTGCTTGTGCCGCACGGCGAGCTCGATGCTCTTCTCCTCCGAGAGCCAGTCGAGGAAGCTCCCGATGGCCTGCGACTTGTTGGAGATCGCCTTGAGATTCTGATGCTCGGGGTACTTCTCCCGGTGCTCGTCCGCCCGTGGCACCGACGGCCCGTTCATGATCAGGAGTGCCGCCTGATCCTCGGGCGACAGCCCCGGATCGGGTAGCCTCCGGGGACCTCGAGCGTCGCCCTCCCGGGGCCCGTCCTTCTCCCCGCCTCTGGCGGGAGAAGCCTGCCCCGCTGAAAGCGGGGGCTCGAGCGACGTGCCGTTCTGCTGCTCCCGGACCTTCTCGATGTAGCCGCGCCACGCCACGTCGGGCGGCAGCCCGAGGAGCTCGTTGTAAGCCGTCTGGTAGCTCACGCCCCGGAGGTCCTGAAGCTCGCGGACGAGCTTCTTCTTCGACTTGCTGGCGACCACTCAGAGTACCTCGTCCGTGATGTCCTTCGAGGGGATCTTCCCCGTCACCGTGTCGAGGATGAGCTTCGCCCGCTCCTCGACCGTCGATGCTGCGGGCCCGAAGTCGGCGTCCATGTAGGTCCCGCCGTGCTCTTCGAGGTGAAGGAGAAGCTCCGCGACGTTCGGGATCCCCTTCACGAGCGTGAGGAGCGTCCGGAGCATCCGGTACTCGCGAGTCGACTCGACCCCGTCGATCGAGTCCTCGACGAGCTGAAAGCGCGGCAATGCCGTGAACGTCACGCCATCCGGAGACGCGCGGGTCCCCACCGGGTCGTCCCAGCCCTCCCCTTCCTCGCCCTTGAGAGGCCTCACGTTGAGGCTCCCGTGCGAGAGCGAGATGTACACGACCATGGGCTCCCGGGTGTCGTGCATCGCGGCGAGGAAGAGCGCCCGGTAGAGGTTTCCCGTCCTCTTGTGGTTGTAGAGCCCAGGACGGAACCGAAGGTGCGCCTCGATGCGCTCGCGAGGCGTCATCGCTTCTGTCCCGCCTGAGCGACCAGGGTCTTGATGTTCGCGTCGAGGAGCTTCGTGATCTGCATGCAGAACGAGACCACGTAGTCCTTCGCCTCCTTCGGCGTCTTCTTCTCGACGACGAACCAGAGCACGGTCGCCGACGTGTGGATGAGCACGGTCAGCATCTCCACCGGACTCGAACAGATGTCCGTGACGAACTTGGTGGTCTTCTGAACGTTCTCGGCGAGCTTCGGATCTTCGGGCATGGGTTCCTCTTCCTTGTTGCGTCCCGTATCGCCGGGACCACGCGGGCGCGGGCTCCTAACTCCCGCTCCTAGACACCCTGGTCCAAGAAGCGCCGTACCTCACGGCCGGTGACTCCTCGGGGGTGAATGGTCATGGGCGGTACGTGCCGTCTCCACTGTTGAGGGCCTCGTCCACCGAATTCTTGAATCCCCGGAGTGACTCCACCTCCGTGACGAGTCGAATGATGGCCGACTCGGTGCCGTTCTTCCCGAGCTCGTTCACGTCCACACCAAGACCCTCGGCGCAGATCAGGAGCATCGTCTTGAAGCGAGTGTCGGTCACCAGCTCGCTCGTAGCGTGGAGCTTCTGAAGCTCGCCGTGGAGCTTCTGAAGCTCGCCGTACTTATGACCGAGCTCGTTTGCGTGATCCTTCACGGTGTGGTGCGCCTCGCGCTGGGCCTTCGCCTCGACGGCAAGCGACAGGACCGCAGCCTCGAAGCCTCCAACGTAGCCCGACCAAATCCCTAGCCCATCAGCGATGTAGGCAAACATCCTGGTCACGCTCTTCGCGGTCGCCGCGTCGCGGCGACGCTCTTCGAGGACCTTGAGCCGGTAACGCTTCTCGACCTCGAGCCGGCGCGCCTCGGTGGAAGCCACCTCGCGCTCGTGCCCCGTCCAGGCGTAGCCGCACGGGCACGTGAAGACCGGCGCCTTGAACGTGTAGTCGAAGTCGAAGATGCCGCCATCCTCGGGACCGCCCAGGTGCTCGGTGATCTCTTCGATGGAGCGGACGGCCTCCGTCTTGCCGCAATCGGGGCACTCGACCTTGCCGTCCTCGTCGGCGAGGAGCGCTCGAAGCTCTTCGACGTAGGCCGTCACCTCCTCCTGCTCCTTCATGAACCAGGTTGCCTTCTTCAGCCGCTGCCAGCGTTCGTCATCCATGACTTCACCTCACGAGCGCCGCGATGACGCTCCACACGAGCACGACGATGCCAGCGAGAATGGGAACCGGCCCGTAGCGCTGGACGATGCTCTCGTTTCTGGGAATCATCCCCGCTCGCTTGAGCGAGCACCCGAGCGAACAGGCGTACCCCTCGGAGAGCGCGCCCGTGCCGATGCGGTGGAGCGAGCAGACGGTCCTGCCGCACTCCTCGCACCGGAGAGCGCTGTCCTTGCAGTCCTCGCAGATCATCCGCTCAAGATCTCCTTCATCCGGATGTCGCCGACCGCCGTCCGGATCTTCCCGATGTCCTCTTCGAGCTTTCGGCTCTTCTCGCGGAGCTGACCCGCCTCGGTGGTCTTCAACCGGATGGTCTCGAGGTGCCGGTCTCGAACCTCTTCGAGCTCCTTCAAGCGCTTCTCGTCCGCTTCCTTCGTTTTCACGATGTCCATCGAGGCCTTGTTCACCCGACGGAGCTCGTCTTCGAGCCCGGAGATCTTCTTGTCCGCCTCCTCGAGCGCCTGGCCCTCGCCGAGCACCATCACGAAACGGGCGCGGCGAAGCACCATCGGCTTCGATACCGTGTGCGTCGCCGTCATGTTGCCCCCGTAGGAGCCGTTGTGGCCGTTATCGTTGTCGTGAGTCGTCTCCTGGAACATATCCGCGTAGTCGCTGTAGATGATCTGGAGGAGCCGAAAGCCGCGCCGGCAGTAGCCCTCGACTTGGTGCTCGTCGCAGACCGTCACCACGCCGTCCACCGGTTGATTCACCACGAAGCCTTCCATCGTTCCTCTCTTTCCGTACTGTCCGTTCCTGAGCGCGATCCCCTCCGGGTACCGCGATCTGATGTCGTAGAGTCGAATGCCCTTCCTGGGGCTTCCACAACTCGCGCAGGCCGCCTCGCTCGAGATATTCAGGCAGTTCGGGCAGCACCAAGACAGGCGATCCATCACAGACCTCCCATGGCGACGATGATGAGCGGAACGGTCGGACCTCTCCGCTGGAGAGACTCCATGAACTCGGGCGTCCTCATGTGCGCGAGCGCCCACTCGCAGTCCGGGCACCAGGTGAAGCCCACGTAGCCGACATACTTCTTCGGATCCGGCGTGTCGTCCGGACCGCAGACGAAGCGCGACTTGCCGACCTTGCCGATGCCGTACTCCTGCTTCGCGGCGAGGCAGACGGGATACGTCCCGTCGTTGGTACCCTTGTGAACCACCGCCGGCTGGGCCACGCCAAAGCTCCAGAGGCTGTCGTCCATCACTTCACCGGTACCGGTTCGCAGAGACCGTTGCTGTTCTTGCTCGTGAGGCCGCACTTGGCGCAGCGGAAGACCGAGGGCTTGAACCAGACGAGGCGCACGATCACGAGTACCTCCGCGCCCGCTCGGTGAGCGAGTAGCTCCAGCGGTACTCCTTCCGGCTCCCGTGCTGGCTGTAGAGGGCCTGGTCCCGGGTCAAGTAGCCCTTCTGGTAGAGCTTGAAGGCCCGAGCCTCGTGTGCCGGGTGCGTCGTGAAGTAAGGCTCGCCGCTCTGGGCGATCTTCCGGATGAACTCGAGGTCCTTCCCCTGGAGCTGGCCGTTCTCGGTGTTCGTAGTTTCGCTCATGATGTCCTCACGTCCTCCGTCGTAGCCACTGCCCAGGGCGTAGCAGTAGATCGAAACGCATCCAGAGCGCCCATCGCTCCTGCTGCAAGCCGTCCTCGCGCGCCATGAGCCCATGACCCTTCGGGCACAGCGCAGGCTCGCTCGCCGTCTCGTGAACGCCGCGACTCCCAGCCTCGAGCGAGAGGTCCCGCCGAGCCTTGTGGCCGCACTCACGACAGACGAGCGTCACGCGCGTCATCGCTTCGCCCTTCGATTCAGAGGAGGCATCCGGAGCTCCACCTTCAGCACGACGCCGTTCGCGAGCTTCTTCTTGCAGGCGAATCGGCCGAGCTTGAAGTGGTCCAGGACGTCCCTCTTCACGGCATCCAGAAGCCGTCCCGCTTCCTCCGCCGCCCGCGTGTTTTTCCCGTTGTCCAGGACCTCGAGCCTCCCGGTCGATGCCGAGCGCTTGAGCATCCGAGGGCAGGAGTAGAGCTCGCCGTCCCACGGCATCGGCGGACTCGATGTGCGCCGGTCGACGCGCACGAGCTTGTGCTCCTTGAACGGGCGTCCGCAGTTGACGCACTTGGCGCGGCTCGTCTTGCCGCTCGTTCGATAGTAGGTCGTCACGCGCGCCCCCGGAACGTGGCCAGGAAGTGCCGGAAGCAAACCCAGAGCCCTCCGCCGAGGTAGTGGGGTCCCTCGTCCTTGCAGTACCGGCACGTCATCGAACGGGCTCCTTGTGGTCGCAACCTGCGTGGTGCGAATGCCGCCGATTCGAGAACCACGAGAGCGCGAGCCCGAGGACCGGCAGCGCCCCGAGGAGCGCCATCGTCTCCTCCGCGCACCAGTGCACTCCGAATAGGGTGGCAAGCGGCCACGCCACCACCGGAGTCATGAGCGCTGCGATCCTCTTGCCCACGGCTACTCCTTCGCCTTCGCCGAGGGCTTGCTCGGCTGCGAACGGTGGAACTCGCGGCTCCACACCGCCTCGGAGACCGAATGCAGCACGGCAACGACCCAGAGAAGCTCCGAGACGTCGAAGCGGACCCGGAACAGCGTCTGCGGTACCGTGAGGATGCTCCCGGGGTAGGTCCTCCACATCGAAGACTTCCGGAACTCGGCGTTCGAGATCGAGAACTCCCTCCACTCATCCGTATCGCCCGGATCGATTGCCGCAAAGACGACGCCCTCGTCTCGAAGCGCTGCAACCCACTGGTTGCCGCGCATACTCTGATGGACGAACATCGCATCGTTCGCCCAGTCCGGCGGCGTATGCGCCGTCTTGATCTTGATGATGCCTGCCACCGGTCTCACCCCTTCCTCGCCGCGGCCATGATGGCGCGGATGTCCATGAACGTCTGCCGGCGGAGGAACGTTCCGTTCACCCACACCGGACGAAGCACCGAGAGGTCTTCGTCCTCCTCGGTCGCCTGGTTCTTGAGGACCAGCTTACCGCTCTCGTCTCGAAGCACGGCGAGCCGGCCCTTCGCCGAGTTCTTCATCCCGTTGCCCGTCACGGGGCTCTTCGAGAGGTCGCGCGCCTCGCCGTCGACCTTGCACCAGGTCGCCTTGACGGCGAACCCGAAGGTGTCGCGCGTCACGTACTGGTAGGAGAAGGACCCGACGCCGAAGACGACGTTGCCGCTCGCGAAGCCCTTCTCCTCGAGCCGCCGGGTGATCTCCTTCGCCCGCTCCACGGTGATCGAGTCGCCGTAGATGCAGCCGATGTGGCTGTCGAGGAGCCGGTGCCCCGTGGACGTCGTCGTGCCCCCGAAGACCTCCCAGAGAAGCTCCACGACGCCCTTCCGGGCGGGGCTGCCCTCCGGAGCGTTCGGATCGCCGCAGAGGATGTCCGCCGGGTCGCCCGAGTCCGGGCGGATGACGAGCTTCCCGTCGCGGGCCATGATGCGGCCCTTGAGACGGGGCAAGATCTCCGTCAGCACGCGCCAGAGGTCCCACGTGTCCGAGACGACCGATACGATGCCGGACGGGTAGAGGTCGAGGAGCCGGTTGAAGGTCTCGAGCTCCGAGAGCTCGCCGCCCGCGCACATGACGCTGTGCTCCGTCGCCGGAACCGAGCCGCCGAGGAGGTAGTCCTCGGGGATGGGGCCGTAGTAGCGCTCGATGAGGTCGAGCGCCGGCAGGGTGTCCGTCCCCGTGAAGGAGAGGAGGTGCGCCGCGCCCGACAGCGCCGCCGCCTCGGGACCAGGCATCCCGCGGAAGCTGAAGTCGTGGCCCTGCCAGTCGACGAACTCGGACGCCGTCCCGGTCCGCTTCGCCGCGGCGTCGAGTACCTGACGCATGAGCCGCGCCGTCGTCGCGCTCGTGCACGGCATCCAGATCACGTTCGAGAGGAGCGTCTCGATATAGTTCGTGAACCACCCGAAATCGTCGTGAGTGTTCTCCATCGTCATCATCGGAACGCGGAGCGGTACTGACGTCCCCTCCGGCACGGCACGGAACTCGAGCGGGATTTCCTGAAGCTCGTGGAGCGCTGCGATGTGGTCGGTGCCGACGTTGTTGTTCGGCCCGAGGTAGCCGCGAAGGCGCCGGTCGTACATCTTCACCGCCTCGTCCCGGGGCATCGAGAAGAAGCCGCCGAACTCTTCCCCGAGGTAGCGCTGGAGGAAGTATTGCAGGGCGAAGAAGGTTACTTCCTGAACGCCATGCACGCGCGACTCGCGCGGCGTCCAGTTCGAGTAGACCCGGGTCGTCTTCGCAGGGTACTGCTTCCGGTGCGAGAACTTGTAGCCGTCGATGAGCGTGATGGGGTTCATGGGCACTCCTCGAAATTGTCGGCAAAGTATTGCGCTGCGACGAGCCACTGATCGGCATGGTTCTTGGGATTACGGGCGACCATGTCGCCCAGCTTCGGTGACCCAGCACTCCGATCCACCTCGGAAATACTGACACCGTCAAGCAGCTCGCCCTCCACGTAAGGACGAAGCTCGGCGATCTGCTTCCGACGATATTGCTTGAACATCAGATGTCCCCTTTCATCAGCATCAGCAGCTTCTTGCAGACGTCGATCTCGATGACTCCCTCGCGTGGCCCGAGAACCGAGTCCGTGCAGTAGAGGTGGCCGTAGTGCTGGAGGAGCTCTGCCGTTCCCTTCGAGTAGAGCCCGTGCGTCGTCCAGAGGTGCGCCTTGAAGCCCTCGCGTTCGATGAGCCCAGCAAGCCCGATGAACGTGCCTCCTCCGTCGCAGAGGTCGTCGACGACGAGAACGAGCGACCCTAGCGGCAGAAGCTCCTTGCCCATGCCGAAGCCGCTGATGGCGCCGGTCGAAACGTCGCGCGTCTTCCAGGCGTGGATGAGCGGCACGCCGAGCTTCCGGGCGACCTGCCCTGCGCGCTTCTCCGCGCCCGCATCCGGGGAAATGACCGCCGCGTACTTCCCGGCGGGCGGGTTGATGCAGTCGACCGCGTGGATGACGCGCGCCCTGTCCACGAGCGCCGCGCTCACGTCCGAGTGCGGATCGACGAGCGTCACGGACTGGAACTCCCGGTGATTCAGCTCCCGAGCGATGGACTTCGCGGTGAAGAGATAGTCGCCCGTGTCGTTGAGCCGGTCCTGCCGCGCTCCAGGCATCGCGGGCAGGATGAGGTGCGGCGGCGCCTCCCAGCGCTCCGTCCAGGCGTCCGCGAGGAACATCGCCGCCATGAAGCTCCCGAGCGACTTCGGCCGGAGGAGCATGCTGTACACGCCAGGATTCGCGTGCTCCCATCGCACGAGCGGCATCCCGTCGGAGTACGTCGAGAGAGGGATCTCCTCCACCGTTCCCGAGTGGTCGTCCCGGCAGACGAGTAGCTCAGCGTTCGCGTTCATTCCTTCACCTGAACCTGGATGACGGGCACGACGGCGTTCGCGATGAGCACGCTCACCTTGAAGACCCCGTCGCTCGTCAGGACGAGCTTGGCGTACGTGAGCGCGTCCGCGTTCGGGTTCTCCTTCCAGTCCTTGAGGTAGTAGATGCCGACCTCGTCGAGCGGCACGTCAGTCGCCGTCACCATGAGGATATTTCCCCAGAGCCGGGAGAAGTCCGGATGGACGAAGTCGCAATAGCCCTTCTCGCCCTTCTTGAGCGGTACGACCTTCTCGTTCGGCTTGCCGTCCTCCGGCTTGCCGTCGTTGAAGATGGGCGAGACCTTGACGTTCACCTCGGGAGGCGTCGCCCCTGCCTTCGGAACGACGCAGAGCTTCACCGAGCCGAACTCGATGCCTGCGATCTTCTCCGGCGTCGGAACGTCGGCAGAAGCGGCAGGAGTGCCGCTCGCTGCCGGCGC
>Ga0153915_10001126_pt1 | contig 24601 bp, 18 predicted proteins | sample Opewatmetagenome_2_FD_107003 | JGI IMG/M metagenome (GOLD analysis project Ga0153915, IMG submission 107003) | Freshwater wetland microbial communities from Ohio, USA - Open water 3 Core 3 Depth 3 metaG | ecosystem: Environmental > Aquatic > Freshwater > Wetlands | place: USA: Ohio, Lake Erie...
GACTTCGGCCGCAAGATCGCCGACGGGGAGCCCGACGTGGTGGTGCGCACGCCGGCCGTGGTAGAGGCGTATCTTGGCGTCTGACGCGATGCTGGCGGTGTCGTCGCTCCAGGTATCGTATGGCCACATCCTCGCGGTGAAAGGCATCGACCTCCAGGTAGCGAAGGGTGAATTCGTCGCCATCCTCGGCCCCAACGGCGCCGGCAAGAGCACGCTGATCAAGGCGATCACCGGCGTGCAGCCCGCGCGCGAAGGCTCCATCGTGCTCAACGGCCGGCCGCTCGACGGCATCAATCCGGCCGGTCGCATCCGTCTCGGCATCGGAATCATACCCGAGGGCCGGCAGCTTTTTCCCGAGATGACCGTGCGCGAGAACCTCATTCTCGGCGCGTATGCGCAGCTCGGCTTCCGCATTCCGGACTCGCTCTCGGCCGAGCTCGATCGCGTGTTCGATATCTTTCCACGGTTGAAGGAGCGGCAGCGCCAATCGGCCGGGAGCCTGTCCGGCGGCGAGGCGCAGATGCTCGCAATCGGCCGCGCGCTGATGACCAAGCCGCAGATCCTGCTGTGCGACGAGCCCTCGCTCGGCCTCGCGCCCAGGCTGGTGCGCGAAGTGCTCGCGGTTTTCACACGGCTGCGCGCCGAGCAGAATCTGACCATCGTGCTCGCCGACCAGAATGCGCACGCGGTGTTGCGGATCGCGGACCGTGGATACCTGCTGGACAGCGGACGCGTCGTCGCGCACGGCAGCGCCGAGGTGTTGCAGACCGATGCGCGGCTAAGCGCGGCCTATCTCGGCCTCAAGGCGCCGGTGTAGCAATCACTCCGGGTCGATGCCGGCGGGTCTCGCCGTCTTGGCGAACTTGGCGAGGTCGGATCGGATCGTTGCAGCGTACCGGCTCGGCCGGCTCCAGGGCTGTCAGCTTGTTGAGCCGTCGTCAGACAGAATCCGTGCCCTCCGATCACGCGTCAAAGGCACGAAGTAGAGGTAGGCGGATGAATCATGACGCGCGGCTCGAGCGCTTTGTCCTGCCCGTGATATTCGGCCTGATCATGCCGGTCGCGGTGGCGGCCAATAAGGCAATGGTTCTGCTGCTCGCCCTGGCGGCCATCTGCGTCATACCCACGGCTGTTCGCAGCGGGCGGCACCAGATTCTAAGATCGCGGCCATCCACGATCTCGGTCCTGTACGCGCTTTTTCTTGGCTGGGGCTTGCTTTCGGCGCTTTGGTCCATCGATCCGCATACGACATTTACCCGATTTGGGCGTCTTGCCGGGATCTCGATATTAGGCGCCATCGTCCTGTACGAGATAACTCGAACAGGCGCCGCAACGAAACGCCGGATACTCGAAGGCTGCGCGATAGGACTTGTTGGCGCGCTGGCGCTGATTGTGGCGAAGTACGTCTGGATCCGAGAGATCGGCGATACGGCCATTTATCCCGAAGGATTCGATCCCTTGTCGGTATTCAATCCGGCGCTGACCGTCCTCGCGATCCTGATCTGGCCGATTGCCGTCAGACTCGCTGGCAGATCGTCGTGGCTTGTCGCCATGGCGGTCCTCGCCATCTACGCGCTGTTCTTGGCGTTCTCGACGAGCCAAGCGAGTGTGTTGGCGCTTATTATCGGAGCGGTCGGATTCGGGGCCGCAGTGGCGTGGCCGCGAGCCACACCTCGCATCGCCGCTGCGCTGCTGTGCGTCACAATTCTCTCCGCGCCGTTCGTCACGCTGCGGATCACCGGCGACCCCGCGATGATGGAAATGTTGCAGCCGTTACCCGGCTCTGCGCGTCATCGCGCCTACATCTGGGAGTTTGCAGCCAACCATATTCTCGAGCGGCCGATCCTTGGCTGGGGTCTCGATGCTTCCCGGTCGATACCCGGCGGAAAGGAACGTCCGCCCGTCGGGTACGAATACATGCCACTGCATCCTCACAATGCCGCCCTCCAGGTATGGCTGGAGCTTGGAGCCGTAGGCGCCCTGCTTGCAGGCCTGATGACGGCGTTCGTTACGGTGAAAGTGGGGCGCGCCATGCCCGACCGGTTGTGTGCGGGCGCCGCGACCGCATCGATACTTTCCTTCGCGGTCATCGCCTTTACCGCCTACGGAGTATTTCAGTCCTGGTGGTTTGCCTTTGCGTGGTTGATGGCTGCGGTGTTAGCCGCTCTGAGAACGTCCGGCGCTGCGCCGCGCACCTCGCCGTAGCACTGCTGGCTTTACCGACAGCGCTGCCCGGTAGAGCTGTCGTGCGAAATACCAGGCCGCGAGCCGTATCCTCCAAACGGCCGGCAGGCCCCGGTCGAACAGCAGATGGAACGGGTAGCCGAGACACGGTATCGGCCGCGGTTGAATCGCGAACGCCGAGGCTTCGGGTGTCTCGATGCCTTCGATCTGCTTGAGCAGTCGGATTGCGGTCGCCTTTCGATATGGAACGAGCGATGCGAATGTCGCGTCGTCGCCGAAGCGATTCCGTCTCGCATAGGTGTCGTCCCAGGCGGATTTGCCGGTTCGATAGTGCTCATGCTCGAACAGAACGTCGCCGAGATAGTGGATTCGCTGCTGCCCGCTTTGGCGTAGACGTTGAAATATTTCGAAAAGATCGACATCGAGAAAGGCACCTTGGTAGAAGCGCCAGAATTCCGGCGAGCAAACCGTGAAAAACTCCTTTGACACGATGGGGAAGGTCGGCAACGTCGCGCCCTTGAATCCGTCATCGGGATATAGCAGGAAAACGCCGTCGGGGTACGACGCCGCAACGCCCCGGATACGGCTGTCCCAGCCCTTGGTCCGAACGCTCAGGTCGTCGTTGGCGAGTATCAAGATTTCGCCTGTCGCGTGCTCAACGCAGGTCAGCACCCGGCTTCCCATGCTCATCTGCGGACATACGAGACGCACGACCGACAGCCCCGCAAAAGCCAGGGCGAGGCTTTCGTTGTCATCCTCATCGAGCAGAACCACCGCTTCGAGCGCGTCCCGATGGTCCGACGAATCGAACGCGCTGGCGAGCATGCGCATAAGGATTTGTGGCCGGCCACGGGAGGGGACGATCAATGAGATTCGCGCGACTATCGTCCACTCCCCGGCGTGTCTTCTCGGACTTTAGAGATTGACCCGCGAATCACGGGCGTTAGCGGTGGCGAAATCAATCAAATAACGATGGTGGCCTGTGTTCCTATCTCGCCTGCCATCACGGATGGGAACCGGGCGCGAAGGCCGCTCGAGACAATGACGGTGCGCGCCGTCTCGTTTCTGAGCGCTTCCACCGTCGTTTGCGCGTCCCGAATTTCCAGGATCCGACGTGCCTCGAAACGCGGGATCAGTCGGAAGGCGTGCAGCAAGCCCAAAAAATAGATCTCGTGCCGGCTCTCAAGCAGCACCACGGGATGGCTCGACCGGTTGTTGGGACGAACCAGCTTGTTCAGCACGATCGCGATATTGCCAATCCCGTTGGACAACTGCTCCTGCTCGAACAACGCCGCACGGAACCGGCGGAGCATCGCGCGCGGCCGCGCGACGCACAACAACAGCAGGACCGGCGACATCACCAGGAGCCCGCCCAAAATCGCAAATGGAGGTATCGACGAATATCCGATGCGGCGTTGCGCAGAGGTCGACGCTCGCCGGACCAGCCGGAAGAACGCGAGGTACGGGGTCGCGAAACTGCACGCCGCCGACAGAAGTCGTGGTGTACCCGCGTCGATCTGGCGCTTAGCTTCTTCTACGTTCGCGCCTTGGTACGGCGCCCGGTAGTTCTGTCCTCGCTCCGACGCCTTCTGATCCGTTACCGGATATGCGAAGACACGGTCGACCTCGGCGATCAACCGATACCCTTTGTAGACGCCGAGCACCCGCTTGTAGTCGCTCCATTCGGTATGCTTGCCCGCCTGTTTCAGAAAATCGATGTTCCAGTGCTGTAGGTACCGCGGTTCGATGACCCGATCGAGCGCCTCCTCGACACTTGCAGCGCCCGTGCGCACGAGGCGAATGGCGTCCGATTCCGTCAATGGCATGGTGCGACCCGACGCCAGCGCCTCGAGCGCCGTGGTGGACATGTGGCGGCCATCGTGCGGGCCCATGTAGTTGTCCGCGCCCGCCTGGCCCGGATGCCATGTGTGGTACATGAATTCTTTCATGTCCCAGACCTCTCTGCGGCCCTTGTTCATGAGCCGGAAGCTCATGTCGTAGGGGCCGCAGATGTGGCCCACATAGTCGATATGCATGTCGGCGCCGCCGATCTGGATCAGGTCGTCGCGAAGCGCGCACATGCAGGCGCCATAGTTGCGGGTATGGATCGGATCGGTGGTGTTGAGGACGCCGCTGGTCTTTCCGTTCGCGTTGTTGATGCAGCCGTCGCCGATGACGTCTTCGAACGATGGATAATTGAACGGATAGAATTCGCGACGCGTATTTCGAAATTGGTCGATGTGATAGACCGAATTTGGCTCCTTCCGGAAATGATTCTGAATCGATTGTATGAAGGTTTCTTTCACCATGGCGTCGGAATCGCCAATCATGACGATGCGGCCCTGTGAAACCAATATGCCAACATTGTACATGAGGTGCTTGTTGTAGTAGCACGACTTCGGCATATCGAGGACGATCCAGGTATCGACCTGGCGCTCGAACTTGCGGATATGCTCCGAGACCCGGTCGTAATACTCGATCACGATCACCTCGAACGTATCGCGCGGTACGTTCTGTTTTGCCAGAAAGTGCAAGAGGTGAAAGCTCTCACGAACGCTCCAGTCGAGGAGGATGAGGCTGACATCCGGCGCAAGCCGCTCGCTCTTCTTGATAAAACGCATGTATCTGGCCGTCTCCGTCGATCAGCCGGCGCGTTCGCGGCCGAGCTTCGACCGAAGATGCGCGGCGGCGGTCCTGAGCTTTGGCAGCCAGCCTGCGGTCCGCCGCTGCTTCGCCTCCAGTACGGACTGCATCGCGCGCCGACACGCCGCCTCGACCATCGCCTCCAGCTCGTGCCGAGCCGCTGCCCGGTCAGGCGCGCCATGCGCTTCAAGCTGTTCGTTGAGGATGGCTATGAATTTTATATCCAGGGCCGAATCGGTCTCAAGGATGCTCCGGATCTGTTGCCGCAATAACGCTTGCCGCAGCCCAGGGAGATGCACATCGGAGGCGAACGCGCGAAGAGCGTCCTCGCTCAGCGAGCTCAAATCGAGCGGCCCGCTCGAGACGGGCACCGCGTAGTACTTCCCGCCGAAATCGACGATGTTGTGGCCGAAGACATGAGTCTCGACGAGGATCGGCGTGTCCTTGAAGTCGGACCTGCTCAGGACGAGCGGCCGCCGCCGGTAGGCCGCCGCGCGTACCGGGATCTGGCTGCCCTTCGCCGCGGACGACTCCGCATAACCGAACAGTTCCAGAAAGTCCGACGGCTGCGCGTCGATCATCCGGCGCGCCGTAGACGACAGGGCGCGAGTCCATTCGCCGACGCGGCCTTCGCGAAATGTCGGGCTGTCGCGCCGCGAAATCCGCCGCGCCAGCTCACGCGGCGCGCCCGCGAGCTGCAGCTTGAGCAGCAAACTCCAGAGTAGCCGGTCACGCGCCTTGTCGTCGCCACCGCCGGCAACCCCGACCAACTCCTCGTACGACACCGGCATCACATTCGGAAAATCCAGCCAAGCGGCGAACTTGAGTATCCGTTCGCGCAGCGATCCCAGGAGGCGGGGATCGTCGATCAACCGGAGGACTCGCTCCTCTTCGGGCAGGTCCGCGAGGTATGCCGCAAACGGCGTCGCGCCTTCTTCCGGGTAGTACTTCGACTCCGAGACCAGGATGTCGAGCGGATGGCGGTACATGAACAGGACCGGCGAACGCGCGAACGGATGGGCGCGATTGCCGAACGGCTGACGGCGGACGGTGTCCACGAAGAAATCGGGCGCCGCAGTATGGGCGTTGGAATATTCCAGATAGTACCAATACCCGCGCTGAGGCCGATTCGGACAGGGGCCCCCATCGTTGTATCCGAGACTGTTCAGGAGGTTGATTGCGAGATGGGTGCCTGCTTTCGGCACCGAGATCAGAAATACGGGAAGCGCATTGACCCGCCGGCCCGCCTCGAGCGCCAGCACCACGCCGTCTGTCGAATCGACGCGATCCGCCAAGGCGCGCGACAGCGCTTCCGGCTCGGTGTCGTACAGGATCGTCACGTCCGCAGCGAGATCGCCCGCTGCGACGATCGTGACGCCGTTCGTGTCCACGCCCGGCACAGGATTCGCCGCAAGAACCCGCACCTGAGCCGCGCGCGCCCTGAGCCGCACGGCCAGGTCTGCGGCCTCTCGGTCGAACGGCAGCAGAAGAAAACTCTGCGCGCCAGCATCGAGCAGCTCCATGGCCGCATCCGACAGAGAGCCCGCATCCGCTCTGAATTCCAGCCGCTGCGCCAGGAGACCCTCGCGTTCTGCCGTTTTGACTTGAACCGGCGCGACAGGAGTCATGTCGTCATCCGGCGCGCCGGTCGCGGCAACCGCTCTACGAGCGAGCCGAACTCGTCGGCGATGACCACGCCTTTCACCTTTTCAATGGAGGTGGTGGCGAGGTCCATTGGCCCGGCGCTTTGCGGGATGCCCACATACTGACCGCGAAACACGACAAGGTTGTAGCCGTCACGGCTGCCGATCAGCCGTGGCGGCGCGCCATCGTCCACGCGTGCGCCGCTCCCGGAGCGCACGGACGCAAAGCTTCGGACGATGATCTTTTCTAGCTGAGGAAAGATCGCCTCGAATGCGCGCGGCATGTCAACCTTGAGGCGCGCGGCAGCCGCCTGGGTCCGCGCGAGCGACGTTCTTGCCGACGATTCCGTCGAATAGTCGCCCGCGAGATGCTCCGCGAGCACTGTGTTGAGATGGCACGTGGCGTCCTCAGCCGCGTCCCAGGCCGCGAACATCAGCGCCTCATCCTGGAAATCCGCCCGCTCGATTTGCGTACTCTCGCGCCATTCATACCGTTTGAAGCCGAACTTGCTCGAATCGATGTTGGACTTGTTGAAGGCGAAGCCGAACAGGATCCTGTCGTCGAACTCATCGAACACCCGTCGTTCCTTTAGGAGCGAGTCGACCTGGCGTTGAAACGGCGTGTAGCGCGACTCGTCCAGCTGCGGCACAGGCTCGTAGCCGAGAGCCGCCAGATGCGCGTCGAATCCATGGTCGCGGATGATGCCGAGGTGCCGGTTGGTGATCCAATTGCGCCAATCGCCGACCTTGCCCTTTCCGGCGCGATAGTTGTGCTTGTGTGCGCCGGTCAGGTTTACGTGATCCAGATGCGACCAGATCTGTCCCGCGATGTCCTCGGTAAGCGGGATGCCAGCGGCGTTGGCCAGCCGTGAAATCGTCTGCGTCGGCTCGGTGATGAGATCCTCCCAGCGCATGACGAGATATCTGTCGCGCACCTGCATGAACTCTTCGAAATACGCCTTGTAATAGCGGACGAGACCGTCGAAGAAATCCAGATCGGTGTATTTGTAGAGAGCCAGCCGCTGACGCATCGCGTCGTTATCGTCTCCGCGTGGCACGAAGCGCTGAATATATTCGCTGGTCAGCGCATTGATGGAGAACAGCGACGAATTGATGATGCCGATCGGATTGCGGACCGACGCAAACCGGGTATATGCGGCGAACGCCGGCTCCGTCGTCCATCGCGCCGGATGCGCGTGCGAGTGGACGATCTCGTCGTAGTCGAGCACCTGGCGCGGATGGCTGGTGATCAGCGTGAAGTCACCAAGGCCCCGAACCCCTATGTATTTCCTGAAACAGGCTTCCTCGCGTCCGCGATTGCCCAGCCATTTCGGGCCGCCGGCCAGCTTACGGAAACTCGCATTGTAGATGAGGTCATTGGACAGGCCGCATCGCTCGAACACGCTGCCGACACGCTTGGGTATGTAATCCCCGAACGCATCGACCAAGCTATTCAGCAGGCGCTGACGAAGATCGATTTTCGTCGGCCGTAGCGGCGCCAGATAAGACATGACGCTGCACAGCAAGGCAAAGCCGCTACGGGGACTGCCCACGACGAGGGGGCGAAGAGGTTCCGACAAGGCCATCGTTTCCGCCTATGCGGGTTGCCTCCTTAAGCGGATATCGTCCGTCAGCGACTCGGTCGCCCCCGTCGGTCTCTTCCGACGGAAAAGCGTGGTTACTGCCCTGTAGGGTTCGTTCGTCCCAGTGTTTTTAGCGATTTCGCGAGATCCGCTCAATGTGTAAGCGTTGCCGCCGATGATGAAACCGATGATTTGCGCTATTCTGTCCGGCAGCAGCGCTGCCGAAAGTTAGTAGATGACGGGACAACGCTTCACGCTTCGCGATAGCCGGATTTGGGTTGCAGGCCATCGCGGAATGGTCGGCTCTGCCCTTGCGCACACGCTCGAAGGGCGCGGCGCGGACGTGGTCGGCGCGGAACGAAGCGCCCTTGATCTGCGCCGCCAGGCCGACGTCGAGCGGTGGCTCGCCAGCGCCCGGGTGGACGGCATCGTGATCGCTGCAGGCACCGTTGGAGGAATCAGAGCAAACGACACCTATCCGGCGGATTTTCTTTACGACAACCTCATGATCGCGGCCAACATCATCGGCGCCGCCGCGCGCGTCGGGGTCCGCAAACTCGTCATGCTCGGATCGTCGTGCATGTACCCGAGGCTCGCCCCGCAACCCGTGAAAGAAGAGGCGCTGCTGACCGGCCCGCTGGAGCCGACGAACGAGTGGTTTTCCATTGCCAAGATCGCGGCGCTCAAGATGTGCCAGGCCTATCGGCGGCAGCACGGGCACGACTTCATCACGGTCATTCCGACGAATCTCTACGGCCCGGGGGACGATTTCGACCTCGAAACCGGCCACGTTATTTCAGCGCTGATTCGCAAGATCGAGGCCGGCCTGACCCGTGGCGGACCCGTCGAGATCTGGGGGACGGGTCGGCCGCGGCGCGAGTTTCTTTACGTCGACGATGCGGCCGACGCCATCGCTGCGTTGATGGAATCCTACAGCGGCGAGGCGCCGGTAAACATCGCTGGCGGCGAAACCGTCAGTATTGCCGAGCTTGCCGATCTGATCGCCGAGGTCGTCGGCTACCAGGCTAAGTTTTTCTTCGACGAGTCGAAACCGGACGGCACGCCGATCAAGCAGCTCGACAACGGCAAGATCGCCGCGATGAACATTTGGCAGCCGCGAGTGTCGTTGCGCGATGGGCTGCAATCGACCTATCGATGGTACCGGGAGACCGTCGCGTCGCCACGAGGAGTCGAAGCGGCAACCCCTACCCTACCGTCAGTAAGATCTCCCCGACATGGAATAGGACATGCGCGGTAGACTCGATCTCTTGCTGGTCACGCCGGGCGGCCACGAACAGGTCTATCAGCAGCTTGGCGACGAGCTCACGGCCATAGAGCCGCCGCTATGGTCGCGGCTAGTCGCCGGCTACACACTCGATCGCGGCCACACAACCGAGATAATCGATTCGGAGTCGATGAATTGGGGACCGCAGCGGACCTGTGAGGAGATCGAGGCGCGCGATCCGCGCCTGGTCGCCGTGTCCGTCTTTGGCCATCAGCCTTCGGCATCGACCCAGCAGATGGCGGCCGCCGGCGCGTTGTGCCGGGCTGTGAAAAAAACGAATCCAGAGCGCCGTATCATCATGTTCGGAGGCCACGTCGCCGCGCTGCCCGAGCGAACCCTCAGGGAAGAGGCTGTCGATTTCGTCTGCAGCGGCGAGGGTCCGGTCACCGTCGATGCCCTGCTGCGGAACCTTGATTCCGACCTCCCGGACTTCGCCGCCGTGCCGGGGCTGGTATGGTGGGATGAGGGCGAGGCGCGGCACAATCCCCAGGCCGCTCTGATCACCGAACTCGACAAGGAGCTGCACGGCAACGCATGGCATCTCCTGCCGATGGAACGCTATCGCGCGCATAACTGGCAGTGCTTTGGAAAGCTCGGCACGCGGCGGCCCTATGCGTCGATCTACACCAGCCTCGGCTGTCCCTATAAATGCAGCTTCTGCTGCATCAACGCGCCGTTCGGAACCAACCGCTACCGGATGCGCAGCCCCGCGGCCGTCGTTGCCGAGATCGATCATCTTTATCGCGTCTACGGAGTGAAGACGTTCAAGATCATCGACGAAATGTTCGTCTTGAACGACCGCCATGTGACGGAAATTTGCTCGCGCCTGGCCGACAAGCCCTACGCGCCGGAGCTCAACATCTGGGCGTACGCCCGAGTCGACACGGTGAGGCCGGAACGGCTCGACCTGCTCCGGCGCGCCGGGATCCGCTGGCTCGCCCTCGGAATCGAATCTGGCAGCAAGCACGTGCGCGACGGCGCGGAGAAATCGTTCGGCCAAGACGACATCATCAACATCGTCCGGCAAATCCAGAAAGCCGACATCTTCGTCATCGGCAATTTCATCTTCGGCCTTCCCGATGACGATCTCGAAACGATGCGCGAGACGCTGAACCTCGCCAAGGAACTCAACTGCGAGTTCGCGAACTTCTACTCGGCAATGGCCTATCCGGGCTCGCCGCTCTACACGCAGGCGGTGGCGAAAGGCTGGGAGCTGCCCGATAGCTGGAGCGGATTTTCGCAGCATTCGTTCGACTGCAAGCCCCTGCCGACCGAAAGGCTTTCCGCGGCCGAGGTTCTGCGCTTCAGGGACGATGCCTTCCACGAGTATTTCTCGAACAAGCGCTATCTCGACATGGTGACGCAGCGCTTCGGCCACGAGACTGGCGAGCACGTCCAAGCGATGGCGCGGCACCGGCTGCGCCGTCAGCTTCTAGAAGAGAAAACGGCGGCTTGACGACCGCTCCTCCGGTCACAGTGATCGAGAACGCAACGACGGAGATCGCGCTCAGGCGTTACCCGTCGCGCGCGTCCTAGGGCTTGAGAGGACCGGTCGCCCTATCTGCAGGCTTCGGCCAGCACCTCGTGCAGCTTGTGAAGCTGCGGCTTCAGAGGAACCGGATAGTTGCCGACGAAGAAGCCGCGATCGTGCGCGATGAACCCGTTCTTGATCGAGCCGTGCACCTCGTAATCGTAATAGCGCCGCACGTCCTGCCGCAAAATGCATCCGCCGGTAATCATCCGGAACTGAATGTCCGCCTCACGCAGCATTCGGAAGACCCGCTCGCGATCGACGTCGAGGCCCGGATTGAGGATGACGGTGAACGAGTAGGCCGAGCTCTTGCCGTGCTCACGCTGGATGATGAAGCGGTTGTCACCCGCAAACAATTTCTGGAACACAGCCAAATTCTCGCGGCGCCGGGCCGTCATGGTCGGAAGCCGCTTGAGTTGTTCGCGCCCGACCGCGGCGGACATCTCGATAGGCCGCAGATTGTATCCGGGCAGGATGAAGCGGTAGGCCTCGAAATGATCGGATCCCGTCCGTTCGTAAAGCGGCGAATCATGAGGAAGATCCCGCGTCCAACCGTGCGCGCGCATGCTCTTGAGCAGGTGGTAGAGCTCGGTATCGTCGGTTAGAACCATCCCCCCCTCCATCGTCGCGATGTGGTGGGAGAAGAAGAAGCTGAAGGTGCTCAGGTGGCCGAAGGTTCCGGTTCTGCGGCCGTTCGGCAGCGCGGCATCCGTCGACTCGCAGTTGTCCTCCATGAAGTAGAGGCCATGCTCGTCGGCAATCGCCCGCATGAGATCGACCTCGGCCGGATTGCCGAGAATGCTCACGGCGAGAATCATCCGGGTGCGCGGCGATATCGCGGCGCGGACCACATCTGCCGTCATATTCAATGTTTCGAGCGAAATATCGACGAACTTGAACCTGAGCCCGTACTGCTGCAGCGGATGGTAGGTCGTGCTCCACGACAGCACGGGAACGATCACCTCGTCGCCGCGCTGCAGCGGTCGATCCTTCTTGTAGAACAGCGCTGCCACGCTCGCTAGGTTGGCCGATGAACCTGAATTCACCATCACGGCGTGCTTCTTGCCGAAGTAGGCGGCGAATTCATCCTCGAACGCTGCGACGTTCGGCCCCATGGTGAACTGGCCGCTATCGATCACCCGCTGCAGGGCGGCTAACTCCTCGCGGTCCCAGGTGCTCGTAGCGAGCGGATAGAACATCGTATCACTCTCTCCTTACGGCGTAAGAAGTTCAGCCCTTTTCACGGGCAGTGGCACCGGTCTTTTCAGAAAGGGCCGCGGAACTGCATCTGATAGGCGAGTTCGGCCTTTCCAGGATCCGGCGTCCAAGCCAGAGCTTTCGGGCGAACCATTTCATGGATTTTCGCGGCGATCGTCACCGGATTGGGATAGAACGCTTGCTCGAGCGGTGGCGTGGTGGGACACGTGGTTGGCGCGAACCCCATTCGCGCAAGCTGGATGGTTTCACCCGGCGCCCGACCTTCGGCGACAGCGGCGATTATCTCCGCGCTTGCGCCACACATCGTCCAAGCATTGTCGACCACGAGTAGCCGGCCGGTCCGTCGCGCGGAGTCCAGGATCGTCTCGATGTCGAGCGGCACCAGCGAAATCGGGTCGATGACTTCCACGTCAATGCCGACATCGCCCACGAGCTCCGCCGCCCGCAGGCATTCCATCACCATGTTGGAGATTCCGACGACCGTGATGTCATCGCCTCTGGTCCGCACGCGTGCCGCGCCGAACGGCACCACGAACGGCTCTTCTGGTACAAAAGCCTCCATATTATAGAGCAAACGGTGCTCGACGAAGATCACCGGGTTATCGTCGCGGATCGCCGCGATCATGCAGCCTTTGACGTCGTGGGCGTTCGACGGCGCCACCACCTTAAGCCCGGGCACATGCATGAACATCGCATGCAGCCCTTGGGAATGCTGGGCGCCCTGGCCCCATGACTTGCCGATCATGCTGCGCACCACCATCGGCACGCGCACTTGGCCACCGTACATGTAGTGCGCCTTGGCCGCCATGTTGATGAGCTGATTCATGCATAGCATCAGAAAGTCCATCCGGATGTGTACATGAATCGGCCGGAGACCCGCGATCGCCGCCCCGATGGCGATTCCGGTCATGGCGTCTTCGGAAAGCGGCGTACCGAAAACCCTGTCCGGGCCGTATTTTTGCGCGAGTCCGAGGGTCGAGCCTTGGATCCCCTTGTGGTCGTCAACGTCCAACCCAAACAGAAAGACGCGTTGGTCGCGCTCCATCTCCTGGTCAAACGCCTCGCGCAGCGCGTCGACATATTTGAGGACGCGGTGCCCGTTGCTACGCGAAGACGTGGTCATACAAATCTGAAACCGGGGGAAATGCACTGGCCTCGGCGAACGCGATGGCATCGCGGATGCGCGCTTCGATCTCCTCGTCCATGGCCGCACGCTGGGAATCTTGCAGCATGCCGGAAAGACGCACCATCTGGTCGTTCCGCTGCCACTCGAGAAGCTCCTCGCGGCTGCGATAGCCGGCCTCGTAATCCTCGCCGGGTCCGACATGTTCCCGCCAACGATAGGTGCGGCATTCCAGGAATACCGGACCTGCGCCGCGCCGCAACGACTCGACGGCTTGGCGCGTGTAATCGTGGATAGCGAACACGTCACCGTCGGCGACCTGCCGCGCCGGAATGCCGTAGGTTTCCACCCGCTCACAGATCCGATCTGTCGCTTGGCGCGCGGCGCTCGGCGAATGAATCGCCAACGCATTGTTCTCCATCACGAACAGCGCCGGAAGCCGGTGTAAGGCGGCAAAATTCAGGCTTTCGCTGAAGACACCCTCTTCGGTTGCACCGTCGCCAAAGAAAAGTGCCACCACGCGTCGCTTGCCTTCGCGCTTCAACGCCAAGGCATAGCCGAGCGCGACCGGGATCGTCGTGCCGACGACGGCCGAGGTCCCCAGAATGTTGTGCTCCATCCCAACAAGATGCATTGAGCCGGCTTTGCCGCGCGCACAGCCGCCAACCTTGCCGTAGAGCTCCGCCATCATCGCGCGCACGTCGCCGCCCTTTGCTAGGTAAGTGGCGTGACCGCGATAAGTTCCCGAAACGACATCATTTTCGCTGAGAGCGGTACACACACCCACCGCTATCGCTTCCTGACCGATGGAAAGGTGTATGGGGCTCTTGATCTTGTCAGTCGGGTAGATCCGCGCGATTTCCTCCTCTACCCGGCGAATAAAGCGCACGCCGTAGTACAAACGCTGCGTCAGCTCCGCAATCGGTCGGTCCGTCACGATCACTCCAGCACAGACAATCAAATTTCAGAGTTTGGCGGCGCGAACGACATACTTAATATGGTAGCTTTATAATGGAATCGGTTGAACCTGCGGAGTCTCGATGGCGTGGCGGACGAAAAAATCTACGATCTTTTCATCACTCACGCTTGGCGATACCACGGCGAATGGACCGAGATGGCGGCCCTGTTGGAGAGGAACCCCGGCCTAAGATGGCGCAATTTCAGCGTTCCTTGGCATGATCCGGCAATGGACGCGAACACGGAGACGGGCGGTAAATTCGTCCGCAACTGGCTGGAAACGCAGATCATTCCGGTGCATGGAGTCATTTTTCTGTCGGGCGTTTATGAAATCCGGAGTACGCGGAAGTGGCTCGATCTCGAGCTCTCGTTCGCGCGCAAGCACGGTAAGGCGGTGATCGCCGTTCCGAAACAGGGCGAGCGTGACGTTCCGGCCGATGTCGCGGCTCAAGTTCAGGGAGTATGCCCGTGGGATGCCGGAGAAATCATAAGCGCAATCGATCGGCTGATCGCGCTACCGGCAAGCTAACGTCCGCGGCTGAGCAAGGGCGTGCGCGACGCAGAGATTCGCACGATGATGATGCGGCGGCGCGGTTCCACGCGAGAGGGATAAGACCGTGAGCGATCAAGCGATCTTGACGCTAACCGACGGGCGACGGCAGACCAAAATTCTGGGCCATCGGGCAGTGTTTAGCCCCTATCGCTGCTTTGCGTTCGACGACGCGCCCGACGAGGTTCGCTGCATCAAGGCAATTGGCGAGCACCTGCTTGCCCAGCGCGGGCTCGGCATCTACGGAAACGGGCCGCTCTATCGCGCCCTCCTGCGCCATGTTCCCGCGCTCCGGTCCCGCATCGTTTCCGTCCTGGTGGACACGATGCCGAACGACACCGCAATGCTGGACGGTCTCCCGGTGTCCACGGTCGATGACCTTCCGGCTGCGCTCGCATGCATCTTCCTATGCGAACCGGCCGCCGCGGTACGCATGCAGATGGCGAGCCGGCTGCCGAAGCACCTCGAAATCATCGAGCCGCTGGTTCTGGCAGACATCGCGCCCGAGCTGATCCCGATGCACGCATGGGTGCCGATCAGCAGGAACATTTATCCAATCAAGCTGCCTGATATACGGTTCGAGAAGGGGCTTGATCTGATCCTGCTCGACTGCCCGGCGCGCAACTTGGCGCTGATGCCCAATGGTCTGGCCTACGTCCACAACGCGCTCAAGAAGACGCGGGTCCGCTATCAAACATTCGATCTCGACATCATCGCCTACCATCGTTTCCACGCGCACCGCCTTTTCGACGTCGGGGGCAATGTGGTGCTGCCCAATGGCAAGGAGCTGCCGGCCGACCCGTGGCAGGCGGAGAACTACGACCTGTGGTCCGATAAGGACGTGATCCGCTATTTCATGCCGATCATCGAAGAGTGCGCCGCCGCGATTATCGAGGCGCGGCCGAAGATCCTCGGCCTGTCGATTCAGCAGTGCAACGAGCGCTTCTCGTCCGAACTGGTCCACCTCGTCAGATCTGCGCTGCCCGACACGATCATCCTGTGCGGCGGATTCAGCTGCTACAGCTCGGACATCGGCCTCCGCGCGTTTCCGCAAGCGGATTACATGTGCATCGGCGAGGCGGAGCTGACCATCGGTCCGCTGGTCGAGCAGCTCGCGCGCGGCAAGCGGCCAAAGGATCTGCCGGGAGTCGTGTCGCGGTTCGACACGCCCAACCGGCTGTACATCCCAGGCCCGATGCCGCACGACCTCGACGCCATCGAGCAACCGCGATACGAGTGGTTCGATCTCGACATTTACCGCAACTTCAACGGCTACCAGCTCACCCCCGTCATCGCGTCCCGAGGCTGCCGCTGGTCGCGCTGCACCTTCTGCGCCGAGCGGTTCTACTGGCGAATCCGGTCGCCCAAGAAGTTCGTCGACGAGCTGGAGTGGCTGATCGCGCAGGGTTGCACCTTGTTCATGTTCAACGAGAGCGACCTCAACGGCATGCCCGAGGTGGTGCTCGACATCTGCGATGAGATCATCCGGCGCAAGCTCAACATCAAGCTCACCGGCCAGCTTCGCATCCACAAAAAAAGCGACCGAGCCTATTTCGACAAGTTGCGCCAGGCGGGGTTCGTCGCGCTCCGCTTCGGCGTGGACGCGTTCTCCGAGAACACGCTGCGCCTCCAGAAGAAGGGCTACACCACCGAAATGGTGTCGCAGAACCTCAAGGATTGCTGGGAAGCAGGCATCTACACCGAGGTCAATTGGGTGATCGGCGTCCCGGGCGAAACCGACGCAGACGTGACGGAAGGCATCGAGCTGATCCTGAAGAACCGCGGCTATATCGGCCGCCTTGCCAATATCAACCCGCTGATCCTGGTGAACGGCGGCGTCTACTGGATTGATCCCGACGCGCACGGCATCAAGTTCCGCGCGCCGAAGGAGGAGCTGTACGCGAAGTACCCGCGCGCCATTCCCGCGGACATGTGGTACAGCGTCGATCCCTACATCGACGCCCAGGTCCGCAAAGAGCGATTCGAGCGCATTGTCCTGTCCCTGCATGAGGCGGGCTTCCCGGTCGGCGCCTGGGCGCGGCGTATCATCGATGACGTCAAGACCAATCGCGATAAGAACCGCGCTGGCAGCGCGCGCAGCGCGGGCGCGAAGGACGAGACGGAACGGAACGCCGAGGCGGAGCTAGCGGCGCAGGCCGCAAGGGCGGAAAAGCGGCCGCAAGCGGCGTTCCTGCGCGAACTCGACAATCACCGGTTATACCGACAGGGCGCGGCCTTCTATGCGGTTCCCAAGACGCAGCCGGCGCCGAATGCCGATTCCGACCTCGATAATCTACCGGGCGTGATTCGGGAGACCAGCGAGGACGCCCTGCTCGACGCGATCGGCTCGACGTTCGATTGGGCCAACTCCCGCGGGCACTACGACGCTCGCCGGCAGCGGCGTGGCGGCAGTTACATGCAGGCCAACAGCGTCGTGGGCGAGGAGCACCGGAGCGCGCTGCTCCCGAACGCGCGCATCGTCCGACACGACGGGGAGTTCCTTGCGCTCGACCTCGCCAAGATCGAGGAAGGAAAGCACGGGTCGAGCGTGCACGCCGTGCAGGACGATCCGCTGCCGGCACCGACCACGCCGCTTCGCCGCGTCGCGCGCATGCTGCCGCGGGGAATGCGCCAGGAGATACGTCGGCTGATTCAAAACGAGCGATCGCGGTCGTCGCTCACTCTTGGCGCGGCGCTATGCGCGTCGGATTCCAGCCTCGCATGGTCGGTCGCGCGCGGGTTCTGGTCCTCGCGCGTTCTCGGCCGCAAGGGAATCGTGCCGGCCGAGCGGGTCGAGACACCGATCTCCGGCACGGAATTTCGCATCGTCAACGTGGTGACCGAGGGCGCCGTGCCGGACCTCATGCGCGTCATGGGCAATTACAACATCGTGCAGTTCGACAGCCGCTATTACGGGACGCCGCAGGGCTTGCCGGTCGACTGGCAGTCGGGGGAAGCGCGTTACTTGCCCGGGATGGTCGTCGGCGCCACTGCGAAGGAAGTCATGGCGGAAGTTGCGAGCCGGCTCGCGCCGGAGCCGCTCGCATCGGATGTGGGACCTTCGAGCGCCGGCGGTACGGCGCTTGGTCCGGCCGGCGAGATCAGCGCCGTACCGCGCCTCGTCAAGTCGGTCGAGGGCTACAACATCGTCAGCTACGAAGGATGGGTTTACGGTATCCCGCAGGAGCTCGGCGACATCAGCCTGACAGAAACCGACGTGATGGAGCTTCCAGACGTGATCCGGGATGTATCGCTCGACGTCGTCGAGCACCAGATTCTCGATCGGATGCGGTCCGTGCAGACGGCTTCAGCCGCCGAATAGGGACCGGTCTTCCGCACCGGAAATGCACACGCGTGGCATCACATCGGACGTGGTCGGCTATGAAGCGCGCCCGACGCGCATGTTCGGCGCCTACGTCGTGTGGGTGAATCACGCCGACGGCTCAGGCCGCCAAATCGCGCATGGTGAGCCGGCATTTTGTCTGCGCGAGGCCGAGCGGCTGAACGCGGCGCTGGCACAGGATCGCGGTCGCGCCGGTCCATCGCCCGAGGCAGCCGCGATCACGCCGGGAATCCGCCAGGATCTCGACGCCCAACGATGGCACGAACACCGCTTCGGCCTGCCCGCCGACCGCTGGCGGAACCTCGCCGGCCGCCGGTTCTGGATCATCGGCGGCGGAACCGGATTTGGGCGGGCGATCGCCACCGCTTTGGCAGCCGCCGATGCGGCGGTATTCCTCACCGGTCGGCGCGAGAAGGTGCTGACAGAAGCAATCGAGGCCATGCGACCCCTTCGGATCGACCCGGCCCGTTGCCGGGCGGTGGCGTCGGACATCACCGATGTGGGCGCAATTACCGCGGCCGCGCGACGGATCGCATCGGAGCCGGACGGGCAGCTGCATGGCTTGGTGGTATGCGCGGCCTTGCCCCAGCCGCGGGAAAGCCCGTGGCCACTGGTTGACCTGCCGCCGGAGGCTTGGAACCGGCTGATCGCGACCAACATAACCGGACAGCTCAACGTCGCGCGCGCGGCACTGCGGGCAATGGTCGCGACAGGGGCGGTTCGTGCGGTGTTTCTCACCTCCGAGGCGGGCTGGGCGTCGACGCCAGGGGTTGGGCCGTACAATGTCACCAAGGCCGCGCTGAACAGTCTCGTCGCGTCGCTCGCGGCGGAAACCGCACGACGCTGCAGCGCGATCGATGTTCAGATCAATGCGCTCGATCCGGGCGAGGCGCTGACCGAGATGAACCGCGGCGCGACGACCACCCCGTACGCGGCGGTGCCGATGCTGCTTGCCCTGCTGTCACATCCGGCAGGCGGACCGAACGGCCGGTTCTTCCACCGCGACGGCCGCCATCGCGCGTTCGCCTACGCCGAACCTTGGACGCGCTCGCTGTTAGAGAATGTCCCGTCGCCGGAAACATCCGGACGGTTGACGCGTGTCGCGAGGCGTCTTGGGCTGCATGCGCGATGACAGACGATCATGCCAACTTTATCTCACGGTTAGCGAGTGAACCTGACGAATGCGCATTGCCATTTAACATAGCTGGCGAACCAACATTAAGGTTGCAGCGCGTCAATCAAGGCGCCTAACGGAATGGGGCTCATCAGATTGGTGCTCGCTCTGTCGGTAGCCGCGTGGCATGTGCCGGGTGCAACCTTCAGGCTGCTCAACTTCGCGGTCGCTGTGCTCTTTTTCTTTATCATATCAGGCTTCTACATGGCCTTGGTGATAAACGAGAAATACGCCGACAGTAGCAAAAACTGGGTCAAACAGTTTTATTTAGCTCGTTTCTTTCGACTGTATCCGGCCTACGCAACCATGTGCCTTGTCATGGTCGTGTGGTTCATCTTCACCAAATCACCAACCGCATTCACCGTTCGCCTGCCGATGGAGTCATGGCAGCAGATTCTATTGATCATTAGCAACGTGTTCATCCTGGGCCAGGATTCCTTCGAGTTCGCACGGCAAGCCATCGCCCAGCAAAGCGCACCGCAAGCATTGGTTATTGCCGTGCAAAAAATGGGCGGCGTGAGTTTTTTCAATACGCAATGGATGCTTGTTGGCCAAGCATGGTCGCTGTCTACCGAAGCCGTATTCTACGCCATCGCGCCTTTCGTAGTTCGATCCCCGCTACGCATTGTGTTGGTCTTGGCTTGCAGCTTGGCGATCAGGTTCGCTTTTATATTCGGCTTCGGCTTGAGGTCCGGCGTCTGGGGCTATTGGTTCTTCCCAGCGACGCTCTGCATGTTCATGCTCGGCGCTCTGTCGTATCATGTCCACCGACGCCTACGCGTATTATTCGCTGAAATTTATTCTCGAACCATCGGCTGGTCCTTGCTTGTCGCTTTTTTTGCATGGTTCCTTCAACAGGACGCAGTGCATCACTATGTGCTTGCCTCCGACGCAACAGGTGGAATTGACCAGCTGAGATTCTGGGTCGCATACTGCTTGCTCGCGGCATCGCTGCCGTTCATTTTCGCGGCGACGAAAAACTCGTCATGGGATCGCGCCATAGGCGAGTTGTCCTACCCCCTCTATCTCGTGCACGGACTGGTCGTTGGAATCGCATACATCCGGTGGGGTGCGCCGAAGGGGAGTCCGCTCGATATGGTCATCGTCCTTGGCGTGGCAGTTTTGATGGCATGGCTGATGTACATGCTGGTTGAACAGCCGATCGAACGGCGGCGCCACCGCATCGCTGCCGAAATGGCTGCTGATACATCTCCGATCGAGTTGCAGGCGTCCGCGCGAAAACCGTCATCCGAGGGATAGGATCGACGATACGAAATTGTAGTGTCCAGCATAAGTATGGAATTCTACAATCTTTGTCCCGATAACGTTCGATGCACCAGGACCACGGATGCTCGATAGCGTGCGCAAGCCTAGTTTCGATGCTCCGATGGTGTCTTGGACGCCCTTGCTGGTCATCGAGGGCGTGAACGGACATTCCTATAATGTGGTCGCATACGGCGATCTGTTCTGGGCGGTCCGGTGGGGCGAAGCCCCTTTCGATGTCGATCGCTTCATGGCCGGAGAGGCCAAAACGCCCGTCCTGGTCGGAAAGACGGTCGAGGAACTCTCGTTTGCGTTGGACCTCATGTATCCCCGACGAGAGGACAAGCCAATCGCGGGCGAAGCGCTATCGCGAGATATGGACCAACGGGCCTGCAATCTTTACGTATTGCGCGAAGATGCTCGACGCCGCGCTCTCGCGGCGACGCCGGAGGCGCCGGAGTCGAAAAACGAATCGATTCCGAAAGTCGATCTGTTCGAGCCGGGCGACGGCAGGCCAATATGCATCATCAGCCCCGCGCCTTCGCGCACCTGCAACTATCGATGCGAATATTGCTATCACCACGAGCACGGCTTCACCAAGAACGCCCAGGCTACCGAGAGTTGGCGCAAAGCCGCGCTCACCGCCGTCGCAAAGATCCCGCGCCCGCTGATGTTGAGCATGGGCGCAATGGGCGAGCCTTTGTTCATCCCACTCTGGCGCCAGACTGCCGTGGACTTATTGCGACACGACAACGTCCGTCGGCTTTCCTTCGTTTCGAATTTGTCGATCGATCCGGCTTCGTTTCTCGAGGAGGCGGATCCGGCGCGCATCGGTGTCGTCGCCTCGCTGCATCCTTCTGAGTTCAAGGATGTCGAGAGCGACTTTCAAACTTTTTTAACGCGCCTCATCTGGTTGAAGGAGAGAGGCGCCAGCCTAGTCGTGAACTACGTGCTCACGCCCTCGCAGATCGCGGACTTCACGGGCTACCGTCAGATCTTGCGAAACCATGGAATACCGATGACATCGAACATCCTGCGCGGCCCCTTTCGCGGCAAGATGTACCCGGAAGCGTACACGCGGGACGAGCTCGCGACGATCCGTGCGTTCTATGACGAAGCGCCGTTCATCTACGACTACCAATCCCATCTAAAGGACCCCTTTGGCAGCCGGTGCACCTCCGGTCGCTACGTGTTTCATCTTGAGTTCGACGGTACGTTATACAACTGCCACTTTGCGAGGCAACGCTTGGGATCGATCTACGACCAGAAGCTGATGGTGCGCCGCGAGAATGGATTCTGCACAGCTCGGAAATGTGAAAGCCAGACAACCATCGGAGTGCGCGAGGACGTGGTCCGGCGCTATCGCATGGCGGGTAACATGCATTACTTTGCGCCACGTCTCGAGGGCGACGAGGGAGAGAATCCCTTCGAATAAGGTCCCTCGGGTACGTCAAGAAGGGCGTGTTCATGAGAGTCGCCGTTGTAGGCGGCAATGGCAACATCGGACGAAGCATCGTTGAGCACCTGGTTCATGCTGGCCATGAGGTGATCTGCTTCAATCGGGGCCTGAGCGGACCCGTACCTGACGGCACGAAGGTAATCCGCGGCGACCGCCATGAGCGCGCCGACTTCGAGCAGGTCATGGCGAAGCAGGCTGCCGATGCCGCCATCGATCTCGTTTGCTTCTCGGCGGAGGATGCACAGAGCAGCCTGCGTGCATTCCGCGCGGTCGGGCACTTCATCTGCTGCTCCTCCGTCGCAACCTACGGGCGCGAACTCGAATCCCTGCCGGCGACTGAAGATCATCCGTTGCGCCCATCGAATGCCTACGGCTGCGGCAAGCGGGACGCTGACGCGGCTTTCATGGCGGCTCATCAGCGAGATGGGTTCCCAATGACGCTTGTGAAACCTGCGATCACCTACGGGCCGGAGATGGGGCTCGTACGCCAGCTTGGGCATGATCTGTCGTGGCTGGACCGCATCCGCAAGGGAAAGCCGCTCATCGTGGCGGACGACGGAACCGCGGTGCATCAGTTCCTCCACATAGACGACGCTGGTCGTTTTTTCGCCCAAATCGTCGGACGCGCGGCGTGTATCGGCGAGATCTACAACCTCGTCCCGCACGGATGCACGCGGTGGAACGACTATCATCGCACCGCAATGAGTATCTTGGGCAGAGAGGTCGAGTTGGTCCGGATCGAGACAGCGGAGTTACGGTCGCTCGTCGCCACCGGGCGTGCGCATGCTACCGACATCTTCAGCCACAACAGTTTTTTCAGCGCCGCCAAGCGGGAGCGCGACGTGCCGGAGTTCGAACCGAATATTTCGTTGGAAGCGGGAATGGCGCGGGTGATCGAAGCGCTAGATCGTGCCGGCCGCATCCCCGATTCGGATTCGATCTCGTGGGAAGACGATGTAATAGCTGCCCAGCGGGGCATCTGAACAAGTTAGAGCCGCGTTGCGCCGAGCGGGTTCCGTTAGGTGCTGTGCTGATGAATGGCGACAGGGATCACGTCGATTCGGACCGGAATATTGAAGAATCCCGTGCCGGGATTCGATTGCGCCACTTTCAAATGAGCTACCGCGCGTCGCACATGCACAAACTGCGGTCCGCTCTCCGTGATCTCGTCGATCGATACGTTCAAGAAGAAGTCGCCCGGGCTGAGGCTGAGAGCGATCTGTATTCGCGCGAGAAAGCTTGATCCCGCAGGCATCGGTGCCAGCCGACGCCCCTGCAGCAATGTGTTCGTTCCAGTGATGACGATGCCTTCCGGCGAGGTGAGCGCCCAGCCGATTTCGGGCTGCTGGATCGTCCGATGCACCTCGATCCGCAGGAAGACATCAAGAGTCTCGTCGCCGTCCAGCGTGGCGAAGTCGAGGTTATTATTGGTGGCGAGGACGAAATCGGTGATCTCCGCGGCGCGGTTTCCGAGTTGTCTTTGACTCGTGTTGTAGTACCGACGGCCCGCCGCGGTCGGCTCGGTCGCGTTCATCATCGCGCCAACGGCCGCGCGCACGGATTCGGGCTCGATCCCGGCGATCGCGCCCGTGTGGACAAGCGTCCGGCGGTCTCGCGCCTCTGTCGATCCGCCGCGCGCACCGTAAAGCGTATCCTGATAACGGTCGATGACGTGCGCCGGATCGCCGCTGGCGATCATCCTGCCCTGCTCCAGGAGCACCGCCATGTCGCAGATGCGGCCGACGGTATTGATGTCGTGCGTCGCGACAACGATCGTGGCGCCGCGGTCCCGCATACTCTGAATGCGATGGAAGCACTTCTCCTGGAATTTCATGTCGCCGACGGATAGGGCCTCGTCGATGATCAGAATGTCGGGATCGACATGGATCGCTGCGCCAAAGGCAAGTCGGGCGAACATGCCGGATGAATAAGTCTTCACTCGCCGACGGAAAAACTCGCCGATTTCGGCGAACGCCTCGATCTCAGGCATCCGCGCTTTCGTCTGTTTGTCGGAGAAGCCTTGCAGCGCGCCCTGCAGCAGAACGTTGTCGAAGCCGTTGAGCTCGGGATTGAAGCCGGCGCCGAGCTCCAATAGCGCTGCGACCCGTCCGTTGACCGCGACCCGGCCGGAGGTCGGTTGCAGAACCGAAGCCAGGATGCTGAGGAGCGTCGATTTTCCCGAGCCGTTCCGTCCCAGGATTCCGACCGTGTGGCCCCGAGATACGGATAGCGAGACATCGTTCAGCGCCCAGAAATCCTTGTGGTAGGTACGTCCGAACGGGTTCAGCGCTTCCTTCAGGCGGTCGCCCGGCGAATCGAAGATGCGGTACTTCTTCGAGACGTTTTCGAGGCTGATCGCCACCTCGTTGCCCGAAGCAGGCATCACAGCACCTCGGCGAACTCGTGCTTCACGCGTCGAAACACGCTGGCGCCGAAGAGCAGAACGGCGATGCAAATGATCCAGAACTCGAGCGCGGCCGCGGGCTTATCCCAAAATGGCACGCCGGTGAGCAGGCTGTCGCGATAGCCCTGGACGATGTAGTTCATCGGGTTGAAGGTGAGAATGCGCTGCAGGGTCGGGGACAAGAGATCCAGCGGCCACACGATGGGCGTGAGCCAGAACCATATTCCCAGCAGCACGGATA
>Ga0153915_10001127_pt1 | contig 24597 bp, 22 predicted proteins | sample Opewatmetagenome_2_FD_107003 | JGI IMG/M metagenome (GOLD analysis project Ga0153915, IMG submission 107003) | Freshwater wetland microbial communities from Ohio, USA - Open water 3 Core 3 Depth 3 metaG | ecosystem: Environmental > Aquatic > Freshwater > Wetlands | place: USA: Ohio, Lake Erie...
GTTCTTCTGGAGGGCCTTCGCGAACTCCTCGAGATCGATCGAGGGATCGATGATGCCGCGCTCCTGCAGGTACTTCATCCACCGGAGCGCTTCTTCGACATCCCCTCCCGTCTGGAGCACGAGTTGCAGGAAGAGCTTGACCAGCTCCTGGTATGTCAGGAGAGCCCGAAGCAGGTCGACGGGGTAGTCGGAGTAACGGTACCGCATGCCCGGCCAATTGTATGGCCGGGACTCGGGACCCGGATGGGCGCGGTCTTTGGCTTCCCTTACGAGTCCCGTGTCCCGTGTGCCGCGTCCCGCGGCAGGGCGGCTCGCCATGCGCGCGCGGACTGGAGGACCAGAGTACGGTCGCTCGTCGTGAAGAAGGTGTAGCCGAGGTCTCGCAAGGCCGGGATCTGGTCGGATTGCCCGAGCATGATCCCGGCGGTCTTGCCGGAGGTCTTGGCCTGGCGGGCGATGCGGCCGAGCGCCTCCTTGTAGCGAGGATCGGCGTACCGGCCGGGTACGCCCAGGGCTTGCGTCAGATCGTTGGGTCCGACGTAGAGGACGTCGAGACCCGGGTCCGGGGCGATAGCCTCGAGGTCGGCCAGGGCCCCCGCCGTCTCGATCTGCACGACGATGGCCGTGCGCTCGTTCGCGTCCTTGACGAAGCGGTCGAGCGGCAACGTCCCGTAGCGGTTCGCCCGCACGCCGCCCAGGCCTCGCTTCCCGTCCGGCGGGTACTTCGCGCTTTCAATCGCGGCGCGCACGGTGGCGCAACTGTCGCCGCGGGGGAAGAGGATCCCGGCGGCGCCGGCGTCCAGGCTTCGCCCGACCTCGGCGGCGACGCAGGAGGGGACCCGCACGATGGCCGGGATCCCGGCGCCGTCCGCGGCCACAACCATGGCCTCGATCGATTCGATCGAGAAGAAGCCGTGCTCGGCGTCGATCACCAGGAAATCGAAGCCGGCGAGAGCGAGCAGCTCCGTGACGCCGGCGGTCGGCCAGCTGAGAAAGCAGCCGAGGAGCGGCTCGCCCGACCGGATTCGCTCCCGGAGGTGGCTATCAGCTGTCAGCTTTCAGCTCTCAGCTTTCTCAGGAGAGACGCGATCATTCTCTTGACTTCTATCACGCTTTTCTCGAGAGAATCGTGATCGGCCTCGCTCACCAGCTTCAGGTCGCGAGCGAGCAGCAGCTGGTACTGAAGTTCGCTCGCGGACCCCATTGAGAAGTGAAGAAATCGGCGAAATTCGTTCCAATGGAAGACGAGGAGGCTCTCAGCTGACTTCGAAGCCCGTACTGGGTTGTGGAGTAGATGCGCAGGGTTAGGTCGTGAGCCTTCTTCCAAACCTTGAGGTTTCGGAAGTCTTGCAAGTGCTTGTGCCTGGCTGATAGCTGATAGCTGATAGCGGACAGCTAGCTCCGGGAGCGCACGAGGTTGAACTTCAGCATCTCGGTGTAGGAAACCTTGCTGTCCAGGTCCTCGCGCGCGATCTTCAGATGCTGGGTCAGGCCTTCCAGGACGAGCTCCATTCCGACGGCCCGCTCCTCGGGCGAGGCCGGGGCGAAATGCTCCTCGACCGCCTTGCGCAGGCCGGGGACCGACTCGAGCGCCGCGAGGTGCTCGGAGAAGGGCGTGTCGTCGGAGATCGTGATCTTGTTGCCGGCGGCGAACCACTCGACGATCGGCTCGTAGAGCGGATGGATCTTCTCGGGCGCGGGATTCCCCCGCGCCCGGCGCATGGAGGGCGTTTCCTCCGGAGAGTCCTCCAGCTCCTCGCGGCGGCGCTGCGTCGGCCGGCCCGAGTCCGGGGCAGGGAACCGCGCGTCGAAGAGCTTCCGGACCGCCGCGCCGATCAGGCGCTTCGCCACGACTTCCGCTCCCTGCTGCTCCCCCTCGTAGACCATTTCGACCTTTCCCGTGATCGCCGGAAGCGTGGCCGGCAGGTCGCAGAGGCGGGGCGCCACGCGCTTCTCGCCGTGGCGGAGGCCGCGGCGCTCGAGGTTCGAGACGAGGATCTCGATCGCGGAGATCGGCATCCGCGCCGACACGCCGGAGGACTGGTCCACGAACTCGCTCGTGCGGGCGACGAAGGCGATCTCCTCGACGAGCTCCCGAAAGAAGTCGGGGACCTCGACTCGAGGCTCCTTGCTTTCGCGCTCGACCCAGGCCTCCTGGGCGGTGATCTTCGCGGCCGTCTTCACGTCGTCGGGGTAATGGGTCAGGATCTGCGAGGAAATCCGGTCCTTCAGCGGCGTGATGATGTTTCCGCGGTTGGTGTAGTCCTCGGGGTTGGCCGAGAACACGAGCAGGATGTCGAGGGGGATGCGGACCGGGAAGCCGCGGATCTGCAGGTCCCGCTCCTCGAGGATGTTCAGGAGGCCCACCTGGATGCGCGGCTGAAGGTCCGGCAGCTCGTTGATGGCGAAGATCCCGCGGTTGGTGCGCGGCACGATGCCGAAGTGAATGACCTCTTCGTCGGAATACGAGCGGCGCTCCGTGGCCGCCTTGATCGGATCCACGTCGCCGATCAGGTCCGCGATCGTCACGTCGGGAGTCGCGAGCTTCTCGCGGTAGCGCTCCTCCCGGGGGATCCAGTCGATCGGCGTCGCGTCCCCCTTCTCGGCCAGGATCCGGCGGCCGTACTTGGTGATCGGCGCGAAAGGGTCCTCGTTCAATTCGCTGCCGGCGATGGCGGGGATCTCGGGGTCGAGCAGGTTGACGAGCATCCGGAGCAGCCGCGTCTTGGCCTGCCCGCGCAGGCCGAGCAGGAGAAAATCGTGCCTGGAAAGAACCGCGTTGTGCAGCGCGGGAAGCACGGTCCTCTCGTAGCCGTGGATCCCCTCGAAGGGGTTCTCCCGCCGGGAGAGGGCGCGCCGCAGGTTCTCCCGCAGCTCCTCCTTGACGCCCCGCGGCCTGTACCCGCTCGCCTTCAACTCTCCAACTGTCGCCGCCCTGGTCATCTCCGTTGGGTTCCTTCCTGCTTCCGTCCCCGACACCTGACACCTGACACCGGACACCTGCTTTCCGGCTAACTGCCCGCGTTGCGGGATGTTCAACCCGGCCGGAGCGCGGGCACGTTCTCGCCGGGTCCAAAGAGCGCCGTCGCTGGCCGCCCCGCCAGGCGAGAGGCCAGGCCGGCAAGCTCTTCCATCTTATCCCGCTGGAAACCGACCACGGTGTCCCGAATGAGACCCTCGGGGCCGACGAGGAAGAGCGTCGGGACGCTGTCCAAGCCGACCGCCTCCGAAGCCCGCCAGGGCTCGGGGTCGAAGAGCGTCGGGATCGCGGTCTGGAGCTCCTCGGAGAACTCCGACGAGATCTCCGGATCGTCCTGGGAGACCGCCAGCACGGAGAGCGATCCGCCTTCGGCGCGCCTCCGGATGCGGTCGAGAAAGGGCCACGCGAGCTCGCAGGTCGGGCAGGTCGTCTTGAAGAAACCGTAGAGGGTCTGTCCGGAGGGCGGAGCGGCTTCTCTTCCTTTCTCGTCCCGGAGCGTGATGGAGGGAAACGTCTTTCCGGGACCGAGAGGCGGCACCGGCCGATTATAGTCGGCGAAACTGTGAGTCGTTCTCTCACGCGGCGAAACTTGCTGATCGGCGCGGGGGCCGGTCTCGCGGCGGCGGGCATTCCCGCGGCGTGTTCCCGGCCGAAGCCCGTCCGGCATAAGACGCTGCGGATTGCGCAGTGGAGCCACTACGTGCCCCGCTACGACCGGTGGTTCGATAACGAGTTCGCGAAGGCGTGGGGGAGAAGAACGGGACCGACGTCGTCGTCGACCACATGGCCGCCACCGAGGCCCCCGCCCGGGCGGCGGCGGAAGCGGCGGCGGGCAAGGGTCACGATCTCTTCCATTTCCTCTCGCCGCCGGCCGCCTACGAGGGCCAGGTCATCGACCATGCGGAGATCGTCCGGGAAGTCGAGCGGCGCCACGGCCCGATGATCGCGCTCGCGCGCAAGTCGACGTACAACCCGCGGACGGGCCGCTACTTCGCGTTCTCGGACTCCTACGTCCCCGATCCAGGCAACTTTCGAATCGACCTGTGGGGGGAGGTCGGCTTTCCGAAAGGGCCCGGCTCGTGGGACGACCTCCGGCGGGTCGGGGCCAGGATCCGCAAGAGGTTCGGGCATCCCGTGGGCATCGGCTTCTCGCAGGAGATGGACTCGAACATGGCGCTGCGGGCGCTCCTCTGGTCCTTCGGCGGCGCGGAGCAGGACGAAGAGGGCCGGCCGGCGCTTTCCTCGAAGGAGACGATCGAAGCCTTGAAATTCGCCCGGGCCCTCTACCGGGAAGCCGAGACCGCCGAGGTCTTCACGTGGGACCCATCTTCGAACAACCGCGCGATGATCTCGGGCCGGTGCTCGTTCGTCCAGAACGCGATTTCCGTGACGCGTCCGCGGAAAAAGAGAACTCCGAGATGGCGGGAAAGATCGGCCTGACCCCCGCGCTCGCCGGCCCCGTCCGGCGCCTTGCGGCGGAGCACCTGATGAGCTGCTACGTGGTCTGGAAGTTCGCCGAGAACCCGGACGCCGCCAAACAATTCCTCGTGGATTTCCTGGACGCCTTCCCGGCGGTCTTCCAGGAGAGCGCGTTCTACAACCTGCCGTGCTACCCGTCGACGGTCCCGGACCTCGCGCGGCGACTCGCCGCGGATCCCTCGGAGCCCCGCGGCAAGTATCCCTCCTCTCGACCGCGCTCGACTGGACGACCAACGTCGGCTATCCCGGCTACGCGACCGCGGCGATCGACGAGGTCTTCAACACCTTCATCCTGCCTACGATGTTCGCCCGCGCCGCCCGCGACGAGGCCACGCCGGAGGGGGCCCTGCGCGCGGCGCAATCCGAGAGCGCACGGATCTTCACGAAGTGGTCATAGAAGCCTCTCCTGAATCCATCTCGTGGCTCCGGTCGCGGCGCGGAGCCCTTACCGTTCACCGTGTCGATCGGGAGGGCGTGATGTCGGAGCCGGCCAGTCAAGTCAAGTTAGGCTAGAACGAGGCTCTCAGACCGAACTGGAGGCGTCGGGGGTCGGCGACGATCGTCGGGGCTCCGAACTGCGGATTCGGCGCGAGCCGGGCATTCAGGTAGCGGACGGCGTTGACCTGAATCACGTTCTTGCGGTTGAGGAGGTTGAACACGTCCATCGTCGCTTCGAGAGCCACGGGGCCGACCGGGACGGTGCGCGCGATCCGCAGGTCCACGTTGAAGGAATCCGGGAGCTGCCCGCTGTTGCGCGAGACTCCCTCCGGGCGGTCGGAAGCCGCATCGCCATTGCGGTTGCGGTCGAAGCCCGCGAGCACGTTGAACGGGCGCCCGGATTCGAAAGCAGCGATCGTCGCAACCGTCCAGTCCCGCGAGTACCAGGCCAGCCGACGCCCGACCGTCGTGTAGATCGCCGTGAGCGTGGCCCTGTGCCTGGGAACGTGGATAGACGGCCCGCGCTCGTCTTGCGGGTTCAAGGGATCCTGGAGTTGAATCGGCGTGAGCCAGTCGATGTAGTCTTCCCGGGCGTCGGCGTAGGTGTAGAAGGCGGACATCTCGAAGGGTCCGCCGCTCCGCGTCTGCAAGCCGACCGTCATACCGTTGTACCAGGAGTTGCCCGCTGCCGAGTCGACGACGATGCTGGCGAAGGCGGGGTTCGGCCGGGGTCCCCCGTTGATCAAAGGGTTGATGTTGCGCGACTCCATGATGTTTCTGCCGCGGGCGTACAGGTAGTCGGCGTTGAAGAGCAGCCGAGGGCCAATCTCCATCTCGAATCCGAGGGTGGCCTGGTCGGTGTAGGCGCTCTCGAACTGGGCGCAGCCCTCGAGGTCGAGGTTCGGAGGCATCGCGCTCTCGCAACCCGCAGGCCGCACGGCGGACTGAGGGCCGAGGCCTGCCCCGGCGCTCGCCGGATCCGGGAAGCGGCGATCTGGAAGGCGCCACGGCTCCGCCGGGGACAGACCGGAGGGCCCGCCCAGGGTCCGGCCGGCGGAAGTCGTCTGGATGCCGTTGTTGACCGCGATCGCGAACATCGGGACGATCGCGGCGACACCGTAGAAGCGGCCGAGGCCGCCGCGCACCCTCCACACGTCTGCCCCCGCCCAGGAGAACGAGAACCTCGGCGCCCAGTTGTTCTCGTCGCTCGGGAGGGGATCGGTCGGCTTCTCGTAGTCGTAGCGCAGGCCCAGGCGCAGCAGCAGGCGAGCCGTAAGGTTCCACTCTCCCTGCACGAAAGCACCGAGCGAGCTTGTCGTGCCCTTCCAGGACGGATCGCCGAAACTCTGGCCGAAGCTGAAGGGGAGACCGGCCGCAAACGCCTGTCGCGCGGTGAGCCCGCCCGCCGGCACGCCCGGAAGCCCTTCAGCGAGTGCGGTGAACGTGTACGAACCGCCGAAGTTCGCAGGAACACTCATGGCGAACGCCGAGTGCGTGTAGTCGAATCCAGCCTTGTAGGCGCTGCGGCCTCCAAACCACGAGATCGCGTCGAAGATCTCGTAGACCTGCGTGTCGCGCGGCTGCGGCAGCAGTACCTGCGTGCCGAAGGTCGCAACCCCGAGGATCGACACCTGGGGGCTGCGGCTCGCGTCGAGCGAATCGAGGCGGTGCGAACGGTCGGCGTAGAGAGCTCGCAGCTCATTGGACAGGCTGGAAGTGAGGATGGACGTGCCCGCAAGCGCGACCGACGCGTCCTCGATGTTTCGGACTCCGCCGTTGCTTCGCGCCACGAGGCCGCCCCAGGGCTGCTGGTTCTGGTCGAGCCCTCGACCGTAGGTCCCCCGCAGGGAGAGCGTATGACTCGGCGACGGCAGGAAGTCGAGCTTTCCGAGCCAGGTGGTTCCGTTCCGGTCGAAAGGAACGGCACCGTTCTGGACGTCGAAACCGCTCGACTGAATCATGGCGACGTCGGCATCGGAGATCGTCACGACGTTCGCGTCGGCGACCTCCAGGCGTTCGGCGGCCGCAAAGAAGAAGAGCCAGTCCCGCAGGATCGGACCGGAGAGGGTTGCCCCGTATTGGGTCTGCTGAAAGGGGGTCGTGGTTCCCGTCAGGAAGTTGTCCGCGGACAGGCCCTCGTCGCGAAAGAACGCGAAGGCCGACCCATGCCACTCGTTGGAGCCCGAGCGCGTCACGACGTTCACGACGCCTCCAGCCGCCTTGCCGTACTCCGCCGGGAAGGGGCTCTGGATGACCTGGTACTCCCGGACGGCATCCTGCGAGATTGCCGAACGCACCGAGCCGACCGCGGAATCGTTGTTGTCCAGACCGTCCACGACGACGTTGTTGTAGCGGGGGCTCTGCCCGTTGATCGAGATTCCGGATGTGGGAAAGGGCCCGACCTGCGGTCCTCGACTGATCGTCACACCCGGAGTGGTCAGCGCGAACTCGAGGAAGTTGCGCTGGTTGATGGGGAGGTTTCGGATCTTCGCCTCGCCGACGGTCTTGGAAAGCTCGGTCGACGACCTGTCGATCAGGGTCGTCTCCGCGGTCACCAGAACCGCCTCCGCCACCTCGGAAGGTTCGAGGCGCAGCTCCAGGGTGGTCGTTGCGCCGACAGACAAGCGGACGTTCGGTGCGTCCGCTGCCCGCAAGCCCGGGAGAGAGGCGGAGACCCGGTACAAGCCCGGGGGAAGCAGCCGGATCGCAAAAGCGCCGCCGGCGTCCGAGGTGGCCTGGCGCGAGAAGCCGGCGTCCTGACTGGTCACCGTGATCGATGCCCCCGGCAGAGCGGAGCCCGCCTCATCGACCACGAGGCCGCGCAGGTCTGCCGTCGTCGTTCCCGTCGCCTGGGCCAGCAGACCTGTTGCGGTCAGGAGAAGCGGGCCTGCGAGCCCGATACGCCCGATCACGGCCATGGCGGCGCTCAGCGCGGCGGAAGATCAATCAAGACGACGTCCGAGTTGGTTCGAGACCGATCGAACAGAATCTGTTTGCCGTCGGGCGAGACGTCGAAGCTATTCTTGACGCCGGTGCCCGGACGCAGGTCCGTGAGCTGGCGCAGCCTCCCGGTGGCAAGGTCCAACAGCCAGAAGTCATTGCCTCGTCCTTTATTCAGCATCAGTACCAGCGCCTTGCCCCCCGGGAGGAAGCGATAACGGTTGCCTCCCCATACAAGCGTGATCTCCGGCAGCGGGAACGGTTGCCTTTCCGGAGTGATCGCTTTCAGCAGGCACCGGGGTCCATCGCCCTTCTCGGCATAGACGATGAACCTGGAATCCGGTGACCAGACCGGGTTCATGTTAACCCCGCCGACGAGGCGCACCGGAGCACCACCGTCAACTGGGACCTTGAACAGCGGTTGCTCGTTGCCCTCGGAAGCGGCGACGGCGATCCACCTTCCATCGGGAGACCAGGAAGGGGTATCGCGGGCGTCGAGCGACTCCGCAATGCGGCGAGATCCGGTGCCATCCGCGGCCATAATGTAAAGATGGCCTCGCTGCTCGCGCCGAACCACGAAGCAAAACCGGGCACCGTCGGGCGAGATCGCCGGCGCGGCAGCCACCGCACCCTCGCTGCCGCGCCACAGCTCGGTCGCCGCGCCGTCCTTGAAGCTCCAGAGGCTGTCGGCGTCTCCTTTGGACGACAGAAACAGGACCTGACCAGGCCCGAAACGCGGAGCCGCCGCCCGCACCGCGGGAACTGAAAACCGGCTCACGGCTCCCTCGTCCGCGACGTGATCCGTAATCGGCGCCGTCCAGAGTTGCGAGGTCGGATTCGCGACGGTCGCCACGAGGCGCCGCCCATCGGCGCTGGCGGCGACCGAGATGTACTCTTCGAGCCCGAAACTCACGGCGTGAGGAACCCGCCGGTCGATGTCCATGGCGTACAGCTCCGATCCCGAGCCGTCCGGCCGCGAGGCCGTATAGATAAGCGTGCGCTCGTCGAGGAACGCCGGGTAAGCGACCCGCGAGTGGTGGCTGGTCATGCGTTCGGCCGCACCGCTGTCGGAAGGGATCCGCCAGATGTCCATATCCCAGGGGGTCGTGATTCCGCGGGCGAAGTAGATGAAACGCCCGTCGGGGGACCAAACCGGGTAATTGTTGGACATCCCGGGCTCGCCGAGGAAGATCTGCTTCTTGCTGGCGCCGTTGCGGTCGGCGACGAACATGGCCTGGGCACGATCGGTCGTGTTGTAAACGAGCCGCGCGCGATCCGGAGACCATGCGATCGAGACTGCGCCTGGCAGGAAAGGATGCGGGTTGCCGCCGATCGTCGGAACGAGCCACGCGTCGCTCAAGTTCCCGGTACTGCGTATACCGGACACGTCGATCCAGAGATGAGCGTCGTCGCCGGAAAACCCGAGGTTGCGGTGTACGTTGCCGGAAGTAACGGGAATCAGGCCCTTGGAGAGATTGAGGACCTCGTTGCCGCCAACCTGCATGATCCAGGCGTCGGAATGACCGGCCTGAGCGGAGACGAACGCGACGAACTTGCCGTCGCTCGAAATCGCCGCGTCAAACTCGTTTCCTTCCCAGTCCGTCAGCCGCGTGAATCGGGCGCCGGCGAGCGGGTTCTTCCAGAAATAGTCACGCTGGCGAAGGCTCCATCCCGCGACCGCGAGAGCCACCAGAATCGCCGCAGAGATTGCCGCGGCAAGCCTTAAGCGACGCCTCGGCGCCGGCGCCGGCGCCGCCGGGAGAACGCCGGGCGAGCCGGTGGCCTCCGACAGGTTGTCGCGAATCGTCACGAGCTCGCGCGCCAGGTCCTCGGTCGAGGCGTAACGGTTTCTGGCCTCCTTCGCGAGACATCGCTGCACGGTCCAGCGCAGCGGCGCCGGGATCCCGGGATTCCGCGTCGCGATCGGCTCGGGCTCGTCCTGGATGACGGCCGCGAGGGTCTGGGGCGCCGAGGCGCGTTGGAACGCCGGACTCCCGGTCGCCATCTCGTAGAGAATCGACCCGAACGAAAACTGATCCGACCGATAGTCGACCGATGCTCCGGTGGCCTGCTCGGGCGACATATATCCGACGGTCCCAACGACGGCTCCCTCCCGGGTCGCCGTCAGCGCCTGCGGGGGGCCGTCGCCGCTCGAGTTCGGGTGCGTGAGCTTGGCCAGGCCGAAGTCCAGGATCTTGACGTGGTCCTCCTCGGTGACCATCACGTTTTCGGGCTTGAGGTCCCGATGCACGATTCCCGCGGCGTGAGCCTTCGCAAGCCCCTCGACGATCTGGATGCCGACTTGCAGAATGCGGCGGACCGGCAGCGGCCCCTCCAGAAGGATGGCTCGGAGCGGCTCCCCCTTGACCAGCTCCATGGCGATGTAGTGCACCGAGCCGCAGGCTCCGATCTCGTAGATCGTCACGATGTTGGGATGATTGAGCGCCGAGGCCGAGCGCGCCTCTCGCTCGAATCGCGTTACTCTCTGAGGGGCCGCGTCGAGCGCGTCTGGCAGCACCTTGATCGCCACCTCGCGGCCAAGCCGGGTATCTCGAGCTCGGTAGACCTCACCCATGCCGCCCGCGCCCAGCGGCGAAAGAATTTCGTAGGGTCCGAGACTCGCGCCCGGGTGCAGGGGCATAGCCCGCAGGCGATCATACGCCTCCGTCCGACGCGTCAGAACCGGCGACGAGCTTAGATCGCGAGAGCAACGCCTGGCGTCGGAAGCTACGGATCCGCGGCCGTCTCGGTCGAGTAGGGCAGCGAGAACCTCCGGAACGTCAACGCGACGGTGCCGATGCGGATCCGGGCGCCGTCATTCAACGGCACCGGAGCTTCGATTCTCCGGTCTCCCAGGTGAGTGCCGTTCTTGCTGCCGAGATCCTCGAGCGTCGCGCTGTCCTCCGTCACGTAGATTCGCGCATGCCGACGAGAGACGCTCGGGTCGTCGATGTAGAGGCCGGCGCCCGGGTCTCTTCCGACGAGCGTTTCGCCCGGCTCCAGGGCCGTCCGCTTTCCGGCCCGCAGGATCCAGCATGACCACAAACGAGAGCCCGGAGAGACCTCGCGGCGCATCTCCCGGGCGCTTCCACAGAACGCATAGCCGAACCGATGGATAGTGCGCACGTAGAGGGAGTGCCGGGCCTCGTCGCCGATCGCGTTGCGCACTTCGACGAGCAGGCTCGTCAGCGCGCCGTCCGAAACGAAAGTCCCGGGCCAGAGTCTCTCGTGGATCTCTTCCTTCGATACGGCCCTGGGACGGTTCTCGAGGAGAAGCTCGAGAAACTGGAACGCCTTGGGCTTGATGTGGACCGCCTCGCCGCGGAAGTAAAGCTGCCGCGTCTCCGAATCTAGCAGGCACTCCCCAAATCGGATCCGCATCGCGCCCTCCCGGAAGCGGAGCCTTGATTATCGCGCGACTCCCGCGCCAGCCGCCTTCCGGCAAGCGCAAAAGTAGCGATTTGCAAGCATCTTCGAAACGACTCGACTCGCCTCGAAACCGTAGCGTGCGCTCGGTGGGAACCCCATGGCGGCCGAGACGCCGTTCACGGTTTCTGGCCGGAAGGAGCGAACATGGCGACGTCCTCTTTGATCAGGCGATTGGCGAGGGTCGGACTCTGCGTCCTGACTGCTCTCCTCTGCGGCCCGGCGGCGCGCGGGCAGAATCTCCAATGGTTCGACGCCTATGCCCCGGGAGGCATCGTTCTGGGCCCGGACGGCGCGATGTGGTTTCCGGTCGGCTGGGATGACCCACCCAGGCGCGTCGGGCGCATTGACGCCAGCGGTTCCGTGACGGAATTCCCGCTTCCTGCGGGCGCCGGCTATTGCGCCGGGATCGCGTCTGGCCCGGACGGCAACCTCTGGGTCGCGGATAACCGTTTCGGACGCATCTACCGAATGACGACCTCCGGCGCCGTCGTCGAATACGACGGTTTGAGCTTCCCGGCTTATGCCATGACCGCGGGCCCGGACGGAGCCCTCTGGTTCACCGAGCCGGGAGCCAACAAGATCGGCCGGATTACGACGTCAGGCGCGATCACCGAGTTTCCGTTACCGACGAGGTCGCCAGGCCTTTCGGGAATCGCCGCCGGCCCCGACGGGAATCTGTGGTTTGCCGACTCGCTCAAGATCGGGCGGGTGACACCGTCCGGAGCGATTCGGGAGTTTCCGCTTCCGAACGGGACCCATGCCGTCGCCATCGCGGCTGGGCCGGACGGCAACATGTGGTTCACCGAGGGCGTCGCCAAAGTCGGCCGGATCAGCCCGGCCGGCGAGATCGTGGAGTTCTCGGTGACGGGTCCGTCGCTGGGCATCGTCGCCGGCACGGATGGCGATCTCTGGTTCACCACGTGGGGCCGGTTGGGCCGCATCACACCGAAAGGAGAGATCACCGACTACTCGCTGCCGGATGGCGTCCCCGCGGGACCTCTGGGGCTCGCGGTGGGACTCGACGACTCCGTCTGGATCGGGTCCGACAACGGCTTCGGAGGCCAGGTTCTCCGGTTCAAGTTGCAGAGCCCGAGCCCGTGCGTTGCCGACGCGACCACGCTCTGCTTGAACGACGGGCGGTTCCGCGTGACGTCAAGCTGGAAAACGGCGGACGGCTCGACGGGGTCCGGCGGCGCTTCGACACTGACCGCCAGCACCGGCTACTTCTGGTTCTTCGACCCCGGAAACGTCGAGCTCGTCGTCAAGATCTTGAACGGCTGCTCGACGAACGGCTCGTACTGGGTGTTCGCCGCCGGACTGACCAACGTCGAGGTCACGATCAGCGTGACAGACACGACAACCGGTGTCACGAGGGACTACACGAGCAGGCAGGGGATTCCATTTGCCCCGATCCAGGACACGGCGACGTTCACAAGATGTCAGTAGTTCTATGAGGTTGCTCATGTCGAACACGCAAACCATCACCGTCGTTTCCAGACTCGGCGCGATCGCGCTGATCGCCCTCGCACTCCCGAGCCGGCTTGTAGCGGTTCCGGGCGAGCCCGAACAGCCGGACATCATCGTCGCGACGACGGCTGATCTGGTGGCAGCTCTCTCGCCCGGCAACCAGGGAAAGCAGATTCTCGTTCGGGCCGGGGATTACGACGTCAGCCAGGCACTGACCGTACCGGATCAGGCGACCCTCGTCGGGGAAGGCGTCATGGGCTTCAACGAATCGGGGCTGCCGACCGGGTTCGAGGCGTCCGGAAGAACGCTTCTGCGGGCCACGGCGGCTCTCGTCGGCGACGTGCTGACGCTCGGCGATGGGGCCACCGTACGAGGTCTCGTCATCGAAGACCTCGGAGGTCGGCCACTACGCGGGAATCCGGTCGCCGTCGTTTCGAGAGCGGCCGGCGACTTCATCTCCGCGCACATCGAGGAGTGCGAGATCATCAACCCGAACTCGTCGGCGGCCACGGGGCAAGGCCCCAGCGGCCGCGGGCTGGTTGTCATCACGCGCAACGCGAGCCCGCCCCATGAGGGCGCCGTGCTACAGGTGCGGGTGACGCAGTCGATCTTTCGCTCGCCCGTGGCGGGGATCGGGGTTTTTGCGATCAACTTTGCATCTCACACCCGGATCAGCCTCGACCTCGAGGCCAACGTGATCGGCGGCGGATTGAATGCAGCCGGCGGCGTCGGCTGGACGGAGGCCGTGGCCGGAGCCGGCGTGACCATTCAATCCCGCCGGAATCTGTATCGGTCCGACAGTCCTGTGCCGACGGCGATCGGGTGGACCCTGTTTGGTGGAGCGGACGTCCCTCTCCTCTCGATCGCGTCGAAGGCCTCGACGTTCAACTCGCTTCAGATTCACTCCGAAGACGACACAATCGAGGGTTTCGCGACCGGCATCAGTGCGGCCGGGGCACGGCGGTTCAACGTGCTTTCCGAGCCGATGTCGTCGAACAGCGTCGACATGGACCTCCAAGGCGCGCACCTCGCGACCACGACGGCGGACCTGAGGCTGGTTGGGGCAACGTCCCCCGGCACCGATTTCGCGCCGGGCGACGAAAACACTCTGCGAGTCCTCGTCCGTCAGGCAACCGGCGGCGGGCCCCGATCGAACCAGTACGCTGACAGCTCGACGCGGTCGATGGGGAACCTCGGCACCGGAAACCGGCTCGAGATCATCGGCAATGCGAACGCGTTCGACCTGACGAACAACGACTTTGTCCCTTCTCCTCCAGCCGAGTTCTTCACGACGGAGCAATGAGAGCGCGATACGGGGAGTCGTCGGCGAGAAAGGGGGACCTATGAAAGCCATGCGGATTCCAACTCGATGCTGCGTGATCGTGTTCGCGCTGCTGGCCGTGTCCGGGACGCCGGTGCTGGCCGGTGTCAACCGCTGGACGAGCAGCGTATCGGCGGTGAGAGTGGACCATGTCGTCATCGATCCAGTGGACCCTGACGTCGTGTACGCCGGCACGCTGCAGGGCGTATTCAAGAGCAGTAATGGCGGTCTGAGCTGGAGCGATCCTTCCAACGGGGAACTCGACGGGACCAAAGTCCATTGCCTGGCGATTGACCCGCTGACCCCCTCGAACGTGTATGCGGGCACCGATCAGGGCGTCCTCAAGAGCACCGACGGCGGCGCGACCTGGAATGACACGCGCACCGCAGGCGTGATCTACAACCTGATCTTCGGCTCGCAGAAATCCACGATCTACGCCGCCGATGTTGATGACGTCGGGTACCCCCCGGCTCCGTCGGCGGTCTACAAGAGCACGGACGACGGGGAGGTCTGGAGTCGGGTTTCCGCCGGCTTTTCGATCGGGCCACGCTCTCTGGTTATGGATCCGACAGAACCTTCAACGCTTTACGCGGGGACGTCTGGCGGGGTTTACAAGAGCGTGGATGGAGGATCCACCTGGTGCCTGGCGAGCCGCGACCTCGCCACCTACGATGTTGGCGCGCTGGCATTGGACCCTCTGGATCCAGCCACGCTTTACGCTACCGCCTCCCTCCCTGGCTCGGGGGAGTGTCCCTTAATCTGCCCTTGGCTGCGGGCGCAGCAATCTGGCCGAGGGCTGACCGGCGTCCACCGGTGGACAAGCAGCGGACCCGTGGCGGGCGCGTGGGCCTCCGACGGGGCAATCTTCAAGAGTACGGATGCCGGTACGACCTGGCGCGTGCTCAGCAGACCGCCGGAGCTCGCCGGATTTAGAGCCCTGGCGATCAACCCGCGGGATCCCCTCACACTCTATGCCACAACTTACGTGGGGATCTTTCGAAGCACCGATGGAGGCGTCCGATGGCACGAGTTCAACACCGGGCTGACCAATCGCGACATGATCTCGCTGGCGATTGATTGGACGGGCACGAGGCTCCACGCCGGCGGCTGGGGGGGCGTCTTCGAACTTCAGGTCTCTTCGGGGGCCGTGGATCTGTCCGTCGGCAGCGACAACAGAACGCGCCTGGTGTTGTCCGACATCGAAGGGCGCCTTCGGCTTCAGGACATCGACCGCTCCGGGAAGTCCGGGAGCAGCGGACCCTTCGGACCCTACCACGGCTGGGACCCGAGAGCCGTCGCGGACGGCTCGGACGGTTTGACGCGAGTGCTCTGGACCAACGCGGACGGGTCGGCGGCGCTGTGGCTCGTCGGACCGGGAGGCAATCAGGCCCACCGCATCGGCCCGGTCGCCGGATGGACTGCCGTGGATGTGGCCGCGTCGATTCCCGGCACGACGCATCTTCTCTGGACGGACGTCGAGGGCCGGGTCGCACTCGGGATCGTCGGGAACGCGGGTGACGTCTCCATGGGCCGCGCTTACGGTCCCTATCCTGGCTGGACTGCGGTCGCCATTGCGGACGGTCAGGACGGTTTGACTCGAGTGCTCTGGAGAAGGTTCGACGGTTCGGCGGGTCTGTCGTTCTTCGGGTCCGGGGGTCTCCTCGCCTCTTACGGGCTCGGCGGAGCCTCCGGCTGGACGGCGGTCGATGTCGCGGTTGGAGCCGACGGCCAGAGCCGCATTCTCTGGACTCATCGGGATGGCCGAATGGCCCTCTGGCGCGTGGACGGCGACGGCAACCCGACAGCCCGGGGTCCGGTCTACCCGCCGCCCGCAGGCTTCTGGGCCAGCCGAGTCGCGTCCGGGTCCGACGGCTTGACTCGCGTGTTGTGGACGGGCCCGAGCGGTAGCGCAGTCCTCTGGACGATGTCCGCCGACAACGTCTTTCAGGAATCCTTCCCCGTCGAATGAGGCTTCTCTCCCCGGTCTCGGCTTCGTTCTGATGTGGACCTGACCCGGGACGACGTGCTAGAGGCCGGCGAGAAGGCGGCGAAGCGCCTCTTCCTTGCGGGACTGTTGCTGCTGGCGCTCGTGGAGGGCCGGCGGGGCCGCGCGGTCGCGGCACTCGGACGAGGTCAGGCGACAGCGCTCGCAGGTTAAGTTCACGTCCACGCGTGGGACGGCGGGATCGTTCCAGAAATGGACCCGCTCGCGCAGGACGTCGTCGACGAGGAGGCCCAGGCAGACGCTGGAGTTCGCCCGGTCCGTCAGCACGAGCGGGCGCGCCATCGCGATGACGAAGAACTCGGCGGCGTCGTCCAAGAACCGCGATCTCTGCGCCATCACCACGGGTCCCGGCTTGCGCCGCTTGCCGGGCCGGGACATCTCGCGCAGAAGACACAGGACGGGCCAGCGCCTGCAGTAAGTCTCGTTCGAGCCAACGCCGTGAGGGACGGGGACCCGGGAGAGGTTGAAGACTTTCGTCAGCGCGGGAGCCCGGGTGCGGACCGACTGGCTGAACCTCATGAAGAAGAGCTCCCGAAGCCCGAAGAACTGCGGGATGAGTTGCGTCAGGCGGTAGAAGAACGTCTCCGGCGTCGCGTCGTACCGGCGCATCCCTCCGAGAAGCGCCGCTCCGTCCCATTTCGGCTTCGCGAAGAACCGGGCGAGGTCCTCGCGCAGGACGTCGCGGCCGATGAGCAGGGCGCCCGCGAAGTAGGAGGCCTTGAAGTTGTTCAAGACCTGGTCGAAGGACTCGACCTTGATCCAGGTCGAGGTCGCCGGCCGCTCGGTCAGGCCGAGGACGCGGTAGCCGATCTCCCTCGCCGCCACGAACGCCTTCTGCGAGGGCATCAGGCGGCCGTTGATCAGGAGCCTCGGCGGACTGCCGTCGCGGTAAACCGAGCGAAGACTCCTTAAGTCGGGATCGGCGGGAAGCGTCTCGACGTCGATCTCGTATCCGTAGTCCCGCTCGAGGATTGCCCGCAGCCGGGAGAAGGGAGGCGGTGTCCGGCCGGTCCACCCCCGCGTCCGCCGGAAGGCCGCGGCCGCGTCTTCCAGGTCCTCGAAGTAGTTGGCGTGCATCTGCTGGTAGGAGCGAAGCGCCGCGAGCAGGAAGTGCTCGGCGTGGACGTCGTAGAGACGGCCGACCTCCAGGAAGGTCCGAAGTAGCGCCCCGGCCTTGGTCGGGTCCTGGGTCACGAGATCGAAGAGGTCCTGGGGCTCGACCCCGAAGAGGTCGAAGGGGAACTCCCGAAGGAGGCTCGAGGAGAAGACCGCCTTGACCGGGCCGAGCCCTTCTTCGACCTGGAGGGTGACGAGGGAGTCGAAGGGGACATCGAGAGCCCGGGCGAGCTCGATCAACTTTCCGGGCTTGGGGTATTTCTTTCCCTTCTCGATCTCCGAGAGGTAGGAGACCGAGAGGCCCGAGCGCGCCGCGACCGCCTTGAGCGGCTTGCCCTGCTCCTTCCGCAGGGTCTTCAGCTTCAGACCGAGGATGAAGCGCAGCTGGTCGCCGTCGAGCGGCGCGGATGGAGCGGAGGGAGCCGGCGTTTCGCTGATCGCGAAATCCTAGCACGGCAGATCCAGCGAATTTTCGCCTAAGAGCTATTTCCGCTAACTCGCGTTGTTCTTGTGGGGCGAAAGTAGCCGGGCGCAGGAACGAAGGAGGGAACGGATGACGGACCAATGGCATTCGGGCGAAAGACGGCGGCTGGCGGCGCTCTGGGAGCGGGAGGCCCGGGAGGACGGGATCCGGCGCTCGTACACTCCCGAGGACGCCCTGCGGCTGCGAAACAGCTTTCCCATTCAACACTCGCTGGCCGAACGGGGCGCCCGGAGGCTGCGGGGCCTGCTCGAGACCGAGGACTACGTGGCGGCCCTGGGGCCCTGACCGGCAACCAGGTGATGCAGCAGGTCAAGGCGGGGTTGAAGGCGATCTACCTCTCCGGATGGCAGGTCGCCGCAGACGCGAATCTCGCCGGACAGATGTATCCCGACCAGAGCCTCTATCCCTCCAACTCGGTCCCCGCCGTCGTGTGCCGGATCAACCAGGTCCTCCTGCGCGCCGACCAGATTCACCACTCGGAGGGAGACGACACAATCGAGTGGATGGCTCCGATCGTGGCCGATGCCGAGGCCGGCTTCGGCGGCGCGCTCCATGCCTACGAGCTGACGAAATCCCTGATCGAAGCGGGCGCGGCCGGCGTGCACTTCGAGGACCAGCTTGCGGCGGAGAAGAAGTGCGGCCACCTGGGGGGCAAGGTTCTCGTCCCGACGAGCCAGTTCCTGGACACGCTCCGAGCGGCTCGCCTCGCCGGGGACGTCCTGGGCGTGCCGACGGTCCTGATCGCCCGCACCGACGCGGACAGCGCGAAACTCCTGACCTCGGACGTGGACGAGCGGGATCGCCCTTTCCTGACAGGGGAGCGCACGAGCGAAGGGTGGTTCCGCTTCCGTGGAGGCCTGGAGGCCGCGATCGCGCGCGCCCTGGCGTACGCGCCGTACGCGGATCTGATCTGGTGCGAGACCTCGCATCCGGACCTCGAGGAGGCCCGACGCTTCGCCGATGGCGTCCACGCGGAGTTCCCCGGCAAGATGCTGGCATACAACTGCTCGCCCTCCTTCAACTGGGAGAAGCACCTGGACCGTGGGACGATCGGCAGGTTCCAGCGCGAACTGGGAGCAATGGGCTACAAGTTCCAGTTCGTGACGCTCGCGGGCTTCCATGCCCTGAACTACGGGATGTTCCGCCTCGCCTCGGACTACCGGGAGCGGGGGATGCTCGCCTACTCCGAATTGCAGCAGAGCGAGTTCGCCGCGGAAGAGCACGGTTACACGGCGACCAGGCACCAGCGTGAGGTCGGGACCGGCTATTTCGATCTCGTCCGGGAGGTCATTACGCGCGGCGCCGGGAGCGCGTCGGCCATGGAAGGTTCGACCGAGAAGGCCCAGTTCGAAGCGGAAAGGGAGCCGCCCCGGGAGGCCGCGGTGTGAGGGCGCGTCTCTGCAGTCCGGGGCGAGGAGAGAGGGCCGGCAGAGTCCGCGGGCAATCTCGGCTCTTGACACTCCACTCGAGGTCCGGCCGCAGGGGCGGCTGCGGCCGCCCCTCTTTTTGTGTAACGTTTCCGCGTGTCCTGCTTCGCCGACCATTTCTCGGACCGGGCGGCGCAGTACGCGCGGTATCGCCCCGATTACCCGGAAGCTCTCTTCGATTTCCTGGCGCAATTGGCGCCGGAGCGGAAGAGGGCGTGGGATTGCGCGACCGGCAGCGGCCAGGCCGCGCGGGGCCTGGCCGGCGGGTTCGAGAAGGTGGTGGCAACCGACGCCAGCCTGAGCCAGATCTCGAGCGCCACGCCGCACCTCCGCATCCGCTATGCCGTCGCGGCGGCGGAAGAGGCGCCGCTCGCGGACGGCTCCGTCGCGCTCGTCACCTCGGCTCAGTCTCTCCACTGGTTCGACCGTGCCCGCTTCTGGCGCGAGGTCTGGAGGGTCCTCGTCCCGGGGGGAATCGTTGCCGTCTGGTCCTATCACGGCTTTCACGTGACTCCGGAAGTGGAAGCGGTGGTCTACCGGCTCTACAGAGACATCGTCGGCCCCTACTGGCCGCCGGAGCGGGCGCTCGTCGAGAGAGGATACGGAGCGCTCGAATTCCCCTTCGTCCCGGTCGCCGCGCCGGAGTTTCGATTGGAGAAGGCCTGGGACCTTCCGGCGATGGTCGGTTATCTGAAGACCTGGTCGGCCGCCCGGCGCTACGAAGCGGCCCTCGGGGAGGATCCCGTGACCCTGGTCCGCGAGGATCTGGCCGCCGCCTGGGGCCCGCCGGAGCGGATCCGGATGTTCCGGTGGGACCTCGACCTGCGGGTGGGACACAAACCGAGCAGGTAGAATCCGCGCGTGCCTGTGCCGGATACATGGGGGAGGCCGCTCCGGAACCTGCGTCTGTCCGTGACGGACCGGTGCAACCTGCGCTGCCAGTACTGCATGCCTGAGAGGGATTACGTCTGGCTGCCGCGCAGCGACATCCTCGACTTCGAGGAGATCAGCTCCCTCGTGGACGTCTTCGCGGACCTGGGCGTGGACCGCGTCCGTTTGACGGGCGGTGAGCCGCTGGTGCGCCGGGACCTGCCCGAGCTCGTCCGCCTTCTCGCGCAGAAGCCCTTGTTGAAGGACATCGCTCTGACGACCAACGGCGTGCTTCTCGCGGAGAGGGCCGCGGCGCTCGAGAGGGCCGGGTTGAAGCGCGTAACCGTCAGCCTGGATACGATGAGACCCGACCGGTTCCAGGCTCTGACCCGTTTCGACGATCACGCCCGCGTGCTCGCCGGCATCGAAGAAGCCACCCGGCTCGGATTCACCGCCGTCAAGATCGATGCCGTCATCATCCGCGGCGTCAACGACGACGAGCTCGTGCCTCTGCTCGAGTACGGCCGGCGCGTGGGAGCCGAGGTCCGGTTCATCGAGTACATGGACGTCGGAGGGGCGACGCGGTGGTCCCGAGACAAGGTCGTCTCGCGGGCGGAGATGCTCGGGGCCCTGGCACGGCGCTATGGGCCGATCCATCCGGTCGTCGAGGAGAGCTCCGCGCCGGCGGAGCGGTTCCGCCTGGCGGACGGGACGACCTTCGGGATCATCGCCTCGACGACGGCTCCCTTTTGTCGATCGTGCGACCGCAGCCGGCTGACCGCCGACGGACTCTGGTACCTCTGCCTCTATGCTGCGCGCGGGACCGACCTGCGCGGGCCGCTTCGGGCCGGCGCTTCCCGGCAGGAGCTGCGGGAGCTCATCGAGGGAACCTGGTCCCGGCGGGCGGACCGCGGCGCCGAGGAGCGTCTCGCCCTGCGCGACCGGTCCGCGCTCGTCCCGGTGACCACGCTGCGCCGCGATCCTCACCTCGAGATGCACACACGAGGGGGGTAGCTGTCAGCTCTCAGCTGTCAGCTCTCAGCCTTCCCGAGCGTCATGGAAACCGCCGATCAGACGAACGTCTCGCCGCTTGCCGGACTGACAGAGCCGCGGGCGATATCGCTCGAACGGTTCCTGATCCGGACCCGCGGAGGATCCGCCACGCAGTCGGCCTGGCGCCTGTCCGTGGTCTCGGGCGAGGGCCACGGCGCGATCGTGTCCGTCGAGGCCTCGCCGGAGGAGAAGTTTTTCCGCGGCGAAGGGATCTTCCTGGGCTGGGCGCAGGACCGCATGGACGCCGCATACAGGGCCTTGCTCCCGAAGTCCGAGGAGCCGGCTTTCGAAACCCCGCAACTGGGCTGAAGGCCGCGCTAGAGTTGCGGCGCCGCCTCCGCGAGTGTCTCCCACTCGGGGATTGCCAGGGCCGCCGCGGCCGCCGGGTAATAGACGCCTTCCATCTCCGACTCGTGCGCGGCGAGGCGTCGCTCGAGGTTGTCTGCGAGGCCCAGGAGATCCGCGAGGCTCCCTCTCTCGTTGGCCTGCGAGAGCAGGTAGCGAGTCAACTCGCGCACCTGGACCCACTCGAGGCGCAGCTCGCGGTGCGGATCGCGGCCGGGGACGCCGGCTCGAAGGACCGCCGGCAGGAGCGCCTTCTCCTCAGCCTCCGTCCAGCGCCGCAGGCACGCGTGGAAATCCGCCAGGGCGACCCGGTAGGCCTCCCCGTCTCTTCGCTCGAGGGCACGGCGAAAGTCTTCGAACCGATCGCGCAGGGCCCTCTGCGCCTCGATCAGTCCTTCCAGAGAGTGGTCCACGCGTTCGCCTTCGACATAGAAAGGTGGACCTGAGGCCCTGGGCGAGTCCTAGAGTCCCGCGAGCCCCGGCTCTATGCGGGAGTAACCCTGCTCGACGGCCCAGAGATCCATCGCGATGGAGACCAGGTCGTCCACTTCGGGGATGGGTCGGGCGTCCAGCGAAAGGTCGAGCGACTTGACGTATCGCCGGCAGGTCTCGCACGCCTCGATGCGCACCGCCGGGTGCTTGTCGTTCTGAAAGGAGGGGAGACGGTGGGGGTCCTCCTCGAAACACGAGGGGCAGAGGATTCGGTTGAAGTTCCACTCGAGGCCGCAGAGCGCGCACCCGAGCAGCCGGCGAGCCCCTTCCTCCGCTGATCCTTCCCGCCGGGCCGAGATCCACGGGGCGCCCCCGCAGAAGGGGCAGCGGCCGCGCCGGTGGGCGCGGTCGGGCGCGACGTTCAACCCCCGCAGCAACTCGACGTACGGACGGAGGATCGCGCGCGAGAGGTAATCCTCTCCCGAAGAGCGATCGCCGGCCCAGTACACGAGGAGCCGGGTCCGTGCGCTCGAAGGCAGGTCCCCCTGCCGCGCCCGGGCCTCTTCGGCGAGAGCCGGAGGCCCCTCTTCCGCGGCGTATCGGAGGACCGCGGCGACCTGGCCGGCGAGCCTCTCCGCGTCCTCGTCCAGGCGCCCGGTCAGAGGCTCGCCGGCGTGCGCGCTCGCGGCGGCCGAGGCCGCGCGGGCCTGGACTCGGAAGAGTCCCGCCGCGAAGAGGAGCGGCTCCCGGGCGGCGGAGTCCTCCCGCGCGAGCGCCTCCGCCCGCGCGGCGCGGCGCTCGAAATCCGAAGAGGGTTTCCCGGGGCCCTGATTAGCCGTGGTGCGGATGATGGCCGTGCGTCTTCTTTTCGACGACGTCGCGGTACCACTTCGGGTGGTGCAACCGCGCCCATTTGGGTGTGACCGTGCCCCGCGTCATGGAGCGGAAGGTGCCGGGCTCGGCCGATGTCCCCAGGTAGATGTGCCAGATGATCGCGACGGCGAACAGGATGAACGTCACGTCGTGGATCAGGAAGGAGAACTCGCGGAGCAGCTGGGGAAAGGAACGCGGAAACCACAGGATGAGCCCGGAGAGGAGCAGGCCGAGCGCGCCCAGGCCGACGGTCCAGAAGAAGAATTTCTGTCCGCCGTTGTACTTGCCGGTCTCGACGTCCTCGACCTCCCAGCGCAGGTACCGGATCAGCATCGGGCCCCACCACCCTTTTTTCTCGCGTTTGGTCATGCGCATTTCGCCCACCCAGTCGAAGAACATGAAGACCGAAGCGATGAAGAAAGCCACCCCGGCCCACGCATGAATGACGCGGCAGACGGACAGCCCTCCGAAAAAAGGAGCCATCCACGCGAAGAGGCGCGACCAGATCGCCATTCCCGTAAAAAGGGAGACGAAGAAGGTCACGGCGACCGACCAGTGAATGGTCCGGGAGGTGAGGCTGTGCCGGACGATCTCCTCGCCGACGAGGATGTCTTCTCGCTTGCGCGCGGCGATTACCGCGGGATCAATCGGACGATGAGCGGCGCTCATTCGTGCTCCCCCTTTCGGCTGATCTCGTCGGGAAGGTTCGCGTCATGCGCGGCGGCCCCCTTGACCCCCTTGCGCCCGTGGTTCATGTAGTGCCCGAAGGCGCCGATGGCCGCTCCGAAGATGGCCACGACGCCGAGCGGGCGGAGGACCGATTTCCAGAACTTCACGAACAGCGGGACGTGCGGGTCCGCGGGCAGGCCGTACCACTCCGGGTGGTCGCCGTGGGCGATTACGGTGACGACGCTCGTGCCCCCCACGCCCTTCGGATCGTAGAGGGACGCCTGCTGGAAGCCGCCCGCCTTCAGCTGGGAGATGCGGCCCCGGGCGAGCTGAAGCATGTCCTCCTTGGTGCCGAAGTGCAGGCATCCGGTCGGGCACGCCTTGATGCACGCCGGCTCGAGGCCGACGGAGACCCGGTCCACGCAGAGCGTGCACTTGGCCATCTTGCCGGTCGTCTGGTGGAAGCGCGGCACGTCGAAGGGGCAGCCGGTCTCGCAATACCCGCAGCCGATGCACTGATCGGGATTGACGTCCACGATGCCGTTGGCGTACTGCACGATTGCGCCGGGAGCCGGGCAGGCGGCGAGGCACCCCGGCTCGTCGCAGTGCATGCACTGGTCCTTGCGCATGAGCCAGGCGATGCCGCCGTCGACGTCTCTCTCGTTGAATCGGATGAGGTTCCAGTACTGCGGGTGCAGGGTCGGCATCGTCTGGTAGGTGCCCGTCTGCTCCGTCTTGACCGGCCCCAGGTCGTTCCATTCCTGGCAGGCCACCTCGCAGGCCTTGCAGCCGATGCACGTCGTCGTGTCGATGTACTTGGAAACGGTGGGCATGCTCCGGATCCCCGAGAGGCTCCCCCAGACCGAAGCGGAGGAGCGGCGGATTTCGAGGGTCTGTACCATCACGCTCCTCCTTTCAAGCCTTTTCGAGTTTCACGAGGAAAGTCTTGAATTCCGGGGTCCAGGTGTTCGGGTCCATGGCGGAGGGCGTCAGGAAGTTGGCCAGGGGGCCCGTATGCCCGGTGTCGCCCGCCGAGTATCCCCAGTGGATCGGGAACCCGATCTGCCACATCTCCTTTCCGTCGATCTTCATGGGGCGAATGCGCTTGGTGACCATGGCGACGCCCTCGACGGAGCCGCGCGCCGAGGAGACCTTGACCTTCGAGCCGTTGGCGATCCCCTTCTGCTGAGCGAGGCCCTCGGGGATCTCGACGAAGAAGGCCGGCTGGAGCTGGTTTAAGACCTCGGTGTGCTTGGTCCAGTAGTGATA
>Ga0153915_10001128_pt1 | contig 24562 bp, 19 predicted proteins | sample Opewatmetagenome_2_FD_107003 | JGI IMG/M metagenome (GOLD analysis project Ga0153915, IMG submission 107003) | Freshwater wetland microbial communities from Ohio, USA - Open water 3 Core 3 Depth 3 metaG | ecosystem: Environmental > Aquatic > Freshwater > Wetlands | place: USA: Ohio, Lake Erie...
AAAGGCGTCGACGTGCTGCTCGAGGCGCTGGCGCGCCTGCCGTCGGATCTGCCTTGGCGGCTGACCCACGTGGGCGGCGGGCCGCTGAGCAGCGAAATGAAGCGGCGGGCGCAAGCGCTGGGCATCGCCGATCGCGTCACCTGGCGCGGGCCGCTCGCGCAGCGCGAGCTCCTGGAGGTTTACAGGAATTCGGATCTTTTCGCCCTGGCGAGCCGCGTGGCGCGGGACGGCGACCGCGACGGCCTGCCCAACGTGCTCATGGAAGCGCAAAGCCAGGGGCTGGCGTGCGTCGCGACGCGCGTCTCGGCCATCGGCGAGCTCATCCGCGACGGCGTAAGCGGCCTGCTGGTGGCGGAGAACGACGCCGCGGCGCTCGCCGCGGCGCTCGCCGCGCTCATTGCCAGCCCGGCGCGCCGCCGCGCGCTCGGCGAGGCGGGCGAGGCGCGCGTGCGCGCCTATTTCGCGCTCGAGAGCAACCTGGACCGGCTGGCACGGCGGTTCGGCGTTGGCGCCGGCGCCACGCATGCGCGTCGCGTTCTACGCACCGCTTAAGTCGCCGACGCACGGCACGCCCTCGGGCGACCGGCGCGTTGCCGGGCTCCTGATGGACGCGCTGCACCTCGCCGGCTGCCGCGTCGAGCTCGCCTCGACCTTCCGCAGCTTCGACGGCGACGGGAATCCGGAGCGCCAGCAGGCGCTGCGCCGCCAGGGCGAAGCGCTCGGCGCCGCGCTCGCCGCCGAGTGGCGCGCCCGCGCGGCCGCGCAGCGCCCGCAGCTCTGGTTCACCTACCACCTCTACTACAAGGCGCCCGACTGGCTCGGCCCGGTGGTCAGCGCCGAGCTCGGCATCCCGTACGTCGTCGCGGAAGCTTCGCATGCGGCGAAGCGCGCGCACGGTCCCTGGGCGCTCGGGCACGAAGCGACCGAGGCCGCGATCCGCAAGGCGGCGCTGGTGGTCTGTCCCTCGCGCGACGACATCGCCGGGCTCGCGCCGCTCGTCGAGGCGCGCCGCATCCTCTACCTGCCGCCGTTCCTCGACGTCCATCCCTACGAAGAAGCGCGGCGACGCCGCCACGAGGTCCGCGCGCAGCTCGCCGCCGAGCACGGGCTGGACCTCGAGGCCCCCTGGCTCGTCGTGGCAGCGATGATGCGCGTGGGCGACAAGCTCTCCTCCTACCGCGCGCTCGCCGGGGCGCTCGCGCCGCAGGTCGACGCGCGCTGGGAGCTGCTGATCGCCGGCGAGGGCCCGGCGCGGCCGCAGGTCGAGGAGGCGCTCTCGCGCGCCGGCATCGCCGGGCGCGTGCGCTACCTCGGGCCCCTGCCGAGGCGCAAGCTCGCCGACGTATACGCGGCCTGCGATCTCTCGCCGTGGCCGGCGGTCAACGAAGCCTACGGCATGGCGCTCCTCGAGGCGCAGGCGGCCGGCGTGCCGGTGGTGTCGTGCGCGACGCGCGGCGTTCCCGACGTCGTGCTCGACGGCCGCACCGGCGTGCTCGTCCCCTACGGCGACGAGGATGCGCTCGGCGAGGCGGTGCGGCGTCTCCTCGACGACCCGGCGCGGCGCCGCGCGCTCGGCGCCGAGGCGGCGCGCTTCGTCGCCGGCGAGCGCAGCCTTCCCGCGGCGTCGCAGGTGCTCTCCCGCGCGCTGCGCGCCCTATGACGCGCCTCGCGCTGCTGCGCCATGCCGAGACGGCGTGGAGCGCCGAGGGCCGCATCCAGGGGGCGAGCGACGTGCCGATTCTTCCCGGACAGGAAATTCGCCTCGCCGAAGAGCTGACAGGCCTGCGCACGGTCACGAGCCCGCTCCGGCGCTGCGTCGAGACGGCGGCCCTGCTCGGCGCAGCGCAGGCCGAGCGCGAGCCTCGCATCGCCGAGATGCGCTGGGGCGCCTGGGAGGGACGCCGGCTCGAGGAGCTGCGCGCGGAGCTGGGCGAGGCGCTGCGGGAAAACGAGGCGCGCGGCTGGAATTTCCGCCCGCCGGGCGGCGAATCGCCGCGCGAGGTGCTCGCGCGCGTGCGTCCCTGGCTCGCCGAAGTCGCGGCGCGCGGGATGCCGACCCTCGCCGTGACCCACCGGGGCGTCATTCGCGCCGTGCTCGCCTGCGCCGCCGGCTGGGACCTGCGCGGCAAGCCGCCGGCCCGGCTCGACTGGACGGCGGCGCAGCTTTTCGCGCTCGCACCCGACGGCAGGCCTACGGTGGACAGGCTCAACGTGCGATGAGGGCTTTTCTCTACGTCCAGCATCTGCTCGGCATCGGTCACCTGAAGCGCATGGCGTTGCTCGCCGGCGCGCTGCGCGCGGCGGGCTGGGAGGTCACGCTCGCGAGCGGCGGCGCTCCGGTGGAGGGAATTGCGGTCGACGTGCAGCTGCCCCCGGCGAGCGCGGCGGACCCGAGCTTCCGCACGCTGCTCGATGCCGAGGGTCGGCCGGTCGGCGACGACTGGAAGCGCGCTCGCGCAGCGCGGCTCCTCGAAGCGTGGCGAAGCTTTCACGACGCCGGCCCCGCGGGCGCGCTCGTGATCGAGCTCTTTCCGTTCGGCCGCCGCCAGATGCGCTTCGAGCTCCTGCCGCTGCTCGAGGACACGAAGCGCGTGGCGCGGCCCCCGCGGGTGGTGTGCTCGGTGCGCGACCTCCTCCAGCCCAATCCGGCGCGCGAGGAGCAGGCGGTCGAGCTGTTCGAGCGTTTCTACGACCGGCTGCTCGTGCACGGCGACGCGCGGCTCGCCGGATTCGAGCGCACGTTCGGTCTCGCCGCCCGGCTCGCGGGGCGCCTGCACTACACGGGCTACGTCGTGGCCGAGCCGCCCGAGCCGGCCTCCGGCGCGGGGACGGGGGAAGTGATCGTTTCCGCGGGCGGCGGCGCGGTCGGCGTGCGGCTGCTTCACGCGACGCTCCTGGCGCGGCCGCACACGCTGCTGCGCGACGCCACGTGGCGCCTGCTCGCCGGCGTCAACGCGGGCGAGACGGACCTGCGGGCGCTCGCCGAGCGTGCCGGGCCCGGGGTGGTGATCGAGCGTCATCGGCCCGACTTCCAGGCGCTGCTCGCGAACTGTGCGCTGTCGATCAGCCAGGCGGGCTACAACACGGTGGCGGAGATCCTGCAGGCGCGCGTGCGCTCGGTGCTCGTGCCTTTCGCCGCCGACGGAGAATCGGAGCAGACGCTGCGCGCGCAGGCGCTCGTCGGCCGAGGGGCCGCGCAGATGGTGGAGGAGGCGGACCTGACTCCGGAAGCGCTCGCCGACGCCGTGAACCGCGCGGTGCGCGGCCCGCGGCCCCCGGCCGGGCTGGTCGGGCTCGAGGGCGCGCGCCGCAGCGCCGAGCTCCTGCGCGAATGGGTCGCCGCTTGAGTTCCGTGGCGGGCTGGACGGCGCTTGCGGGCGAGCTGCGCGAGTGGCGCCGCATCGGCCGCCGGGCCGACCTCTGGTGGCGCGACGACGATGCCCGCTCGCGCACGCCGGCGCTCGAGCGCCTGCTCGCCCTTTCGCGAGCGTCGGGCGCGCCGCTCGCCGTCGCGGCCGTTCCGCTCGCCTGGGAAGGACCGATGCCGGAACAGGATACGTGCGTGATCATGCACGGCTGCGATCACCGCAACCGGGCGGCGCCAGGCGAGAAGAAAACCGAATTTCCGGCCTCGGAGCGCGACGACGCGGCGCTCGAGCGGCTAGCGCAGGCGAGAGAGAGGCTCGCCCGCCTCGCCGGCCCGCGCTTCATCCCGGTGCTCGCTCCGCCGTGGAACCGTTTCCGCGAGAGCCTGGTCTCGCGGCTGCCGGAAGCGGGCTTGCGCGGCTTGAGCCGCTATGGACCTCGCCGAGCGCCCGGGCCCGGAGTGCTCGAAGTCAATACCCACGTCGACATCATCGCGTGGCGGCGCGACCGCGGCTTCGTGGGCGACGAGGAGGCGCTGGACATGATCGTGCGGCATCTCGCGGCACGGCGCCGCGGTGCGGTCGACCCGGCGGAACCGACCGGGCTCCTTACGCACCATGCGCTGCACGACGCGCCGGCGTGGGGCTTCCTCGAGCGGCTCTTCGAGGAGTCGCGCGCCGGCGGCGCGGCCTGGCTGAGCCCCGTTCAAGTCTTCGCTTCGACCGGCTGAGCCCGGCCCCTTATACTCGGGGCGCGAGGGGGAATGGCAGATCTTCTGACGATCCGCGACCTGCGGGTCTATCTCGACGTGGATGCCGGCACCGTGAAAGCGGTCGACGGCGTGTCGTTTCGCGTGCCGCAAGGCGGCACGGTCGCGCTCGTCGGCGAGTCGGGCTCGGGCAAGTCCGTGGTCGCCCAGTCGATCATGGGCATCCTGCCGCGCATCGCGCGCATCGAGGCGGGCGAGATCCTGTTCCGCGACCCGCAGCACGGCGGCGAGGTCGATCTCTCGCGCCTCGACGTGCGCGGCCGGGAGATGCGGCAGATCCGCGGCGGGCGCATCTCGATCATCTTCCAGGAGCCGATGACCGCGCTCTCGCCGCTGCACACGGTGGGCAATCAGGTGGGCGAAGCCCTGGCCCTTCACAAGTCGAATCTGGGGAAAGAAGCACGCCGCGAGGCGGTGATCGAGACGCTGCGGCTGGCCGGCTTCCCGGACCCGGCGAAAGCCGAGCACACCTATCCGTTCGAGCTTTCCGGCGGCCTTCGCCAGCGGGCCATGATCGCCATGGCGCTCATCGCGCGGCCCGCGCTGCTCATCGCCGACGAGCCGACCACCGCGCTCGACGTGACGATCCAGGCGCAGATCCTCCAGCTCATCCGCGAGCTGCAGTCCGAGCTCGGAATGGCGGTGCTGCTCATCACGCACGACCTCGGCGTCGTCGCCAACATGGCGCGCGAGGTCGTGGTGCTTTATCGCGGCCGGGTCATGGAAGCGGGCAGCGTGCGCGACATCTTCACCGACCCCCGGCACCCGTACCTGAAGGCGCTGATGCGCGCCGTGCCCCGCTTCAACATGGCGCCGGGCGAGCGTCTGACTCCGATCCGCGAGGTGCAGGTGACGAGCGAGCACCTGATCACCGCGCGCGGCGTGCCCGCGGCTCAGGTCGACGGCGCGCTCCTCCAGGTGGAGAACCTCACCAAGCGCTACGCGGTGCGCCGGCGCTCCTGGTTCGGCGGCGCGAAGGGCGGCGAGCTCGTCGCCGTGGACGATGTCAGCTTCTCGGTCGCGGCCGGCGAGTGCCTCGGCCTGGTGGGGGAATCGGGCTGCGGCAAGACGACCACGGCGCGCATGATCCTGCGCTCGGTCACGCCCGACGCCGGCCGCGTCGTGTTCAACGACCACGGCAAGCCGCGCGAGGTGCTGCAGCTCTCCGGCGAGCAGCTCTTCGCCTACCGGCGCAAGGTGCAGTTCGTGTTCCAGGACCCGTTCAGCTCGCTCAATCCGCGCATGACCGCCTACGATATCGTCAGCGAGCCGCTCGTCATCCACCGTATCGGCGACGCGGACGAGCGCTTCCAGCGCGTGAAGGAGATGATCGGCCTCGTCGGGCTCGACGTGCGCTTCCTGCGCCGCTACCCGCACAGCTTCTCCGGCGGCCAGCGCCAGCGGCTGGGAATCGCACGGGCGCTGGCGCTGGGTCCCGAATTGCTGCTGCTGGACGAACCCGTGTCGGCGCTCGACGTGTCGGTGCAGGCGCAGGTGCTGAACCTGCTCCTCGACCTGCGCAAGGCGCTGAACCTCACCTACATCTTCATCTCGCACAACCTCGCGGTGGTGAACTACCTCGCCGACCGCATCGTAGTGATGTGCGCCGGGCGCATCGTGGAAACCGCGCCGAGCGCCGAGCTCTTCGCGCGCCCCACCCATCCCTATACGCGCGCGCTGCTCGCGGCGGTGCCCGATCCGCATCCCGACCGCAAGCTCGACCTCGCCGCGCTGATGCAGGGCCGCGCCTCCGATCCTGCCGCCTGGCCGAGCGCGTTTCGCATCGTGCCGGGATCGCGCCCGGGCATGCTCGACCTCGGCAACGGGCATTTCGTGCGCGCGCATGCGGCCGCCGATGCCTCCGAGCTCGCCGCGTGAGGCTGCTTCTCCTCCTCCTGCTGTGGGGGACGCACGCGTGGGCATTCGTCGAGCCGCCGGCGCTGCGCGAGCTGGTCGCGGCGGGGAAGCTGCCGCCGGTCGACAAGCGCCTGCCGCAGCACCCGCTGGTCGTGCATTTCGACGCAGGTGCGCTGCCCGGTCAGTACGGCGGCACGCTGAACACGCTCGTGGGCCGCGCCCGCGACACGCGGCTCCTGACCGTCTACGGCTACGCGCGCCTGGTCGTCTACGATCGCCACCTCGACATCGTTCCCGACATCCTGGAGAGCCTCGACGTCAAGGAGGGGCGCATCTTCACCCTGCACCTGCGCAAGGGGCACCGCTGGTCCGATGGCGCGCCGTTCACCTCGGAGGATTTCCGCTACTACTGGGAGGACGTGGCGAACAACCGCGAGCTCAGCCCGTCGGGGCCGCCGCGCGACCTGATCGTCGCCGGGGAGCTGCCCAAGTTCGAGGTGCTGGACGAGACGACGGTGCGCTATACCTGGTCGAAGCCCAACCCGCATTTCATTCCCGACATGGCGGCGACTGCGCCGCTGTTCATCTTCCGTCCGGCGCATTACCTCAAGCGCTTCCACAAGAAGTACAACCCGAAGATCGCCAAGGCCGAGGCCGAGGGCACGGCGAAACGCCGCTGGTCCGCGGTGCATAACCGCCTGGACAACATGTACCGGAGCGACAACCCCGACCTGCCGACGCTCCAGCCCTGGGTGAACACGACGCACCTGCCGGCCGACCGCTTCGTGGCGACGAGGAATCCCTACTTCCACCGCGTCGACGAGCAGGGCCGCCAGCTGCCCTACATCGACCGGCTGGTGCTCGCCGTCGCGGACGCGAAGCTGATTCCCGCGAAGGCGGGCGCGGGCGAGGCCGACCTGCAGGCGCGCGACCTCAACTTCAACAACTACACCTTCCTCAAGCAGGGCGAGAAGACCAACGGCTACCACACGCTGCTCTGGCGCGCGGGGAGCGGGGCGCACGTCGCGCTTTTCCCGAACCTCAACGTCAACGACCCGGTGTGGCGGCGGCTCGTGCGCGACGTGCGCTTCCGGCGCGCGCTGTCGCTGGCGATCGACCGCTCGCTCGTCAACCAGGTGCTGTATTTCGGCCTGGCGACCGAGGGCAACAACACCGTGCTCGAGGCGAGCCCGCTCTACCGCCCGGAGTACCGCACGCTCTGGGCGCGCTACGACCGCAAGGAGGCCAACCGCCTGCTCGACGAGATCGGCCTCAAACGGCGGCGACTGGGCGGGCTGCGGCGGTTGCCCGACGGCCGGCCAGCCGAGATCATCGTCGAAACGGCCGGCGAGTCGAGCGAGCAGAGCGATGTCCTCGAGCTGATCCGCGAGACCTGGCGCGAGGTGGGCATCCAGCTCTACATCAAGCCTTCGCAACGCGAGGCGTTCCGCAACCGCGTGTTCGCGGGCGAAACGCTCATGTCCGTGTGGAGCGGATGGGACAACGGCCTGCCGACCGCCGACACGCCGCCCGACGAGCTCGCGCCGACCAGCCAGGTGCAGCTGCAATGGCCGAAGTTCGGCCAGTACTACGAGACGAGCGGCAAGACCGGCGAGGCGCCCGACATGCCGGAGGTCCAGGAGCTCGCCTCGCTCTACCATGAGTGGGTGACGAGCACCACGAACGAGGCGCGCAGCCGCATCTGGCACCGCATGCTCGAGATCCACGCCGAGCAGCAGTTCATCATCGGCGTGCTCGCCGGCGTGCCGCAGCCGGTGGTGGTGCGCAACACGCTGATGAACGTCCCGGACAAGGGCTTCTACAACTGGGAGCCGGGGGCGTTCTTCGGCATCTATCATCCCGACACCTTCTGGTTCAAGCACTGATGCTGCGCTACACGCTGCACCGCCTGCTCATCATGATCCCGACGCTGCTCGTGATCAGCCTGGTCACGTTCGCCATCATCAAGCTGCCGCCGGGCGACTTCCTGTCGAACGAGATCGCCGAGCTGCAGAGCCAGGGCGACAAGGCGGCGCTCGAGAAGGTGGACTTCCTGCGCAAGCAGTACGGCCTCGACAAGCCCTTCCTGCAGCAGTACGCGGTGTGGATCGGCGTGTGGCGGGGCCCGAACGGCTTCTCCGGCCTGCTGCAGGGGGACCTCGGCTGGTCCTTCGAGCACGACATGGCAGTAAAGGACGTGGTGGGCGACCGGTTGCTGCTCTCCCTCATCCTCAACTTCTCGGTGATTCTCTTCACCTGGGCGGTCTCGTTCCCGATCGGCGTCTACGCCGCCACGCACCAGTACAGCTGGGGCGACCACGGCCTCACGTTCCTCGGCTACGTCGGCCTCGCCACGCCGAACTTCCTGCTCGCGCTCGTGCTCATGTATTTCGCGAACGTCGAGTTCGGGCTGTCGATCGGCGGCATCATGGATCCGGAGTTCCTCGGCAAGGCGTGGAGCTGGGCGAAGGCGCGCTCGGTGCTCGAGCACCTCTGGATCCCCGTGATCGTCATCGGCACCTCGGGCACCGCCGGCATGATCCGCCGCCTGCGCGCCAACCTGCTCGACGAGCTGCAGAAGCAGTACGTCGTCACGGCGCGCGCCAAGGGCCTGCCGCCGTTCCGCCTGCTCGTGAAGTACCCGCTGCGCATGGCGCTCAATCCCTTCATCGCCGACATCGGCAACCTGCTGCCGAGCGTGATCTCCGGCTCGGCGATCGTCGCGGTGGTGCTCTCGCTGCAGACCTCCGGCCCGATGCTGCTCGAGGCGCTGAGGAGCCAGGACCAGTACCTCGCCGGGTCGTTCCTGATGTTCCTGTCGCTGCTCACCGTGATCGGGATGTTCGTCTCGGACCTGCTGCTCGCCGCGCTCGATCCGCGCATCCGGCTCACCGGAGGCGCGGCGAAGTGAGCGAGTCCCTGGAGCACTACGTCGCGCGCGAGCCGTTCGAGCCCTACGAGGCCGAGAGCCTCACGCCCGGGCAGGAGAAGTTCTACCGCGCCTCGCAGTGGCGCATCATGTGGTGGAAATTCCGGCGCCACCGCGTCGCCCTCGCGGCCGGCGTGATCCTGCTCCTTTTCTACGCCTCGACGCTGGTGAGCGAGCTGATCGCCCCGTACCAGCTCAACACGCGCGACACGCAGCACATCTACGCGCCGCCGCAGGCCCTCCACCTCGTGCACGAGGGGCGCTTCGTGGGGCCCTTCGTCTACGGCTACCGGATGCATCTCGACCTCGACCGGCTGAAGCGCGAATACACCGACAATCCCGCGGTGCTGTACAAGCTGCGCTTCTTCTGCCTCGGGGACGAGTACCGCTTCTGGGGGCTGTTCGATGCCCGCTTCCACTTCGTCTGCCCGGCCGAGGGCGGCACGCTCTACCTCCTCGGCACGGACCGGCTCGGGCGCGACCTGCTCTCGCGCATCGTCTACGGCACGCGCATTTCGCTGACCGTGGGGCTGTTGGGCATTGCCGTGGGCTTCCTCATCGGCATCACGCTCGGCGGCATCTCCGGCTACTACGGCGGCTGGATCGACACTCTCATCCAGCGCTTCATCGAGATGGTGCGCTCGTTCCCCGAGCTGCCGCTGTGGATGGCGCTCTCGGCGGCGCTGCCGATCAACTGGAGCCCGATCCTGGTCTACTTCGGCATCACCATCATCCTCGGCCTGCTCGACTGGCCGGGTCTCGCCCGCGCCGTCCGCTCGAAATTACTGGCTTTGCGAGAGGAAGACTTCGCGACCGCCGCGGTCCTCATGGGCGCGAGCCCGGCGCGCGTCATCCGCAAGCACCTGCTGCCCTCGTTCGCGAGCCACCTCATCGCCTCGGCGTCGCTCTCCATCCCGGCGATGATCCTCGGCGAGACGGCGCTTTCGTTCCTGGGCCTGGGCTTGCGGCCGCCCGTGACGAGCTGGGGCGTGCTGCTCAACGAAGCGCAGAACATCAACGTGGTCGCCCTCTACCCGTGGCTGATGCTCTCGGTCGTGCCGGTGTTCATCGTCGTGCTCGCCTTCAATTTCTTCGGCGACGGGCTGCGCGACGCCGCCGACCCCTACAGCACGATGCGCGCGTAAGCCGGGGACGGGCCACCTTTTCCGCCAGGGAGACGGCCATGCAAGCAGCCGGCACCATCGCCCATTCCGAAGACCGCGTCGCCGACCTGCGCGCCCGCTGGACCCCGGAGGCGACGGCGGCCGCGGTCGCCTTCCTCGAATCCCGCCCGGTCAACTTCGACCTGCCGACCATGGAGCAGGGCGGCACCACCTACCTCGACCTGCGCGGGCTGCGCATCGACCAGACGCAGATCGACAAGGCGTTCCTGCGCAACGTCAACCTGCGCTGGGCGGTGTTCCGTGACGTCGGCTTCAAGAACGCGCGCTTCGTCGGCTGCAACCTGAGCCAGGTGAGCTTCGAGGACTGCTATCTGCGCCGCGCGCAGTTCGAGAAGTGCGACCTCGTCAATTCCCGCTTCGCTTCCTGCGACTTCTCGCAGGCGCTGATCGCCGAGTCGCGCGTCGACTTCGCGCGCTTCGCCAATTGCGAGATCGGGCTGCAGAACATCCGCTTCCGCGCCGACGCGACGCCGAACGCCATGGTGCGCGTGTGCCGGAGCCTCAAGCTCAACGCCATGTCGATGGGCAACTTCGCCGACGCGGGCGAGCTCACGTATCTCGAGAAGACCTACGAGCGCTATGGCCTCTACCGCAGCGGCGCCTGGGGGCGCTGGCTCGCCTCCGCGGCGCAGAACCTGCTCTGGGGCTACGGCGAGAAGCCCTGGCGGCTCGCGCTCGTCATGGTGTTCAACATCCTGCTCTTCGGCAGCGCCTTCCACTTCCTCGACCCGCTGCCGGGAAAGACCTGGTGGGAGCACGTCTACTTCAGCGGCATCACCTACCTGACGGTGGGCTACGGCGACCTCGCGCCGCACGCGCCGCTCGCGCGCTTCATCTCCGTCGTCTGTGCGGCCTCGGGGATCGCGACCTTCGGGCTGCTGATCGCGTCGGTCACGAAAAAAATCATGTACCGCTAGCGCGCCGGCGCGCCCGCTTCAGGCTATCGACATCGCGTCGGGGGCGCTGCCCGCCGGCGCGGCCGGCTTGCGGGTGCTCGAGTAGAGGCAGTACGCGTTCTTTCCCGCTTGCTTGGCGGTGTACATCGCCTCGTCGGCGTTCGCGATGAGCGCCGCCGCGTCGGTCGCATCGTCGGGGAAGATGCTCACGCCGAGGGTGGCGGTAATGCGCCGCTGCGCTTCGCCGATCCCGGGATAGGGGCGGCGCAGCGCATCGATCAGCTTGGCGACGACGCGCTCGACCGCGGGCGTGTCCAGGACTTCCTCGAGCAGGACGAAGAACTCGTCGCCGCCCAGCCGCGCGACGACGTCGCTCGCCCGCACGCTGCGGCGCAGGCGCTCCGCCACCTCGACGAGAAACGCGTCTCCCGCGGCGTGGCCGTAGCGGTCGTTGATCTGCTTGAAGCCGTCGAGGTCGATGAACACGCCGGCGAGCCGGGTGCCGTGGCGCCGCGCGCGCTCGATCGACTGCTCGAGCGACGGCGCGAGGCTCACGCGGTTGGCGAGCCCGGTCAGCGCGTCGCTGTAGGCGAGCGAGGCGATGCGCTGCCGGGCCGCGGCGATTTCCGTGACGTCGCGGCCGACGCCGCGATAGCCGAGGAAGGTGCCGTCGGCGTCGAAGCGCGGCTGGCCGCTCACCGCGAAGTAGCGGACCGCGCCCTCGGGCAGCGCACGGGCGATCTCGAAGTCGCGGAACGGCAGGTGATCGTCGAGCGTCGCCTTGTGAGACTGCCAGCCCGCCTGGTCCGGGCTCTTCGAGGCGATCTCCCAGGGCGTCTTGCCCACCATGCCGTAGCCGACGGGCGGCGCGGCGTAGTTCGGCCCGTGCACCACGCTCACCAGGCGGTGCTCGGCATCGCTCTCCCAGAAGAAGTCGCTCGAGAGCTGGGTCAGGCCGCGGAAGCGCGCTTCGCTGTCGCGCAGCGAGCTCTCGGCGTGCTGGCGCTGCATGAACTGCCCGAACAGGCTGCCGATCGCCGGCAGCGCCTCGAGCGCCGCCGCGTCGGGCTCGCCGACGCGGTTCCCGGAGAAGGCGAGCATCGCGATGGCGCGGCCCTGCGACATGACTGGAAAGGCGAGCGTGGCGAACTTCGCGGCGCGCCCGGGCGGCGGCGCGCCCCCGGGCTTGCGCGGCAGGTCGGTCGACCAGACGGGCTTGCCCGCCTGCCACAGCACGCGCGAGCCGCGGAGCAGCTGCTCGATGGCCTGCTCGCGCGCGTACCAGCCTTCGAGCAGGCCGATCTCGCCGCTCGCCGCCTCGACCCGGAAGCAGCGCCCGGCGTCCCAGCCTTCGAGCTCGCAGACGAGGCGCAGCGCGGAGCGCAGGCCTTCCGCGCCGTTGCCGGCCTCGGCCAGCGCGGCGGCGACCGCGTGCTCGAGCTTGCGCAGCTCCTCGGCGCGCTTCTGCGCCGTGACGTCGCGGCCGATGCCGCGGTAGCCGACGAAGGCCCCGCCTCGCTCGAAGACCGGCTGGCCGCTGAGCGCGATCCAGACCGCCCGGCCGTCCTCGGCGAGGCACTGGATCTGGAAATCGCGGAACGTCTCGTGGCGGCCGCGGATCTCGCAGTGGGCCTGCCAGGCCGGCGGGTCCAGGTTGAGCGCCTGCTGCTCCCAGTGCGGATGGGCGAAGAACGCGACCGGATCGAACCCGCCGGTGGCCGGCGCGTGGGTCGAAACGGAGATGAAGCGAAACTCGGGATCCTGCTCCCAGGTCCAGTCGGCGAGCAGCTCGATCAGGCCCGAGGCCGGCTCCGCCATGTCCGCCGGCTCCTCCAAAGCGCGCGGCACGGGCATGGGCCTACGGGGCTCCATGCCCGTCCCGCGGATCTACCGGGGAGCCCGCTGCGTCGTGGTCGAGCGACACACCGCCAGCTTAATTTCTTTTTCCCGGAGTGGAAAGCTCGGACGGCGTAAAAAGCTCGACCGGTTCGCCGACGCCGCGCAGGCGCTGGCGGCCGAGCGAGCGCAGGGGCGAAGGCAGGTGCTGCGCGACCGCCGCGGAGACGATCAGCGGCGTGCCGAGGTCCTTGCACAGCGCCTCGATGCGCGCCGCCTCGTTGGCCGCCGCGCCGATCACCGTGAACTCGATGCGCGAGGGCGTGCCGACGTTGCCGTAGAGCACCTCGCCCAGGTGCAGGCCGATGCCGAAGCGCAGCGGCTGCGCCCGGCGCCGGTTCAGCTCCTCCATGCGCGCCATCGCCTCCAAGGCGGCGCCGAGCGCCCGCTCGCAGGCCTCGGCCGGGCTTGCTCCCACCGGGAAGATGGCCAGCGCCGCGTCGCCGACGAAGCGCAGCACGTCGCCCTTTCGCTCGAGCACCGGCCCGAGCACGCATTCGAAGAATTCGTTCAACAGGCGCAGAAAGTCGGCGCGGCTCATCGAGTCCGCGAGCGCCGTGGATTCGCGCAGGTCGCAGAACCAGATGACCGCGAGGATCTCCTCGCCGTCGCCGCGCCGGATCTGCCCGGCGAGCACCTTTTCTCCGGCGTGCGGCCCCAGGTAGGCGTCGAGGATGTTGCGCGATTTGCGGATCAGCCCGTAAACCTCCGCGATCCGCGCGAGCGCCGGCGCGATCTCGCGCAGCGCGGCCACCTCCGCGCCGGTGAACCCGCCGGGGCGGCGGGTCGAGAACGTGGCGCAGTGCACCTCGTCGTCGACGAAGCGCAGGGGCAGGGCGAGGAAGTCCGTGACCGACTCCTTCACCAGATCCTCGAGCACGGGGAAGTCGATCGGGCAGGCCGGGTCGGCCAGGCGCCGGCGGACTTCGACGTGCTCGGCGAAGACGATCCGGATGGGACTCTTGAGGAATTGCTCGGACTCGAGCAGGTCGTAAGCGGCCTCGCCCACCTCGACGCTGTCGCGCCCCTCCTGCCAGACGAAGCTGCGGCCGAGGACGTTCGGATGCAGGGTCCTCACGAAGACCGCAACGCGATAGAGCGCGATGCCGCACTCGCGGACCCGGTGGCAGAACTCGAGCAGCACGTCCTGCGGCTTGCGGGCGGGCGGGGCGCCGGCGATCAGCCAGTCGATGACCGGCCGGACGTTCAAAGCTTGCGCAGCCACAGGCTCGATTCGATAGCGCCCGGCGGCAGGGGGAGGCGCGAGACGATCGCCGGCAGCGGGCCGCCCCGGAGCGCCTGATGGCTGGAGAACTCCAGGCGGAAATCGCCCGCCAGGAGCCCCGCCACGGCCGGCTGCTCGTTATAGCGCCGCCACGCCCAGGCGGCCGGATAGTCATCGGGCAGGAAGATGTCGTGGAAGTGCACGCGCACGCCGCGTTCCAGCCGCGGCAGCGCCTCCGCCATCAGGAATTCCACGTCGCTGCCGGGCTTCCTCTGGTGGCTCGAGTCGATGAAGAGGATGTCGTCCGGCTCGAGTGCCCGGAAGATTTCCGGATCGACCTGCTGAACGGGAAGCTCCAGCCACTGAACCGGCAGGCCGGCCAGGCTCGCCCGAGGCTCGGGGTCGATGGCGGTGATCCGCGTGGCGAGGCCCTCGTCCGCCACCGCGCGCGCCAGAAAGCGCGTCGAGTGCCCCGAGCCGACCTCGACGATGCGGCGCGGCCGCGTAGCGCGCACGATTGCGTACGCCGCGGCCGCGTCGAGGCGCGGGAACCAGTCCTGGGCCCAGCGCGGGGCGGGCGGACGCTCGCGGCCGATGGATTCGAGCCCGGCCGAGTAGCGCTCGATGCATTGCGGGACGTTCACGGCTCGAGCACCAGGCCTTCGCGGGCGACGATCGAGCCCGGCAGGCGCCGGGCGAGCTCCTGCGCGATCCGGTCGAGCATGTCGTCGTCGTGGTCCGGATCGTGGTGAAAGACGACCAGGCGCCGCGCCCCTGCAGCCTGGCAGAGCCGCACGCCCTCCTCCCAGGTCGAATGTCCCCAGCCGACGAAGCGGCCGTACTCCGCGTCGGTGTACATGCAGTCGTAGATCACCAGGTCGGCCTGCGCGATGAGCCCCAGCACGTGGCGATCGAGGCTTCCCGGCACGTGCTCGGTGTCGGTGACGTAGCAGATCGATCGGCCTTCGTGCTCGATCCGGTAGCCCGTGGCGCCGTCGGGATGGTTGAGGGGCGCGGTGCGCAGCGTGATCCCGGGCGCCGGCGAGAGCGTCTCGCCGGCCCGGAAATCGCGGTACTCGAGTCCCGAGCGGAACACTTCCGGCGGTACCGGGAAGAGCGGCGACATCATGAACTCGGCGAGCACGCGCCGCAGGTTCATCCCGCCCGAGAGGTGCCCCGCCCAGAGGCGAAAGCGGTTCTGCGGCTGGAACAGCGGCCCGAAGAAAGGCAGGCCGCAGACGTGGTCGAAATGCGTGTGCGTGAAAAAGAGGTCGATGTCCAGCGGGCCGCCGTCGAGCGTCTTGCCCAGGTAGCGCAGACCGGTGCCGGCGTCGAAGAGAAGCCGCCGCTCGCCGCAGCGCACCTCGAGCGAGGAGGTGTTGCCCCCGTAGCGGGCGGTGGCGGGCCCGGCGCACGCAATGCTGCCGCGGACGCCCCAGAAGCGCACGGAAAACGCCATTTGGGGAACTATACCGCGGCGCCTGTAAGATGCGCTCCGGAGCCACCGTGGACCGCAGCCTCTTCCGCTTCATCATCCGCTACAGCAGGCGCGACCAGATCTACATCGTGCCGCTGGTGGTCGGCTCGATGATCGTCTATTACCTGTCGCTCGACCTGCCGAAGACGATCATCAACCAGGCGATCCAGGGCAAGAGCTTCCCGCATCCCGACTCGCTCACGCACTTCCTCGGCCTCGACCTCACGCGCATCCCCTATCTGTTCGCGCTGAGCGCGATCTTCCTCGGCCTCATCGTGATCAACGGCCTGATCAAGTTCCAGATCAACACGATGAAGGGCTGGATGGGCGAGCGCATGCTGCGGCGCCTGCGCTACACGCTGTTCGACTTCATCCTGCGTTTCCCGCTGCCGCGCTTCAAGCGCCTGAAGGCCGCGGAGATGGCGACCATGATCAAGGACGAAGTCGAGCCGCTCGGCGGCTTTATCGGCGAGGCGATCATCACGCCGCTCTTCCTCGGCGGGCAGGCGCTCACGGCGATGAGCTTCATCCTCTACCAGCACCTCGCGCTCGGCCTGATCGCGCTCGTCGTCGTCGCCATCCAGGCGGTGATCATCCCGAGGCTGCGGCGGCGCCTGCTGGTGCTCGGGCGCGAGCGCCAGCTGAACGGGCGTGCCTTCGCCGGGCGCATCGCCGAGTGCGTCGACGGCGCCGCCGAGATCCACGCCAACGACACCTCCAACTACGAACGCGCGGAGATCTCCGCGCGGCTGGGCCGCATCTTCAAGATCCGCTTCGAGCTCTACCAGCGCAAGTTCCTGGTGAAGTTCCTGAACAACTTTCTCTCGCAGGTGACGCCTTTCCTCTTCTACACGGTCGGCGGCTACCTGGTGATCGTCGGGCGCCTGGATATCGGCGCCCTGGTGGCCGTGATCGCCGCCTACAAGGACCTGCCGGGGCCGGTCAAGGAGATCATCGACTGGGACCAGCAGCGGCTCGACGTCGAGATCAAGTACTCGCAGGTGGTCGAGGTGTTCACCGCCGAGGAGGTCGCGCCGCCCGAGCTGCAGGCGGCGCTCGAGGCGCCGGCGCTGCCGCGCGACGGGCGGCTCAAGCTCTCCGGCGTATCGCTCGTGGACGAGGCGGGGGCGCGGCTCGTGGACGAGGTGTCGTTCGAGGCGTCGCTCGCCGAGCACATCGCGGTGCTCGGCCGACAGTCCGCCGGGCCGAGCGAGCTCGCGCAGCTCGTGGCGCGCCTCGTGCCGCCGACCAGCGGGCACATCGAGATCGGCGGCATGGACATCACGCGCGCCCCGGAGGCGGTCACCGGGCGCGCGTTCGGCTACGTCGGCACCCCGGCCTACCTCTTCCCGGCCTCGGTGCGCGACAACCTTCTCTACGGCCTCAAGCACCGCCCGGTGCTCGAGGCGAGCTACGAGGGCGAAGCCGCCCGCGAGCGCGCGTTCCACCTGCGCGAGGCGGCGCGCACCGGCAACTCGGCCCTCGATATCAACGCGGAGTGGATCGACTACGCGTCCGCCGGCGTTTCGGGCCCCGAGGAGATGGACTTGCGCATCGCCGAGCTGCTGCGCGTCGTCGATCTCGAGGGATCGATCTTCGAGCTGGGGCTGCGCATCCCGGCCGACGCGCGCCGGAGCGCGCTCATTGCCGAGCGCGTGCTGCACGCCCGCGAGCGAATGCGCGAGCGGCTGGCCGCGCTGCGCATCGCCGACTGGGTGGAGCGCTTCGATCCGGCGCGCTACAACCGCAACGCCACCCTCGCGGAGAACCTGCTGTTCGGCACGCCGGTCGGCCGCACCTTCGACGTCGACAACCTGGCCGGCCACGCGTACGTGCGGCGCGTACTGCGCGAAACGGGCCTGTACGACCTGCTGCTGCGCACCGGCCACAAGGTGGCCGAGACGATGGTCGAGCTGTTCAGCGGCCTGCCGCCGGGCCACGAGTTCTTCGCCCAGTACAGCTTCATCCGCCAGGACGACCTGCCGCAGTACGAGGCGATTCTCACGCGCGTCACGGAGGTCGGGCTCAAGGGGCTCGCGGAGGCCGAGCGCGAGGCGCTGCTCGCGCTGCCTTTCCGCCTCATCGCCGCCCGCCACCGCCTGGGCCTGATCGACGAGACCTTCGAGGCGCGGGTGGTCGAGGCGCGCCGGCATTTCGCAGCGCACCTGCCGCGCGAGCTGCGACGAGCGATCGAGTTCTTCGACCCCGCCGCGTACAACGGCGCCGCTTCGCTGCAGGACAACATCCTGTTCGGCAAGATCGTCACCGGGCAGGCCGGCGCGACCGCGCGCATCACCGGGCTGGTGCGGGAGCTGCTCGACGAGCTCGGCCTGCGGCCGCTGGTGGTGAACATCGGCCTGGACTACCCGGTCGGCGTGGGCGGCGCGCGCCTGCCGATCGCGGACCGGCAGAAGATCGCGCTGGTGCGCGCGCTCCTCAAGCGCCCGGCGCTGCTCGTGGTCGACCAGGCCGACGCGCCGCTCGACCCGACCTCCCAGCAGCGCGTCATGGACGGCGTGCTGGCCGAGCGAAAAGGGCAGGGCGTCGTCTGGGTCCTGCAGCGCGCGGACCTCGCCGAGCGCTTCGGCCAGGTGCTGGTCATGGAGCGCGGCAAGCTCACCGAGCAGGGTCGCTTCCAGGAGCTGAAGGCGAGCGGCGGCCCGCTGCACCGGCTGCTGATGGCCGCGTGAAAGGACGCTCATGAGCCTCGAGCAGGAAGTCGAGCTGATCCGCCAGTTCCCGATCTTCGGCAAGATCCAGCCGGCGATGCAGAAGCTGCTGTGCTTCTCCGCCGAGCGGCTCGCCTACGATCCGGGGCAGGTGATGTTCAACGCCGGCGAGTCGGCCGACGCGGCCTACATCATCATCGAGGGCACGGCCGAGATCTCGGTGCCGACCCCCGCCGGCCCGATCGTCGTCAACAACGTCGGGCGCAACGACATCGTCGGCGAGATCGCGATCTTTGGCGACGTGCCGCGCACGGCGACGGTGAAGGCGCTCACGCGCCTGGAGACGCTGAGGATCTCGAAGGAGCTCTTCGTCAAGGTGATTCGCGAGAACCCGGACGCGGCGATCGAGCTGATCCGCATCCTCGCGGAGCGCCTCGCCAACACCACCCACCAGCTCACGCGCACGCGGGGCGGCTCCGGCTAGGCCGCGAGCTCCGTGGGGTCGGCGACCGCGTAGACGCTGACCCGCTCGTTGCGGCCGCGCACGCGGACGCGGTGCAGGGGCGCCTCCCCGGGCGCTACGCCCGCGTGCGCGAGCGTGTCGGCCGATACGACCAGCACGCAGCCATAGGCCTTCGTCATGCCTTCGAAGCGCGCGGCGATGTTCACCGTGTCGCCGATCGCCGAATGGATCGGCGCCTCGGGCGGTCCCATCGTGCCGACGATCGCCACGCCGGCGTGCAGGCCGATGCCGATGCGCAGCGGTTCCGCGAGCTCCGCGCTCAGGCTCCCCGAGAGCGCCTGCACGCGCCGCTGCATCTCGGCCGCCCCGCGCAGCGCGTCGCGGCAGGCGCGCGCGAGGTCGCTTTCCAGCCCGTAGAGGGCCAGCAGGCCGTCGCCGCGGAACTGCGCGTAGTAGCCGCCGGTCGCCTGCAGCGCGCGATACATCTCGGCGAAGAACTGGTTGAGGATGAACACCGCGTCGTAGGGCAGGCGCGATTCGCAGAGCTTGGTCGATTCGCGCAGGTCCACGAACATCGCCACGATCGGACGCTCGTGCCCCTGCGGCGCGCCGGGGGCGCGAGCCGCGGCAGGGTCGCTGCCCGGCGGAAGGAGCGGGGCGACGGCGATCGCGCGGCGCGGCCGCGTCTGGCAGGCCAGGCGCACGCTGGGCGGCGCATCGATGCGCGCGAGCGCCGCGGCCTCCATGCGCGAAGGAGCGGCGAGCGCGTCGAGGCCATGGATGACGCGCACGCGGCAGGTGGTGCAGCGCGCCCGCCCGCCGCAGACGGAAGCGTGCGGCACGCCGGCATCGCGCAGCGCTTCGAGGATCGATCGGCCGATCGGCGCGGTGACCACGCGGCCGGAAGAGTGGCGAAGCTCGTAGGTTCCGCCGAGCCGGGTGCGCAGCCAGCGGGCGAGCAGCGTCGCGGCGAGCAGGCTCCAGAAGGCGAGCGTCAGCCCGTCGCGCCAGGCGGCGAGCCGCGCGCGACTCTCGGGCGTCATCGCTGCGAGCCCGGGATCGTAGGCCTGCATGCCGACGCTGTCGATCACCGGCCGCATTTCGCTCCCCGCCGCGGCGAAGCCGGCGAGCGCCATGGCCGGGATGAGCAGCGCCGCCGCGGACACCGCCGGCTGCGCCGCCGGGTACCAGCGCTGCAGCCTCAGCCAGTAGTGCACGCCGAAGGAGAGATGCAGCCACACGACGACGAGCAGCAGCGACTGGCGCGCCGCCGGCCAGGCGTCGGACCAGAGCAGGCCGACGATGCGCTCGTAGCCGACGGTCTGCCCCAGCAGGAACCACGTCAGGCGCGTGCCCACGATATGCGGGATGAGCAGCGGCGGGATCGCGAGGCCGAGCACGAGCTGCGCCGCCTCCCACGCCGGCATGCGCAGGGTCGTGCGTCGGTAGAGTGCAACGAGCGCGAGTGCGAAGTGCACCAGCAGCGCGCCGTACAGCAGCACGGTGCCCACGGGCGAGCGCCACGCCGGCGCGAGCACCGCGCGCAGCCGGTCCATGGCATCGACCGACACCACGCCGAGCGAATGGTTGAGAAAATGCGCGACGACGAACGCGGCGATCATCAGGCCCGTGATCAGCCTCAGCCGGCGCTCGAGCCTGCGCATCTACCCGTCGCTTCTTACCCTTTGAGCTGGAGCGACTTGTACTCCAGGAACTCTTCCAGCCCGTACACGCCGGCTTCGCGCCCATGGCCGGACTGCTTGAAGCCGCCGAACGGCGCGTTCATGTTGAAGGCGCCGCCGTTGACGTCGACCTGGCCGGCGCGGATGCGCCGCGCCACGCGCTGCGCGCGCGCGTCGTCCTTCGACCACACGGCGCCGGCGAGGCCGTACACCGTGTCGTTGGCGATACGCACCGCCTCTTCCTCATCCTTGTAGGGGATGATGGACAGCACCGGGCCGAAGATCTCTTCCTGGGCGATCGTCATGCTGTTCTTCACGCGACCGAACACGGTCGGCCGGACGTAGTAGCCGCCCGCGGGCACGCCCGGCGGCGGCTCCGCGCCCCCCGCGACGAGCTCGGCGCCTTCTTCGAGGCCCTTCTTGATGAAGCTGCGCACGCGCTCGAGCTGCGCCTGAGAGGAAAGCGGGCCGAGCCGGGTGCTCTCGGCGAGCGGGTCGCCCACCGTGAAGCTCGCGGCGACCTCGGCGGCGACCTTCTTCGCTTCCTCGTATTTCGACTCCGGCACCAGCAGGCGCGTAAGCGCCGTGCACGTCTGCCCGGAATTGAGATAGCACCCGTTCACGGTGCTCTTCACCGCAGCCGCGAGGTCCGCGTCGTCGAGGATCACCGAGGCGCTCTTGCCTCCCAGCTCCAGCGCCACGCGCTTGACGCCTTGCGCGGCGAGCTCCGAGATCCGTTTTCCGGCACGGGTCGAGCCGGTGAAGGAAATCATGTCGACCAGGGGGTGGCGCACCAGCGCCTCGCCCGCCTTGGGCCCGTAGCCGGTCACGAGGTTGAATGCGCCCTTCGGGAGCCCCGCCTGCTCGATCACCTCGGCCAGGACGAAAGCGTTGAACGGCGCGACTTCCGAGGGCTTGAGCACCACGGTGCAGCCGGCGCCGAGCGCCGCCGCCACCTTGAGCGTGATCTGGTGCAGCGGGTAGTTCCACGGCGTGATCGCGCCGACCACGCCGACGGGCTCGCGCACCACGACGGAATTTCCAACCCGGGTCTCGAAAGAGAAATCCCTGACGATCTTCGCGTAGTTGGCGAAGTTGGCGATCGGCAGCCCGACCTGGATTCGGCTCGCCATCTTGAGTGGCATGCCGACTTCCTGCGCGATGAGCTTCGCCAGCTCGTCGGCACGCGCCTTGAGGCCCGCGGAGATCTTCTCCAGGGCCTGCGCGCGCTCGGCGGCCGGCGTCGCGCTCCAGGCGTCGAGCGCGCCGCGCGCCGCCTGCGCCGCCGCATCGACGTCCCTCTCGTCGCCCGCGGGCACCCGGCCCATGACCTCGCCGGTGCCGGCGTTGTGCACTTCGATCGTCTCGCGGCCCGAGGGCGCGCGCCATTCACCACCGATGAAGAACTTGTCGCGGATAGGCATAGGAGAATTGTAAGCTTGTGGCTGCAGACCGGCGCATGAAGGCACTCGTCCTACTGGCCGCAATCGCGGGCATCGCCCGGGGCGAAGACCGGCTCGGCGATTTCCCGTATCGCGCGCCGATCGCCACCCCCGGCTCGGCTCCCTACTATCGCTTCGCGCTGCCCGCGGCGACCTACCAGGGCGCGGCGCGGCGCGACCTTGGCGACCTGCGCGTCTTCAACGGTGCGGGCCGGCCGGTGCCGCTCGCATTCGTGCCGCGCGAGCAGCAGAGCGCGCAGCCGCCGGTCCTGAGCGTCGCCTTCTTCCCGCTGTACGGAGACCCGGCACGCAGCATCGACAAGACGTTGCTGCGGGTCGAGCGCGACGCGCATGGCGCCGTGACGAGCGTGACCGTGCAGGAGGGCGCGGTGCCGCGGCGCCGCGCGCTCATCGGCTACCTCCTCGACGCTTCGGCGACCGCGCAGCCGCTGGAGGCGCTCCTCCTCGACTGGGACACGGCCGAGCCGTTTGCCGGCCAGGCGCGGGTCGAAGCGAGCGACGACCTGCATGCCTGGAAAACCGTCGTCGCCGGCAGCCCGGTGCTCTACCTGCGGCACGAGGGCGCGCGCCTCGAGCGCCACCGCGTGGAGCTCGGCGGCGCGCGCGGCCGTTACCTGCGCCTTTCGTTCACCGGAGTGCCTTCCGCCTTCGCGCTTCGGCAGCTGCGGCTGGAGGTGCGGCCCGAGCGGCCGGAGCTCGCGCGCGAATGGCGCGCGCTGGCCGGCATCGAAAGCCGGCGCACGGGCGAGTGGACGTACGACAGCGGCGGGCATTTTCCAGCGGATCGCGTGCGGCTGCACCTGCCGCAGCCCAATGCCGTCGTGCAGGTCCAGATCCTGACGCGCGAATGGGCGGACGACGCGTGGCGCCTGGCGGGCTCGGCGCTCGCCTATCGGCTCTTGCACGAGAACAGCGAGTTCGTGAGTGCCGACATTCCGGTGCGCACCAACGCCGAGCGCTACTGGCTCGTCCGGGTCGATCCGAAGGGCGGCGGCGCAGGCGCAGGAGAGCTTCGCCTCGACATCGGCTGGGTGCCGCATGAAGTGGTCTTCGCCGCGCGCGGCCCCGGACCTTTCGCGCTCGCCGTCGGCAATGCAAAGGCCGGGAACGCAAAATCGGGCAACGCGAAGCTGAGCGGCCCGCTGCCCGCCGACGCCGTGCGCGCCACGGTGGGCGCTGTTTCGGCGAACGCGCCTGCGCCGCCTTCGCTATTTCGGGAGCCGGAGCGGTTCGCGCGCAGCTTTCTCGATGACCACGGCGTGAAAAAGTTGGCAGTCGGATTCGCGATTTTCGCGGCCGCGGTGCTTCTCCCGTGGATCGCGCTGCGCCTGCGGCGAAAGTCCGGGAGCGCGACGGGCAAGCGCTAGCGGATTTACCCGGTTGTCCGGCTATACTCGCTAGGCTCACCGTTCAAGGGAATTTCCATGTCGCGCAAGGCCCGGGCCGTCGTCTGCCGGGAGCACAACCAGCCGGTGCTCGTCGAGGACATCGCCGTCGATTCGCCCAAGCGCGGCGAAGTGACCGTGCGCCTTGGCGCCTGCGGCGTCTGCCACTCGGATCTTTCCGCGGTCAACGGCACCATCGCGCTGCCGCTGCCGCTCGTGCTCGGCCACGAAGGTGCCGGCGTGGTCGAGGAAGTCGGCGAGGGCGTCGCCGATTTCGCGAAAGGCGACCACGTCGTCTTCTCGTTCATCTACATGTGCGGCAAATGCCGCTTCTGCCTCTCCGGGCGGCCGGTCCTGTGCCTCGAGCAGGGCCGCGCCCTCACCACGCCGCTCGAAGGCACGCCGCGCGTGCACGACGCTTCCGGCAAGCCGCTCAACATCTTCTCGGGCTGCGGCGCGATGGCGCAGTACGCGACCGTCTCCGCCGAGAACCTGATCCGGATCGACCCGAAGATTCCCCTCGAGTGCGCGGCGCTCGTCGGCTGCGGGGTGACGACCGGCGTGGGCGCGGTGTTCAACACGGCGAAAGTGGCGCCGGGCTCGAGCGTCGCGGTGTTCGGCTGCGGCGGCGTCGGCCTCTCGGCGATCCAGGGGGCGCGCATCGCCGGCGCCGACCGGATCATCGCCATCGACACGCTCGAGGCGAAGCTCGCCATGGCCAAGCAGTTCGGCGCGACCGACACGCTGCTCGCGAAGGCGGGCGAGGACGTGGTGAAGCCGCTCAAGAAGATGACCGGCGGCGGGCCGGACTACGCCTTCGAGTGCGTCGGCTCCGGGGAGCTCGCCGCCACGGCCTATCGCGCCATCGCGCGCGGCGGCCTGGCGGTCGTCGTCGGGGTCGCCAAGCCGGGCGACACGACTTCGCTGCGCAGCATGACCACGGTCTTCGAGGAGAAGACGCTGACCGGCAGCTACTTCGGCTCCTGCGTGCCGCGCGTGGACTTCCCGCGCATGTTCGCGCTCTACCTCAAGGGGGCGCTCAAGCTCGAGGAGCTGATCACCCGGCGCTACCCGGTCGACCAGGCGCCCCAGGCCTTCGCCGACCTCCAGTCCGGGCGCAATGCGCGTGGCGTGATCGTTTTTTGATGGCTGCACGCATCCTGGTCGTCGACGACCAGCGCGCCAACGTGGAGATGATGGCGGGCGTGCTCGAAGGCCGCGGCTACTCCGTGGCGATGGCGCTCGACGGCGGACAGGCGCTCGCGCAGGTGCGCGAGGTGCGCCCCGACCTCGTCGTCTCC
>Ga0153915_10001129_pt1 | contig 24554 bp, 18 predicted proteins | sample Opewatmetagenome_2_FD_107003 | JGI IMG/M metagenome (GOLD analysis project Ga0153915, IMG submission 107003) | Freshwater wetland microbial communities from Ohio, USA - Open water 3 Core 3 Depth 3 metaG | ecosystem: Environmental > Aquatic > Freshwater > Wetlands | place: USA: Ohio, Lake Erie...
GCCTAGCGGCGCGCCCGGAGTCGCCTTGCCTGCGTCCACGAGGACCTCTAAGCGCTCTGGCATTTCTCACTACCTTGGAGTAATGCGGATGTTGGCAGGCTTGATAAGTCTTTGCACTTGGGGCGAGACCAGCGAAGGACGGGCTATCGGGATGCGTCTAATGGCGATATGTTGCCAGAAGGATGCGCTCCGTTCTGAGATTGCCCCGCTGCCAACCGCCATTTGAGCCGCCATCCCCGTACGGAGTTTCCGACCATCTCATGAACCCATCGCGTTTCAAGCATCTCAGTTCGCTGAATTCTATGGCATGCTCCCGGATTCGACGGTCGAGATGGCTATTGTAGCCCATCGGGACCGACACGGCTAGAATGCCGCCAGCTGCAAGCATGGATTTCAGATTATCAAGCGTTCTCTCGACCTTACGCGAGTCCCTATGGGTTTCATCGAACCCGATGTGTTCAATGGTCGATATCGATATTATGAGCGAGTATAGATGATTCGCCCGATACGTTTCCGCGTCAGCATTCAAAACGGTGGGGCTTTTTTCGTATCTGTCGATCACGTCATGATTGACCTGCACGTAATGTGAGAGGACATTTCCGACTTCCAACACCCTGCCGGTTGCCCTACGGACCATCTTGCTGAATATCGGTATCTCCACCGCCCTCTCGTTGCTCCACGTCATGTTATACTTGTGGACCAGGTAATCATATTCCTCACCATCATACCGGAACTTTCTGCCAGACGCGATTTTCCTGGCCACGAACGTCCCAACGGTGTTCTTGCTGTGGAGGCGCATCTCTTTGGCCGCGGACTTCGCCAGATGCCATATGCCCTGAGAACGCAGAACAGCCGGGGCATTCAGTGCCAAAGCCAGAATACCATCGGTCGAATGTTCGGGCTGTGCCTTGTCTGAATACATTGTGGCGTTGCCTGGGACAACAACATCTGCGGGCTATATATTTCCGTTGACCACGCTCGGCCCATGCTTTCTCAAGAACACGAAGCTGGCGTCCAGTGAGGTACCCGGCTCACTTCTGCTCCTGCTCCTTCTGCAGGACCCTGACAGCGTCACCTCTGACCGTGACGGGTATCGGCACCATCGCCTCGAATAGCTCGACGGTGATCTCCTCCTTCGACTCGTCAATCCTCTGCACCCTCGCCTTCTCGCCCTTGAACGGCCCGGAGATCAGCTCCACTATGTCCCCTTCCATGATCCCGCTCACCACTGGTTTCGGCGCCAGGTAGATATCCATGTCCTTGAGTGAGATGATTCCCTCGTCCCCTGTCTTAGTCTCGCCCTTTCCCCGCCCTACCACGCCATGCGCGCGCCTGATCCCCCTGACCGCCTCCTCCAGCCTGTCGGGATTCATGCTCTCGATGAAAAGGTAACCTCTCAGGTTCGCCGGCGCGAGGATGCTGAACACACCGATGTCCCTTGCCTTCGCCTTGGAGTATAGCGAATCAGCCACCGCCCTCTCATGCCCTATTGAGGTCTTCACCGAGAGGACGCCTTGTCTCGCCATGAACACGCTGCTCTTGTGATCCCTCGCCGCGGGGTCGCTCTTCGATATCGCGTTGACCACGACGTTCAGGCTGTCGCCGTACCTGGCGCCCTTGGGGCACGTGACGGCAAGCGTCAGCTCCCTTCTCCCGCCGCTGACGAGCATGAAGGATTTCGACAGTCCCTCTTCCGCCTCCCTGAACTTCTCTGCCAGGGAGTCTCGCTCCTTCGCGAGGTCCTCCGGCACTGGCTGGCCCTTGTCCACGAGCTCCTTGACCTGTCTGTCAATGAACTCTTTGCGGGTCTTGACCTCCTGGTGGTGCCTGACGTAGGTTCCTAACTCCCAGACCTTCTCCTCCACGCCCCAGAGCTTCACGGTCCACTCGGGTGGGTCCGGAGTCTCGTAGCTATAGATCATATCCACCTTGACTCTGATCGTGTCGTCCTCGGTGCCGGCGTTCGTGACCATGACGGTGAACTCCTTGCTCACCCCCGCCGTCATGTCCAGCTTCTCCTCCTTCATGTCGATGGACACGCGGGCGACAACCGACGGCCTCTCCGGCGGTTTCTCCGCTGGAGCGGGCGGTTGCGGTTTCTTTGTTAGGTCATCAAGTAGTCCCATGATTCTGAACTCCCCTCACTTGAACAAACCAGCTACCCAGTCAGGGAACGCTGTCATCATGAGGTAGATGAAGAATCCCAGTGCACCGATGAGGATCAGGCCGAGGCCGGTGACGGTCACGACCTTCGCGAACTCTTCGTTCGTCGGCTTGCGCGCCATGCGCAGGACGCGTCCGTACTTCCCCTTGCCGACCCTCTTCGCCCTCTCCTCGATCCGCCTTTGCGTCTCCCAGCCCTTGTCGACTATCCCGCTCATCTAGTATTCCTCACCGGACTACCTCTAGCCCTTGCGCCTGGGGCGGTCTTTCTCCCCTTCCGTATATCTGTTTGCTCTTGACACCGGTGAGGATGACTAGCGCCCTCATTCTATGCTGCAGCGCCGGGTCTATCGCCGCCCCCCAGATTATCCTCGCGTTGGGGCTTATCCTGCTCTGGACGATCTCGGCGCATCTTTCCGCCTCTGTCACGGTCATGTCGTTCCCGCCTGTGACATTGACGAGCGCGCCGTTGGCGATGCTGATGTCCACGTCGATAAGGGGAGAATTGATCGCGGCCTCGATCGCGTCTTCAGCTCTCTTATCGTCCTCGCCCTCGCCAAGGCCTATCATCGCGACCCCTCCGCCCTTCATAATCGTCCTGATGTCGTTGAAGTCCAAGTTGACCAGGCCGGGCTTGGTGATCACTTCAGTGATTCCTTTTATTGCCCTCATGAGGACCTCGTCCGCCACCTTGAAGGCGGCATTTAGAGCAAGCCTCGGGACAAGCTCCAGCAGCTTGTCATTCGGAATCGTGATGACGGTGTCAGCGAAGTTTCGAAGTTTCTCAAGCCCGTACTCCGCGTTCTCCGCGCGGATGACGCCCTCCGCCTTGAAAGGGAGTGTGCAGATCGCGATCGTCAGAGCCCCAAGCTCGTGAGCCACCTGGGCCACGACAGGAGCGCCTCCTGTGCCTGTACCGCCACCCAAGCCACAGGTCACGAACACCATGTCAGCGCCCTGGAGCGCCTTCTTGAGTTCTTCGTCCGCCTCCCTTGCGGCCTCTTCGCCGACCTGTGGTAGCGCGCCGGCTCCCAGCCCCCTCGTTACCCTCCTTCCGAATAGGATCTTATGAGGTGAGCGCACCGTGAGCAGATGCTGCGCATCGGTGTTGCACGCGTATAGCTCGGCGCCAACTATGCCTGCCTCCACGAGGCGGTCGACCGTGTTCGTCCCGCCACCGCCGACCCCTACAATCTTGATATTTGTCCTGAGACTGGCGAGTATCTTCTCCAGCTCGTTGTCATCCGCCGCGAACCCTCCGACCTGGAGCGGCTCCGAGGGAGCCTGCTGCCTATCCTCGGTCCTGATTAACGATTCTTTGATAATAGACTGCATGGAGATGCCTCCATCTAAGTCACGAGCAAACCCTGGTCAGGTTTAGGTGGACGTAACCAAGGGTCTCTATAAAGCTTTTCGGAATGGTTGTCGCTTCTGGCGGTCACGTCGGCCAGAATAGGTGATTCCGGAAGCCGCCGTGTCTCTACCTGACAATGTCCATGCCCATCTTCTGCGAAGTCGGCGGCATGTCCCTTCTGCCGGTGATCTGCTTGCTCTTGACCCCGGTGGCTACGAGCATGACCCGCAGCTTGTGCTCCAGCGTCGGATCGACCGTCGCGCCCCAGATTATCCTCGCGTTCGGGCTCACCTTGGTCTGGACAACCTCGGCGACGCGCTCCGCCTCGTTCACCGTCATATCGTTCCCGCCAATCACGTTCACCAGGACCCCGTTCGCTTGGCTGATATCCACTTCGAGCAGCGGCGAGTTGATGGCCTCATCTATCGCCTCCAGGGCTCTCTCTTCGCCCATCGCCTCGCTCTCTCCCAGGCCTATCATCGCCACTCCTGCCCCTTTCATGATCGTCTTTATGTCATTGAAGTCAAGGTTTACGAGTCCAGGCTTCGTGATGACCTCTGTGAGACCCTTGATCGACCTCACCAGCACCTCGTCGGCGAACCTGAAGGCCGCGTTCAGGGGCATTCTCGGGACCAGGTCGAGGAGCCTATCGTTCGGGATCGTGACGACGGTATCGGCGGAACTCCTGAGGCGCTCAAGCCCCCACTCCGCGCTCTCCATCCGCAGTCTCCCCTCCCCCTTGAAAGGCATCGTGACGACGCCGATCGTCAATGCCCCGAGATCGCGCGCCATCTTTGAGATGTAGCCGCTGCTCCCAGTCCCGGTCCCCCCGCCAAGGCCGCAAGTCACGACGACCATGTCTGCCCCCTGCAGCGCCGCCTTGAGCTCGTCCTCCGCTTCCCTCGCCGCCTCCTCGCCCAGCTGAGGCAGTGCGCCCGCGCCAAGCCCCTTTGTGGTCCTTCGACCCAGGAGTATCTTCTTCGGAACCCTTATGGCGAAGAGGTGCTGCGCGTCGGTATTGGCTGCTATAAGCTCCGCGCCGACCACACCCTCTTCTGTGATGCGGGCGATGGTGTTGCTGCCGCCACCGCCGACCCCTATGATCTTGATATTGGTCCTCATTTTCGCGAGGAGGTCCTCCAGCTCGTGATCAACCCTCGAGTCCTCCGGCTGCACGACAGAAACATCTCTAGCAAGCGTGTCTTCGATAATCGATTTCATGCATTCACCCTGCGCTGCTGGGTATACCCATCCCAGATTGCGGATGTATCGTGAGTCTGATATATAAAAGGTGAGGGAGAAACCTGTCGCATCGGCCCCTTCAACTTCATGCAAACAGGACTCGGTCAACCGCCGCCCTGACATCTCCCAGGCAATCCGGGTCCGCCGCGACCATCACGACCCAATCCGAGACCTCCCTCAGCTGAAGCGCTCTGCTCAGCGGGCTCGTCTTCCTGAATGGCACGAGCTTGTCTTCGTCCACGACGTCTATGTCCACCGCGGTGATCCTGGGCTCGCTCAGAAGCAGCTCCGGTGCTGGGACGTCGATCAACACCCTGCCCTCCTCCACCGCGGCCCTGCGGCATATCGCGTCCTCTGCCTTGCGCCTTTTCCCCCTGTCCGCGAGCTCAAGCAGAGTATCGCACTGCTCCTTCGAAAGGTCGTCCCGTCCCCTGTGCCACGCGCGCTTGAACAGCTTCCTGTACTTGATCCGGAGGGCAAACTCCCGCTGCAGCCCGCCCTGGCCGATGAGCCAGCTGATCAGCTCGGCGTCCACCATCTTCTGCACCTCCGTTATCGGCTTCTCCGACCTTTCGACCGCGCGCGCTATCATCTGCTCGGCGATTCTGACGGTCTTGTGGAAGTAGACAGAGGAATACATGAGTGCCCTCGCGACCAGCATCCCCTCCAGTGCCGGCAGTCCCTTCTTGTCGATCACCATCCTGCCGTCCTTGAGAGTCATGGTCTGCAGGAGCCTTTTGAAGTCGAACGCACCGTGGGCGACACCAGTGTAGTGCGCGTCCCTCATCAGGTAGTCCACCTGGTCGGCGTCCACGGTGCTGTGGATAATCTGCGCGAGGTAGCTTTTCCCCCTGGGCCTCGCTGGTTCGTCAATTCCTCTCAGCCCTTGGTTTGCAGGGAGGCCTTCGACGAGGGCCGCAACGTCGGCCGGCTTCAGCCCGTTCGCCCTGATGACCTCGGGGATTCTCGGGACGTCCCTAAATTCCTCCCTCTCCTCGGGGGCGACGTTGTCCTCGTCGCCATCTATTATCCGCTGAGTGAGTTCCATGTGATTCAAGCTGCTCTCGTGGCTGAGCACGTGCTCCAGCGTATGGGAGAACGGTCCATGGCCCACGTCGTGAAGGAGTCCTGCCGCCATCACCAAGTCCTTTTCTTCTTGTGGAAGTCGGAGGGCATCGGCGATCTGCCCCGCCACGTGCGAGACCCCGATGACGTGCTCGATTCTCGAATGATTCGCGCCGGGGAACACCAAGTAGGTGAGTCCCAGTTGCCTGATGCTGTTCAATCTCTGGATTTCCAGGGTCTCGAGGAGGTCCAGGACGATCCCCTCCAGACGGATGGTTCCATGGACCGTGTCGTTGATTGTCTTGAATGAGGCCACGCCGGGGGATTCGGGGACGGTCGCATATAGGTTGTCCCTTGCCTCCGGTTTTCTCGGGCGTTTCCACTCTCCGATTGATAACCGTGGCGAAACGATTATCCCCGTACTCAGCCACATGGTACGGAGTTCGTCAGCGACAGAGAACCCAAGGCGGGAACCCGATGAACCTAGGTGAGGCAGTCAGGGGAATTCCGATCCTCGTGGCGGCGTTGTACTTCTCTCTGCTGGCGATCCTGTTGCTCAAGAGGCGCGTCAAGACATGGACTGAGGTGTTCTTCGAGCTCTCCATAGTCTGCCTCGGCGTCTTCACCCTCGCGGACTTCCTCTGCTACAACTCCGACGATCCGGCTTACGTCCTGCTCGCCGGCAAGATCGGGATGAGCGCGCTGAACCTCGCGATGCTCTCGCTTGTCTTCTTCTCGGTATCCCTCCGTCGCAACCCTAACAGGAGATGGCTCACGCTTGTGCCCATGAGCGCTGCCATCCTCGTTGCGACGTGGTTCCCGCCTTTCATCAACGTCGTAGGAACCTACTGGGGCTGGGGGTTGGTCCTGAGATTGGAGTACCAGATAGTCTTCGACTCATACGCATGCTTCTACTTCGTCGCCGCAGGAGTTCACCTTTTCGCGGCTTCCAGGAGGATGAGTAGCGCTAATCAAGTCCTGGCCAGAAGGACGCTGTGGCTGATGCTCTCCTTCGCGTTCTTCGTCGGCACGGCGGTGGTCGTCGCCTTGGTCGCTGGCAACGCCCGTCCTCCTCCGTTCCCCGCGTACTCGACCGCGCTCATCATGCCGGCTATCGCGACCATGCCCCTAATATTCCCGGAGACCTGGGAGCACTGGGTGAAGGCGATGAAGAGCCTCGAGGGGCGGCGGTACGAGGTTATGGCGGTGAACCTGATGCGGGAGGATGGGAGCCTGATCGGTTCGAAGTCGTTGTTCTCCGCGAAGAGCTTCGATGTCGAGAAGCTGTCCATGACTTTGGCGGTGATTCAGAGTTATGTCAAGACGTCTTTCCCAGCCTCATCGGGCGATTCGCTCAGGACGATAGACCACGGAGACACTCGGATACTCATCGAGAAAGGCAATAGCGCGTTCATCGCACTCGTCCTGAAGGGAAAGGAAAATGATTTTCTGAGGAGGCAAATGAAGGACGCACTGGCGAGCTACGAGTCTTGGACAGACCCGGGTGCGCCGACCGGTACAATCAAGGACGCGAGCAGGATGGGGGCAATCAAGGCGCTGGACATGTTCTTCGCGAAGGAGAGTCTTTTCTGAAGATGTTGAGGCGCAGAAAGGTCTTGGGCGGCGTGTGATATCTGGAATGTGCGAATGAAAGTCTGTGCTGGGTGATCCTGGAGCCGTTTTGAATGGGCAGCCTCGAGTCGAAAAAGATTAACTATGGTACCGCCAATCGTTCGCGTGCTGCCCGGGTGACAGAGCGGCCAATGTGACGGACTGCAGATCCGTTTCCTGGGGGTTCAACTCCCTCCCCGGGCACTCGTTACACTGTTGTCATTCTTCCGAGGGAGGCGACGGCCGGAATTCTCTGCAGCGCATCTATTTCTTTTCCTTCTTTGGCGGGCTCTGCAGCTTCGAGGGCTGGCTTTCCTCTTCCTCCTTCGGCTTCCTCTCCCTCATCAGCAACAGCAGCTGTATCACAATCACCGCCACGATGATGAGTATGACTAAGATCCACCAGTACTGGCTCCAGAAGTCCGAAGTCTGCTGCGCCTCGATTGTGAAACGCGCGCTTTGAGACCAGTTCTTCAGGCCGCCCGTGTCGATGACGGTTATGTTGACGACGACATCGGTGGCGGCGATTGACGGAAGAGTCCATGCGCAGGACGTGACATTGCCAGCGACGGGGCCGCAGATGTTCCCACTTTTTGCGCTTGATGTATAGTTGATCCATACGCGGAGAGCCGACGGCGCGTCCTCGTTGTCAGAGGCGGTCCAGGTGACTGTGTAGGAGCCCCCTTGCGTCCACACTTCGCCTCCGGAAGGCGAGGTGACATTCGTCGTCGGACGAGTGTTCGGTGCCTTGATCGACAACTGTCCGCTTTGCGACCAATTCTTAAGCCCACCCGTGTCTATGATTGTGATGTTGACGACGATGTCGCTCGCCACGATGTTGGGCAGGGTCCACGCATACGACTGCTGACCCTTGAGCGCAGCAGCGACCTGGCCGGTGACCCCACCACTGGTGTAGTTGATGTAGATGGTGAGGCTGGCGTTGGCATCCTCTTTGTCGTGCATTGTCCAAGTGATCGCATGCGAAGTGCCTTTGACCCACTTTTCCCCTCCAATCGGTGAGGTTATCGCGACCGTCGGCGGGGTGTTCGGTCCTCGAATCGTGAACTGTCCGCTCTCGCCGTAGCCCTTCAGACCGCCGGTGTCAATTACGGTGCCGTTCACGACGACATCAGTAGCGGTGATTGTCGGCAGGGGCCAATTGCATGATAGGACACCAATTATTTTTCCGCAGATGACCCCGTTACCTGCGCTCGACGTGTAGTTTATCCAGAAGATCAATGACGCGAGAGGGTCCTCAGGATCTGAGCTTGTCCAAGTGACCGTCGGGGAAGTGCCCCATTCGAAGATGCTACCTACCGTGGGGAAGGTGATTGAGATCACGGGAGCGGTATCTGGAAGATTCAACTTAACCACGAATCCATCCTCGAAACCGCCATTATAGGTTGGGCTGTAGGCGCCTGCAGTCGTTGGGAAATCCGTGGATATCGTCCCTCCGACTACGACAGGATTGCCGACGGCGTCCAAAGTTATGTCCCGACCCTCATCGTAGTTGGCACCGCCCAAATATGTGGCAGCTGCGAGCGAAGAACCACCCGCATTTAATTTCGCCACGTAAGTATCGTTGTCACCGTCATATGTCCGATCATAGGCACCCGGAGTGGTGGGAAAATCAGTCGAATCCGTCCTTCCGGTCACAAACGGATTCCCTGAAGAGCCGAGGGCAATGGCATATGCGCGTTCGTCGCCGCTACCGCCCAAGTAGGTGGCCCACGCGAGTGTCGAACCGTCGGAGCTCATCTTCGCGACGAAGGCATCGAAGCCCCCGCCATATGAGGTATCATAAGCGCCCGGTGTCACAGGGAAGTCCGGCGAGTCGGTGAATCCGGCCACTACCGGGTTGCCGGAACCGTCGAGCACGATATCCCATGCAAAGTCATTGAAGCCGCTGCCACCAAGGAATGTGGCCCAAAGGAGGGAGGAGCCGTCGGCGCTTATCTTCGCCAAATATGCATCGAACTCAGCGTTCATCGTCTCATCATAGGCGCCCGGAGTCACGGGGAAGTTCCTCGACGACGTTTGTCCGCAGACGACGACATTGCCGGAACCATCGAGGGCGACTGCGAGAGCAACATCGATGGAATCCCCGCCCAAATACGTGGCCCACATGAGGGATGAGCCGTCGGCGCTTAATTTCGCCAAGAATGCATCGTCAAGGCCGTTTTGAGTGATATCATACGCGCCCGCTGTCGCAAACGCACTAGTGGATGACGTCATCCCAACCACAACGGCATTGCCGCTGCTATCGAGTGCGATTTCGTATGCAGTCTCGTCGCCGCCAGCGCCGAGGTAGGTTGACCAGATAAGTGAGGAGCCGTCGGCGCCTAGCTTTGTCACGAATGCATCGTTTGGAAAGCTGAGTGCCTGTTGGTGGGCTCCAGGAGTCGTGGGGAAATCTGGGGAGGCGGTCGTTCCTGTCATGACGACATTGCCCATTGCGTCAAGGGCAATCGAGCTGACCCCTTCGTCAACGAAGCCGCCAATATAAGTAGCCCATAACAATGAGGAGCCGTCAGTGCTAAGCATCGCCACCATTCCATCACTAGCGCCACTATACGATGTGCTGAAGGCGCCAGGTGTTGCGGGAAAGTCCGTGGACATCGTACTTCCGGCCAAGATGGGATTGCCGGAACTATTCAGCGCGACGGTTGCCAATGTATCCCCGTCACTGCCGCCGAAGAATGTCGCCCAGAGAAGAGGATCGATGACCAATGCTTGATCATGGTCCCATGCATCACACGCGAACCCTACGCTTCGGATTCCGACGCGAGCGAACTCGCACGATAGGGGATTTCCTCCGGCAGTGGCGAATATCTCATTATCCTGTACCTTTCCGGCCAGCGTGTTCAATACAAGGCTCTCCGGGTATACATCAAGGGCATCGATCCCATCGTAGGTCATGCGTATGCGGGACAGGTTTGCTTCAGGCTGCACGGTGAAATCGTATTTCAACCCCCCCGGTCCGATTCGGTAGACGAGGCCGATACCGTCGTACAGGTTCTCGTACACTATCTCAGCGTAACTGCGCACGCCGGTCCGCCACTTCGCGGGGTCGTTGCCGATGAAGAAGCTGGTCTGGTGGGTCAGCAAGTCCCTACCAGCTGGAATGACCCTGTTCGCTCCTTCGAAGTCGAGTCGGATCATGGCTCCTCGATAGAGTCCCGGATCTGACGAAGCCTGGCGCATTAGCATCTCATCGATTGGTGTAACAGTCGTCGATTCCAACTGTTGCTCGACTATCTTGATTAGGACCGCGCTGTCGGCGAATCCAATCTGCATGTCTCCGGATGTGCTGTATAAGCGAATTTCATCGTTGTCCAACTGCCCTACGTTCTCCGTGAAGTAGTCGGCGGGCATCGATTGGGGCATATCATCCAACGGAACATTCATGGCAGATAATCCCCTCTCGTTTCCTCCCGAAATATCCCTCAAATCATGCGGGAGAGCGATCAAGAGCATCATGCAGCATATTGCGGCAGACACGCGCACGAAATATCCACGACCTACCCACCTCATGCTTACGCCTCGCACCGTGAACGATAAGCCGACTTAAAGGATGTTGCTCGGATGAATCGCTGAAGGGCTCGACCTTCCTGCAGCGCATCATCCCCGACGTTCTGCCCCACCTACGAAGTTTTATACATCTCACCATCATTCGAAGGGCGAAATGCCTCTCAAGATCTACAGCACGCTCACCCGCCGAAAGGAGGACTTCTCTCCGATGCATGGTCGACGAGTGAACATGTTCGTCTGCGGCATCACGCCCTATGACCATGTCCACATGGGCCACGCGAAAACCTACGTCACATTCGACATGGTCGCGCGCTACCTGAGGCACAAAGGCTACCGAGTCTTCTACGTACAGAATGTGACCGATGTCGAGGATCGGTTAATCGCCCGCATGCTTGAATCTGGACGCGATTGGCGGGACCTCGTTGCAGAGTTCATGGCAGAATACGTGCACGTCATGGACGAGTTGAACGTGACCTCGGTGAGCCATTTTGCTTGGGCAACCGATTATGTCTCGGAGATCATCAATCAGATTCGAGGCTTGATCGAGAAGGGCTACGGCTATGTCGTCGATGGTGACGTTTTCTTTGACACGACCAAGTTCGACGGCTGGGGCAAACTCTCGGGCATGATCGTTGAAGAACTGAGGCCCGGCGCTCGCGTGGAGGTCGACAAGAGGAAGCACAATCCCGGAGACTTTGCTCTCTGGAAGAGCCAGAAACCCGGTGAGCCCACGTGGGACTCCCCTTGGGGGAAAGGCAGGCCAGGATGGCACATCGAAGACACCGCCATCACAGTGAATATCTTCGGATCGCAATACGACATACACGGCGGAGCCACAGAACTGATGTTTCCACACCACGAGGCTGAAATCGCGCAGGCCGAGGCACTCACCGGAGTCAAGCCGTTCGTCCGGTATTGGATGCACGGCGGCATGCTAATGGTCGGCGGGGAGGAGATGCACAAGTCGCTGGGCAACTTCTGGGCAGTGCCCGACGCGCTGAAGCTATTCGACGGCGAGGTTCTCAGGTTCTTCTTCCTCAACGCGCACTACCGCAGCCCGATAGACTTCAGCTTGGAAGGCATGGAGGAATCGAAGAGGAGTTATCAGAGAATCCTCGACACGTACCAGCTGCTGAGCCAGTCAGCGAAGAAAGGTTCCGACGCCCCGAAGACTGCAGATGCCACGCTCGACGCTGCAGTGATGACCGCCAAGGCGAAGTTTGATGAGGCGATGGATGACGACTTCAACACTCGCGAGGCAATCGCCGTCATCTTCAATCTCGCTTCGGAAATCAATAGATGCGTCGAGGCAGGAGTGAGCAAGGCTGCCGCCCAGCGTTGCCTTACTCAGCTAGATGTCTTCGGCGATGTGCTCGGCCTTTTCCAGAAAGTCAAGCGTCAAGGGCTCGTCGCAATGGACGCGCTGCTAGACATCCTCGTGCAGATCAGAGAGGAGGCGAGGAAGCGTAAGGACTTCGCCGTCTCAGACCTCATCAGGGACAAGTTGAAGGAAATCGGAGTGACGCTCGAGGACGCGAAGGAAGGCGTCCGTTGGAAGCTGAAATGAAATGGTTCGTTCTGCCCTGAAACAGCCATTATCAGTCTTGAAAACGCGTGTCTTTGAGGCCTCGGGAGTATTTAAACGACTACCCCCAGTTTTGCCCCGCTCCGGATGCATCCTTTTCTCCATATAAGAACGGCTAAGAACATTTATATTCCATGGGGTCTTATGGAAGATGACAGACGGGATGGATCAGAAGAACTCTGAAACTCACATGGAAGAGGCCACGAACTAGATGTCGGAAGACAGCTCGTACGACGTGCAGCAGATACAGATTCTGGACGGTCTGCAAGCCATCCGCAAGCGCCCCGCAATGTACATCGGGAGCGTTGACGAGCGCGGCCTCCACCACCTTGTCTACGAGGTCGTAGACAACAGCATCGATGAGGCGATGGCGGGAGTCTGCAAGAATATCGACGTCGTCCTGCACGCCGACGGCAGCGTGAGTGTCGCGGACGACGGCCGTGGCATCCCGGTGGGCATCCACCCGAAGTACGGCAAGCCCGGTATCGAGATCGTCATGACGACGATGCACTCTGGCGGGAAGTTCGACCGCAAGGTATACCGCGTCTCCGGCGGACTGCATGGCGTGGGGCTCTCCGTCGTCAACTCGCTGTCGGAATGGCTCGAGGCGAGAGTCAAGCACGAGGGAAATGAATACGTGCAGAGGTGTGTACGTGGGATCGTCGTTGACAAGCTCAAGGTCGTCGGGCCAGCGACGGGCACAGGCACCTACATCCGGTTCAAACCGGACAAAGAAATTTTCGAGACCACGGAGTTCGACTATGATACTCTCTCATCGAGGCTCAGGGAATTCGCGTTCCTGAACGCCGGTGTCAGGATCTCGTTCCAGCGCGAGCAGGACGGCCGCATGGAGGTCTTCCTGTACGATGGCGGCTTGATCGAGTTCGTGAAGTACATCAACAGGGGCAAGACGCCGCTGCACCCCGATCCGATATATTTCTCGAAAGAAAATGATGGGACTCAGGTCGAGGTCGCGATGCAGTACACCGACGGCTACACGGAGAACATCCACACATATGTCAACAACATCAACACCGCCGAAGGCGGGACACACCTTATCGGTTTCAAGTCGGCATTAGTCCGCGCGATGAATAACCATGCGAGGAAGATGAAATTCCTCAAGGAGAACGACAGCGCGTTGGAGGGCGACGACATCAGAGAAGGCCTCACCGCCGTGCTGAGCGTGAAGATTCCAGAACCACAGTTCGAAGGACAGACCAAGACCAAGCTGGGGAACAGCGAGGTCAAGGGCGCGGTCGATTCGATTGTGTACGAGAAGCTCAGCGAGCATCTCATGGAGAACCCCAAGACCGCCGAGGTCTGCCTTCAGAAAGCGATACTTGCCGCACAGGCGAGAGAGGCGGCGAGGAAGGCGCGGGAACTCACGAGGAGAAAGGGTCTTCTCAACGGCTTCAATCTGCCCGGCAAGCTGGCTGATTGCCAGGAGAAGGACCCGGCGAAGAGCGAGCTGTTCATCGTCGAGGGTCCGAGCGCAGGCGGCTCGGCCAAAGAAGGCAGGGACAGGGCGAACCAGGCGATCCTCCCGCTGAGGGGCAAGATACTCAATGTGGAGAAGGCGAGCATGGACCAAATACTCAAGAACGAGGAGATACGAACGCTCGTCACCGCTATCGGCGCCGGAATAGACGTCGACTTCAACTTGGCCAGAGCGAGGTACCATCACGTCATCATTATGGCGGACGCCGACGTCGACGGGCAGCACATAAGGACGCTCCTGCTGACCCTCTTCTTCAGGTATATGCCCGGTCTGATCAACCAGGGTTATGTCTACATCGCGCAGCCGCCGCTCTACAAAGTCCGCAAAGGGAAGGAAGAGAGGTATGCCTACAGCGAGAGGGAGCGAGATGAAATCGTGGCGCAGGTCGGCAGCGGCGGAACCATCCAGAGGTACAAAGGCCTCGGGGAGATGAACCCGCAGGAGCTCTGGGAGACCACGATGGACCCGACGAAGAGGGTGCTGAAGCAGGTTACCATCGAGGACGCCGCATTCGCGGACAGCCTCTTCTCAATACTCATGGGCGACGCGGTCGAGCCGCGCAGGCTGTACATCCAGGAGCATGCAAAGGAAGTCGTGAATCTAGACATCTAGGGGTCTGAAAGTGCCGGAAGGAACCGAGCAGGCGGTACCACACAAGCGAATCATGCAGAGGCCCATCGAGGAGGAGATGAAACGCTCATACATCGATTACGCGATGAGCGTCATCGTCGGTCGTGCGCTCCCTGACATCAGGGACGGGCTGAAGCCGGTCCAGCGAAGGGTTCTCTACGCGATGAACGACCTCAGCATGAGCGCGGGCTCGCAGCCGAAGAAGGCCGCCAGGGTCGTCGGTGAGGTGATCGGCAAATACCACCCGCACGGGGACATGGCAGTCTATGACGCGCTCGTCCGGCTTGCACAGGAATTCTCGATGAGGCACACCCTCGTCGGCGGTCAGGGCAACTTCGGAAGCATCGACGGGGACCCTCCCGCCGCGATGAGGTACACGGAGTGCCGCCTCACGCGAGTCTCGGAGGAGTTGATGCAAGACATCGACAAGGGGACTGTCGACTTCATGGACAACTTCGACGGGACTCTCCGCGAACCGGTGGTATTGCCAGCCAAGTTCCCTAACCTGCTCGTGAACGGCTCCAGCGGCATCGCCGTCGGCATGGCCACCAACATCCCGCCGCACAACCTCGGCGAGGTGGTCGACGCGCTCGTCGCCCTCATAGATAATCCGGACGCACAAATGCAGGACCTGTTCAACCCGGAGACGGGACCAATCAAGGGACCGGACTTCCCCACTGGCGGTACAATCTACGGGATTCAGGGCGTCGCTGATGCATACAAATCTGGACGCGGTCTAGTCCGTCTCAGGGCAAAGGCACACTTCGAGGAGGCAGGTCGGGACAGAGGACGGATCGTCATCACCGAAATCCCGTATATGGTAAACAAGTCCGCACTGGTCGAAAGCATCGCCTTCCTGGTGAAGGAGAAGAAGATCGAGGGCGTGACAGACCTGAGGGACGAGAGCGACAGGACCGGGATGCGCATCGTCCTTGAACTCAGGAAGGATGCGATACAGGACGTCGTACTCAATCAACTCTTCGCAAGGACGCAGATGGAGGCAACATTCGGTGTCATCAACCTCTCCCTCGTGAATGGTGAGCCGAAGGTCCTGAATCTTCGAGATACCCTCCAGTCGTACGTCGATTATAGAGAGCAGGTCGTGAGGCGAAGGACGCAGTTCGACCTCACCAAAGCATTGCAGAGAGAGCACATCGTCGAGGGGCTCATCACGGCCGTGGACCACCTGGACGAAGTCGTCAGGTTGATCAGACGTTCGAGGGACGGCGAAGAGGCAAAAGCCGGTCTGATGAACCGCTTCCTGCTGAGTGAAGAGCAATCGAAGGCGATACTCGACCTGCGCCTGCAGAAGCTCACGGGCCTCGAGGTCAAGTCGCTGCGCGACGAGCAGAACGCCCTAAAGAAGAAAATAGAGGAGTTGCACGCAATCCTAGGTTCACGCGAGATGATTCGGAACATAATCAAGCAGGAGCTTGTGGAGCTGAAGGATAAATACGGGGACGAACGCAGGTCGGAGATTCAGATCGACGCGGAGGAGATGGAGGTCGAGGATCTGATTCCCGAGGAGAACGTGATTGTGACCATCACGAACACGGGCTACATCAAACGCCTCACCCAGGACACCTACAGACAGCAGAGGCGCGGCGGGAAGGGTCGCATCGGCATGGAGACGAAGGAGGAGGACTACGTCGTCAACCTCTTTGTCGCCTCGACGCACGAGTACATCCTATTCTTCTCCAGCAACGGCAAATGCTACTGGCTCAAGACCTGGAGGATACCGAGCGGCGGGACTCACGCGAAGGGAAGGCCGATCATCAACATGCTCCCCAGGCTCGACAAGGACGAGCGGATACAGGCGATGATCCCCGTCAAGGAGTTCGACGAAAGGCGTACGATATTCTTCGCTACCAAGAAGGGCAAGATTAAAAGGACGAAGTTGAGCGCCTACAAGAGGCCGATGATACGCGGGATCAAGGCGATCAAGTTGCTCCCGGGTGACGAGCTCATCGCCGCGCGACTCTCCGAAGGGAACGAGGAGGTCATCCTCGCTTCCAAGGGCGGTTACGCGAACAGGTTCGATGTCAGCGAAGTGCGGACGATGGGAAGGACCGCTGCTGGAGTCCGAGGGATGAGGCTCCGAAGCGGCGACGCTGTCGTCGGCATGGCGCTTGCCACTGATCCCGGGAAGGAACTCCTCACGATGCTCGAGAACGGGCTCGGCAAGAGGACTTTAATTTCCGAATATAGGAAGACCAGGAGAGGCAGCCAGGGTGTGAAGACCACGAACATCAAGCTCGCCAAGAGCAAGATCGTGAACATAGTCGAAGTCACCCCTGATGAGGAACTGCTCGTCACTACAGTCGGGGGTATGGTCATCAGGATACCCGTGGAGGGGATCCGCAAGACTGGAAGGTCAGCGAAGGGCGTACGCATCATGCGGCTGAAGGAGAAAGACCGCGTCACTGCGGTCGTAAAGATCGTTAGCGAGAAGGAAGAAGAAGAGGCGGTGGGCGAGGAGTCCGTGCCTGAGCAGTAGCAGCTTGAGACACGGTTCTCATTTCACGACAGTCTTGTAGTAGACGCAGAAGCGTCTGAAGTTGCATTCGGTGCACTTGGGTCCTATCGGTCTGCAGACGTTCTGGCCGAAGCGGACCAGGAGGCCGTTGAGGTCGATCCAACAGTCTCTCGGCACGACATTCATGAGGGCATTCTCCGTCTCTTCCGGCGTCTTTGTCTTCACGAGCCCGAGACGGTTCGTTATCCGATGGACATGAGTGTCGACCGGGATGCGCGGGATGCCGAATCCGTATACCAGGACACAGTTGGCGGTTTTTGGCCCGACCGAAGGCAGCTTCATGAGTTCGTCGAAGACGGGCGGGACTTCGCCGTCATAGTTCCTCAGGATGATGCGGCTCACCTCCTTGACGTTGAATGCCTTCTGATTGTAGAAACCCACCGGCCTTATGAGCCGCTTAATCTCGGATACAGGCGCTGCTGCGATCGACCTCGCGTCGGGATACTTCGCGAATAGCTGATGAGAGGCGATGTCAGTCATCTCGTCCCTCGTCCTCTGCGACAGTATCGTAGAGATGAGAACCTTGAAAGGGTCTTCGGTCTCCGAGGTGATCTTGCCCAAGGCGGTATCGGTCTGATGCTGCTTGTAGGGGAGATACCTGCGTCGAAGATCCTGCATGACGAAATCCAGCTGCTTCCGGTTCAAGCTGTCCCTTCCTGAAAATGCTGCAGGGCCTCCCCGGCAAGGTACAGCGAGCCTGCGATCAAGAGTGGGCGGTCCACCGAGGCAAGGGTCAATCCCCTCCTGATTGCAGTCGGGACGTCTTCAATGATTTCGGACGAGATGCCCAGCTTCTTGTATGTCGTGGCAACCTCCACCGGTGCGCTCGCCCTTTCACTGTTTGGTCTTGTCGAGACAACGTGCGCTGTTAGGGGCGCGAGCGTTTCCGCATAGATCGCTAGATCCTTGTCAGCTAGCATGCCCGTGACGAGCACGATTTGCTTTCCCGGTAGATACTCCTCGAGAGATCCATGCAGGCACTGAGCGCCGCCGGGGTTGTGCGCGCCATCTATCAGTACAGGAGGAGTTCTCCTGACCAACTGGAACCTCGCTGGCCACCGCATCCTCGCAATCCCCGCCCGCATCGCATCCTCATTTATGCTCCACCCTCGCGACTCGAGACTCTCAACCGCCGCCAAAGCGAGAGCGACATTCTCTGCCTGGTGCGCTCCGAGCATTACCGTGGAAACGCGGATTGTAGATTTCCCGGACCAATCGATAGTCTGCCCAGACAGAGTCCCGCTATTCCCCTTATAGGTGACATCATGACTCACGACGGTCAGGGGGCACGCGATTTCCTTGGCTCTCTCTTTGATAATTGCGAGGGCCTCCTGATCTAATGTGACGGCGGGCACGCCGGGTTTCAATATTCCCGATTTTTCTTTGGCGATTCTCCTAATGGTCTTACCCAAATGCTCAGTATGCTCCAGACTCACGCGGGTGATGACGCAGGTCTCTGGACGCACGATATTCGTGGCGTCCATGCCGCCCCCCATACCGACTTCGACGACCGCATTATCTACTTTCCGTTCCATGAAATACTGAAAGGCCATAGCCGTCGTGATCTCGAAGAACGTCGACTGCTTCGCCTTCTGCTCTCCAGCCATCGCATCAGAGTGCATACACTCACTCTGGTAAAGTCTTGCTACATCGTCGTCTGAAATCTCCCGCCCACCGACCCTAATCCTCTCATTAAAGCGAATCAGATGGGGAGACGTGTATAGTCCAACGCAATGACCCGCCTCCCTCAAGATCGACTCGACAAACGCGCAGACCGAACCTTTGCCATTGCTCCCCGTTACATGCACGGCTGGAAGCTTCAGGTGGGGATTGCCAATTCTTCCTAGCAACTCAGTGATGTTGGCGAGCCCCAGCTTCATCCCGAAGCGTTCGAGGCCGTACAGTTCGTTGAGAATTTCTTCGTTGCGCATGCGACGCGAGTCAAGGTCTGCAAAGTCTTTAAACATGTTGACCTGGGCGATTTGCAGCTGCCCCGAACGTCGTGTCTTTTTTCGATTGATTTCTCGTCGATGGAGGATTCGAGCGTGGACACTTGGTCAGATCTTCTGTTCCTCAAGTGCTTGGAGGCGTCTTTCGAGTTCCTTTGTTTTCTCATTGAGCGCTTTCACCGTCTTCTTAAGCTCCTCTATTTCCTCCAAGGACTGGAAGAGGAGCGGAATCGGATCGGTTCCTCGGCCTGGAGGGCCGGTCTTTTCTGGCTGCTCAGGGATGTCCCCCGGTCTTGGTGTCGGCAACATAGGCTTCCCGGAGGGCATCTGTCATTCGGAGAAGAATAAACTATCGGTCATCCACCACCGCGGTGCACGATGTATCGCTTCCCGTTGCTACATCTGCTCGCAACCGCCTTTGCTTCGGCCGTTGTTTGATGAACGGAGGCGGCTATCCATTTGTGCGACCACTCCCATTCGATTCATGGAGATGAAGAAGCGCTTTTGGGCATGCCCTATAGGCTGTTGATAGCCCTTATTTCCATTGCGTTGGTCGTTCCGGCCGTCCTGAGCGGTTGGTCATCAGTCGACTACTTGCAGGCAGATCAGCGAGTACGAACGGAGATTGGGCGCGTGTTGTCCGCAGCTCAGAGATACTTGCAGGCTGGCTCCGGCGGGGAAATAATAGAGATCGTGCTCGAAGGCGGAACATTCACTCGAGTGGAATACGTCGTCTTTGGAGACTCATCTGGCCAAGCGTACTCGCGAATGGCGCGCTACAGACTCTCTGGTAGCGAAGAACAGCTCGTGGCGGCGAGAAACCCTTCAGTGGCCATCGGATTGCCGAGCGGCGGAGGGCTCAAGCTTTACGAGGGTCGCTACTCAATTCATCTTGAGTGCTCCGACGGAGCCGGCGTGGCGGTGTGGGTGGGATAGCGGATGCTCGAATGGCTCTCGTCAAAAGTGGCGGTGGCGGTGGCTGCCATGCTGCTTTTGTCGTCGTCGACTGCATATTTCGCCAATCAGAATGATGGCGTTCGTAGAACGGAGATAGTGAATGTTGCTCGTGGCATAGCAAGCTTCGTAGACGCCGCATTCGGCCTGTCAGGAGAAGTCGAGTTCACAGCATCGTGCGAAGGCGATGCCAATCTCTTGATGCCAGATGCTATCAGTGGTTCTCCGTATGAAATCCATCTGAGGCATGACGCGGTGATTGCCGCGCAAGAAGGCGTGACGGCCATTGCCCACTGGACAGGTGACTTGCACTTCTGGGATACTGGTGGTGTCGCAGTCGACTCGGCATTGGTCCGAGAATTGGACGCGGATCACGACTCCCTCAATCTTGTCTCGTGCGAGAGATTCAATATCTCGATCGAAGAAATCTTGGTTGACAGTTCACCATGTTTGCTTGCGTTTGCCCACCCTGTATGACCCAAGCCCGCGAAGGCGTCACGGTTAAATAGCGAGACCAGACTTGATTCTAAGGGGAAACAAGAAGCGATGATGCAACCGTCTGAGATAGTCGCCGCGAAACTCCTCCCCGCCATAAGAGCGCGGCTGGCGCAGATTCTCCTGATAGACTATCGCATGAAGCAAGTCGAGGTGGCGAGACATCTGGGAATCACGCAAGCGGCAGTCAGTCATTACAACACCCGGAGCAGAGCCGTGGACGAAGAGGTGCTCAGCATTTTCCCAGAGATAGAGGACAGCGTGAAAGATCTCGCCGCGAAGATCAGCAAAGGCCTTCCCCGACCTGAACAGATAGCCGCGATAGAGGCATTATGCAAGGATATCACCAGGACCGAGCGGTTCTGCGCGTACCATCGCAGATACTCCCGCCTCGACTCGCAGTGTCAGATATGCTTCCCGCCAACCGACGAAGCTAAAGAAGATACCTAGTTCTCCATCGCCGATTTCGTCAACACTTTCATCCGCTCGATGAACCTGCCCTCGTCGAATTCTCGCGCTCTTGCGATGCAATCTTCTTTCATCGCTCTGAGCCTACCTTCATCAAGGGACTTGATCTTCCTCGCGAAGGAATCAGCTTCGATTGGGAGCAACCATCCCGTCACCCCGTCCACGACGGTCTCGCGATATCCGCCCTCGTCAGTCGCGAGGACAGCCTTGCCGGAGGCCATGGCCTCGACGGGGGTCATGCCGAAGTCCTCGTCGACGGCGGTCGTGATGAAGCCTTTGCACCTTGCGTAAAGGTCGGCGAGCCGCTGCTGGCTGACTGCGCCGGTCAACTGCACGTTTGGCGGCAGATCCAGCCGCGCAACGACCTCCCGCGCCGTTACTTCCCGCGCGATGTCGCCTACGATCAATAGCTTCTCGGCGGGCAGCCGCCTAAAGATCTCGACTTGGAGGTCGATTCTCTTCTCGGGGCGAATACGGTTCACCGACAGCCAGTAGTCGCCCACCTCTTCGAATCTGAATTTCGCTGTGGCGATGGGCGGGTTAACCACTGTCGAATCTCGCCCGTAATACTCCCTGATTCTGTGCTTCACATTCTCGCTATTGGCGACTATCTGCCCCATGTGCCGGATTGTCTCTCGATCCCATCGGCTGTGCACCGCGATCCAGGACCGCGCAAGCAACCTCTGCGGCGGTGGGAGTTCGTTGAGATATCTACTCCTGAGGTCGTAGAACGCTCGGACGGGCGTATGGCAGTAGAAGATGTTGGGCTTGTGAGACTTACCGGCGCATCTGCTCCAGTTCCCCGAGAAGAAGTAGAAATCGTAATCGTCGAAGGCCGCCCCAGCAAAATGGAGAGATGCCTGAACTTGGCGCAGGGCCGGCTTACTGGTCAAATTGCCCAAGTTGATCACATTGACGCCTCCAGCATCCGCCAGTCTAAGCACCTCTCTGTCGAAGTCCGTCGTAATCAGGTCGGCGCCGAATGCCTTCGCAAGAGAAAGGGATACGTTCTCCCCGCCTCCGAGGCTCCTCAGGAAGTCATGGAATATCGCGACGCGCAGGGATGCACTTCTCCTCTGGGCGGCGGCAGGCATCTGCCGGGATTCTTAAGAAGGTTCGCCGCATGTTCGCCTTTCAGGAGTATCCCCAGTTCACCAGATATATCTGGGTGTAGCCATCGTCGTAGTATCTCTGGTAGGGGAGGTTGTCGAATTTGGCCAGGGCTTGACCGCTTAGGCCGAATGCAGGTTCCCATGGGAACAACTGCGCGCCTGTCCTCACATCCTCGTTGATGAGCACGTAATCAACTATTTTTGGACCTGAAGGGGAATCCACCATGAGCATCTCGGACTCCGCGTTGCTGAAGTTTGAGGCGAAGAGGGCATCTCTCGCGGTGTCCCATGTGGCATTCGTCCCGCCATATCCGAAAGAAATCATCGAAGCCTTGTGGTCCGTCGCGATGAGGCCGTCGATATGCCTAGGGAGCCAATTCATCGCAATCAACGACCGTGAGCTCGTGCCCTCGTTATATCCAGCCATTATTTCCTGCGGAGGATAGGCGATCGCCATATTGCCCGCGATGAGCATGGCGGCGACCACCGCGACCGCCGCTCCTCCTCTCCTCCCCGCGAACGCGAGGTCATGCAACAGGACGAGACCTGACCCGACCATGATGGCCACAGGAATCATCATGAAGTCGATGTGGCGGTAGGGAACCAGGACCTGCTCGCCTATAACCGACCCGGCGAGAAGCGAGAAGATGAAAACCGTGAGCCACGCCGTCGGTTTGTACCCGTCCCTCATAAAGTCCAGCGGTCGTCTACCTGGAGCTACCAGCGCCACCATTATCAGGAACGGGGTGAGGTACAGGACATCCTGCGTGGGGATTTTGATGGTTGTGCCCAGAACATTGACCACGGTGAACAGACAGACTATCGCAAAAATCACCGCCAGCGTGATCATGAAAACCGCGCCTGCTCTCCTGAGAGATGGATACTTCGGCGAATACCTCCATTTCGACTTCCGCCTCAATCGGACGACTGCCAACCAGCCGAGGACCGCGACTCCCAGCGCAATAAAAGGACCCCACCAGGGCATCGTTCCGAGGTCGCCCAAGACGTACTCTCTGAATGGCGTCGCGAAGATCAGCCAGAACGGAAGAGCAAGCGATAGAAGGACAATTAGTACTACCGCCTCGATTGTCACTTTTCTCCATTTGAAATCGCTGGATAGCAGGCTCTTCAGTACGAGAGCCATGAGCAAGGCGATTATGAGGAAATACGTGGAAAGGTGATGGGTAACGACGATTGCGGCGGCGAGCGGCAGGAGCGCGCCCAGCTTTTTGATCCCGGTCCCCGGTCCGACCAGCAGAGCCATCGAAGCGAGGAATAGAACCGAGCCGATAGCGGATGGTATCGGGTGCGAGTTCGTGTATACGTAGGGGAAGGCCACCGCCAGGACTCCTGCCGCAATCAAGCCGATGCGGTCGTCCCGGAACAGCCTCACCGCCACGAGGAAGACGAGAAGCACCGCCAATGCGTTGAGAATCGTCGGGATCAGGTTGAGCGCGGCGTTGCTGTCGACGCCCATCAAACTCCCGCCGCCGACAACGAAGTAGAATCCCGGAAAGTAGGGATACGTCTTGCCCCAACCGTAGTAATCCGTCCCGAGGTGCCCGGTCGTTACTAGCTGTTCGGTCAGCGAATGATACTCCCCCACATCCGAACCCCAATACACGAACTTGGTCAGAGGAACCAGTCTGGCTATGACTGCTATGAGAAGTATCGCCATCAGTGCAGCGGCTGTCGACCTCCGCATCGCGCGGTAGAAGAAGGACGCTTTACTTTACCTTTCCCTTGAGCACGGTCTCCAAATGCAGCCGGATTCTCTCCATCGCGGCTTTGATGTTATCCTGCGAGTTCGCATAGGAGAATCTTATGTGCCTCTCTCCCTGCTCTCCGAACGCCCTTCCGGGCGTGCATATCACACCGCCATTAAGGAGGCTCATTGCCATGTCCTCGGAGGCCATGTCGTAGTCGTACGTGGGGAAGGCGTAGAACGCCCCCTTCGGCTTGAGGCAGTGGAACCCCGGCATCTTGCCGAGCTCCTTGACGATTATCTCCCGTCTGATGCCGAACTCCTTGACCATCTTCGACACATAATCCTCGGGCTCCCTCAGGCCAGCCAGGACCGCGTACTGCGTCGGAGTCGGCGGACACGCGACCATATAGTAGTGGATCTTGGCCATCTGCTTGATCATCTCCGGTGGGGCGGTCAGGTAGCCCAGCCTCCATCCGGTCATCGCGAAGACCTTGGAGAACGAGTTCACGTAAACGGTGTTCTCGTACTTGCCGAGGAACGACTCATGCGCGCCTTCGTAAACGATTGCGTCGTACACCTCGTCGCTGATGATTATGAGGCCTTCCTCCTTCGCGAAGTCCGCGATCGCCTGGACTGTCTTCTTTTCGAAGACC
>Ga0153915_10001130_pt1 | contig 24547 bp, 24 predicted proteins | sample Opewatmetagenome_2_FD_107003 | JGI IMG/M metagenome (GOLD analysis project Ga0153915, IMG submission 107003) | Freshwater wetland microbial communities from Ohio, USA - Open water 3 Core 3 Depth 3 metaG | ecosystem: Environmental > Aquatic > Freshwater > Wetlands | place: USA: Ohio, Lake Erie...
AAAGTTCTCTGAGAATTATCACTTTTTGTTCTGCGGTGTAATGCTTTCTTTGTTTCATGGATTCCTCCTTTTTTTACACTATCCTAAATTTAGGAAATTCCATTTTCATCTGAAGCAGTACAGTACTTGACCAACAATTCCGGAGGAATCATTGCAATAATATGCTTTCCTTGATAATCAAAATCTTTAGGAGTTTCTGGAACAAAATCCTTTTCTTCTATTCGTCTGAATCCTTTTTCCAAAACCTCAACAACCGGCGCTACATCACTTAGAAAATACACGATGACCCTTATTCCAATAAGATCTTGAATTTCTTTAAAAGGATTAGGATATTTTGTCTTCTCATCTTCGATTTTCTGGGATTTCTCAACAAAACTATCCCTACTTTTTATCCGAGAAGCAATATGATCAATATGCTCAACTTTTTTAATCTTCAGGCAAGAAAACACATTGTCCCTGATTTCTGGAAGCAACAAATCCAATTCATTTCGAATTGAATCATATTTCTGTATTACTTCTGCAATCTCCATAACTCACTTTGTAAATTTTAGATTAATAACTCTTCCTGTAACGGTAAATTCTTTCCGTCCATCGTTAAGGAGTCTTTCTTCGAAAAACTCATTTCCCATAAAAGTTGGGATGCTTAAAGATATTTGATTATCAAGTTTAATAGTTTTAAACACTAATTCATGCTTAAAGGTTTCTTCCTCTACATTAAAAACTGTATTACTTATTTCATCGTCTCCGACGAACTCCTTAAATTGATATCGGATATTGGCAGGAAGAAATTCATCAGCAAACTGAAGTATCGAAAACTCTTGCTCTGGATTATTCCGAAGATTTACTACCGCTTCCACTAGCGCAATCTTATCTTCCACATTTTCTAATTTAGAACCAAACTGTTTTATCTCTTCAGCCAACTTTCTTGTACCTTGAATATCAGTCATTGCATATTCGCATAATAAAAAATCCTTAATCCAATATTCTGAAACCTCAAGATTCTTTTTGCCTTGCTTTTGACGATCTAGCACATATCCCGTCCAAAAATTCCCTCGCTCCGCGACTTGGTCTTCAAAATAAACTACTTTATAATGCTTTGAATTCTTAGAATAGGCCTCTTTTAATATTTCGATTACAAAACCATCCGTCATTTGTTTTTTATAAACCACCTCTTCACCTTTGAATCTAATCAATACAGCCCTGTATGTCTGTGCTTTTTTGCCAATCAAGATTATGAAAAGTCCATATTTGTTTCTTTCGTCCGTCATCTTACTAAGACGTTTGGCTAATTCAGTTCCAATCTCAGTCTTTTTATCTATCTCATTATCGCTTAAAAGTCCAATCATTTTACTGCGAATTTCATTATTCTGATTGTCGTCTGCTATGAAATTAATTGTAATCTTACAATCAGATGTCGTTTTATCAAATATCTTCAATAAATAATCCAATCCCGGCTCATTTTCTTGAAGCACCTTTGTTTCGACCGCTAGTTCGGTTTCATCTATTAGTTTTAAAGGTGGTACAACAGCCCCAAATGAAAAACATATCTCAAATCCTGATTCAGTAGTCATTTTATCTCTCCAGCATTTTTATTAAACATATTAAAAAAAATTGAGGAAGCATTTATGCCACTCGTTTTTATGTCTATAAATTCACCTACCTCAATTTGAAATGTTTTATTGTTGTTCTTAATAAAGTAAAATAAACCAATTTAAATTAATAAGCAATGTCTTTAATGGGTATAAATACATTACCGGGAGAGCTGTTTCGGCCTTATCATTCAATAACGCAAATTAAATATATTCGATTGACTGTTTCTCCAGTTTATTAAGCTCGCCTAATATTTCGACCTTGATTTCATCAATCTTCATATACATTTCAGCAAATCTTCGTTGCTCTTCAATATCGAATTCATTCTTTTCATTACAAGGAATTTCTACAGTTATTTGAGCCATGTTCTTAAGAGACGCTCTTAATCCTCTATCAAATCCATACTTGTGCTTATTTTTTTCTAATTCAAATAGTAAATATTCAGGAATAATATTATCTGACAATATCCTAATAGCTCCACAATGGTCAGTCGTGACAAATTTATTGTTTTTATGGATGACGTTAAATTCAAAATCACCATCTATACCCCATAAAATAAAATGGTTTGAAAAATCTTTGATGTTGCTATCCAGTTGATATGCGATCGGTTCCTTTACATTTGCACTATATACCGGCAAATCACCCTCTATTTGGCGAAGATCTTTTTTAAGCAATCTTTTCCCTATAAAAAGCTTAAAATACTTTTCATCAGAAAGGCTAATTTGAATTTTATTTAATTTTTTATTCTTTTTTTCCGATATATCCTTAAGAAATGCACTGTATTCAAATAGAGACTGCGAAACATCATTAACTAAACTTCCAAATTCTGAGGTTGACATTAATGTCTCTTCATCTTCAATCCCTAGTTCAATTTTCTCTTCTTTTGTCCACCACCTATCAACAGACCAGTTTAAATCAGGATTGAATCTAGAAATAGGCTGGATTTTGCATCTTTTATCTGAATTGATTTTTTCAAATACTTTTTTGTTTCCTTTAAAAAAAGAATATAACGTAACAGCCTCAACCAAATCATTTTTTTCGATTTCAAATCGATAAATATCTCTAGATTCCCCTATCTCGCTCACAAAATATGTAAGGACCGGATCCTTTTGAATTAAAGACTTGATATTTTTTTTGGTTAAGCAAAGGATATAAGTCTTTTTATTTGTATTAAAGAATGTTTTTAATGGTAATGAAATAATGGCATCAATAATACATTCATCGAGAATAAATTGTCGAAGGTTACGGTCATTCTGTCGATTCATAATACCATCCGGCACAATCACATAAGCTTTTCCATTTGGTTTTAATGCCCTAATAATCCACTCTAAGAATAAACCTTCAACTCCCATAGCATTAATTTTGAAATAATTTATCAGGTCACCGTCCTTTTTAATTTCTTCCTTTAAATTGCTGCTTCCGCTCGTAACATATGGTGGATTTGTAAGAATCAAATCATATTCATCCTCAACTGGATCAGATAATGTCCCAAGAATTGAATTTGTTTTTAAAATAAAACTTTCATTAAATAATTTCGCAAATTCTTTAGTTAGCGTGGGATTCTCTTTAATTAGATCCGAGAAATAAATAAGCATATTTGCTTTCGCCAAGATAATTGTTTTTTGTTCATCATTATCAAATCCTTTATCAAATCCACGCATAACTATTTTAGGAGATACCTTGGTTTTACTAACTGTAAAAAGACTTTCCATTTTCGCCGCAATAGGTTCTAACAAAAATTTTCCTACTCCACAAGCTGGATCGCATATTTTTATTCCTTCTTTTATCTCGTCCTTTGCCATTTCAACAATAGCACGAACAATTTTGAGAGGTGTAAAAAATTGCCCCCAGTTCTTTTTGCTTATACTTTCTTTTAGAAAGCTTTCGAAAAGTTGACTTTTAAAATCATAATCAATATTCTCTAATTTACCATAGTCACGAAATCGATATAAAACCCTTTTAAATACGGTACTATAACCTTTTACAGCTTTCTGAGCCTTGGAAACAAAAATTGTACCATTAATAATAGTAGTTCCATCGTTTGAAGCCGGGAAAAGTTCTTTTATTTTTGGTCTAATGGTTCCTGCATAAAACTCAAGAGCTTCTTCGTTAGGATTTTCAATTTTATAATCAAATCTTTCGATAAGATGATCAAAATTTATCCCTTGTGAAAGTACTCCTAGGTCGCTTAGATATTTAAAAATGAACAATTCTACAAATGTGTATAAACAGTTCTCCGGTGTAGCACCGCTAACTGACCAAATATCTTGCCAAATTTGTTTTGCTAATTCAGTAGGGTTTACAAGTTGTTTGGGTTTTATTTTATTATTGTTTTCATTTATTGAATTGACAACCTTTTCGATTAAGTTTGCAGTTTTTTCATTTTTGGGATCAAAATTGTACTTTAGTTCATTTCCATCTTCGTCTACAATGGATTTATTAGTTAAAACATTGACCCAAATTGATTCTTTCGTGTCGGTCGCAATTAGTAATTTAGTCCCGAGTTTTTTTGCAACTTCAATTTCTTGTTTTATTGCTTTGTTCTTAGCTTTTTTTGTCTTAAACTCTGCCGGAGTTTTATATTCAACTACCGCAATTACTTTCTTGTTTTGAACAATTATGCCATCAACTTTTTTCTTTTCAACTCCCGGATAATTAATATTACTAATAATGCCGTAATTCTTGAGAGCATTAACTGTAGTTGAACTTATGTTGTAAAAATCCCACTTCCCGATTTTTTCCGGATTATTTATTAAACCTCTTTGCAATAGCTCTTCGCTCATCAGTACTCTATTCTATTTTCGATGAAAATATATCGATTAAAAGGACAATGTAAAACATAAATCTAATGTATATTTTAAAAAAGCCGTGAAGAATTTCTTCCTCACGGCAATGGGAGTATCATGCACCCCAGTAAAGCCCGCGCTCTTTCAGAACCGCTTCATCATTCTGATTGTAAGCAATAATTCTTTTTTCGATAGTGTTTAGCTTTTCGACAGCAGAATTAAGTTTTTTTTGAACGACTGCCCTTTTACGAGATAGATCCATGCGGTATGCATGCTCTATAACTGTTCCGTTAGGAGCTTTTGCTAGCTCTTTGTCAAAAGAAGCAACATTGGTTTTACGCATTGTTACTTCATTACTTATTGCATTGAATTCCTTCATTGCATTTTTTCTTACAACTTTAGCTGTAAGTTTTGATACTGGGGTTCTTTTGTTACTTTTCAAAGTAACCTCCGTTAAAATTAGATTATGGTAATATTTAATTAAAACGGAGTATATCTAAGTCGGGCGCAGGGTTCCTATGCTACCGGAACACTTGACCACAGTCCCATGGAGATACTCTCCACTGCAAAATTAATTAAAATCAGGAACAAAACCATATTCGCTCTAAATTATTAAATTATAAGGGGTTAGCGACCCTAAATTCTACTGCCAATAAAAAAATCCAAGAAAAATTTATTCTGCAATATTTTTTCTATTTCCAGATATCATTCTCATCAGTTTTTGCCTGCTTTTTAGGTATAAGAAAACTAATCAAAATCACCAAAAATAAAGCCCAGAACTAAATAGGAGTATTTATGACCAAGAAAATTCCCAAAATATGGATTGCTTTAATTGCCGCTGTTGCCGCCGTTCTAGCTGAATATGGAATGAAGAAAACAAAACCCAAGAAACCTAGGAGTACAGGCAATGGAAGAAATTAACTTCATTGATGAAATGTTAGCCGAAATTGAGGCTAAAGAAGAACAAATGCAGCTTGCGCACGTTGATATGGTCTTAAAAGAAATAGGTTCTCTTAATACTTCGATTGAGAAAATATTTTTTCAAGCAGAGGAAGAGAAGGCTATTATAACCGAGTGGGCTATACAACGTAACGCAAAATTGCAAGACCGGGCAGAGCTTTTAACAAAGAAACTCGAATTGTTCATGTCTGAGCAAGATCCGGCTACCAGAACAATCGATCTACCAAATGGTCAACTCTTACGTCGGAAGCAGGTACAAAAGCTCGTTGTAGAGGATCTGGTGATGTTTATGGAGAATTCTAATCTATCTCAGCTAACAACAACAGCTCCCGAAGTTGTGAAACCTGATCTCTCGAAGATCAAGACATTTTACAAAATGAGTGGTAAAGTGCCGAAAGGCTGCTCGCTCGTTGAATCAACAGACAAATTTTCAATTAAACTAAAAGGAGGCGTTAATGGAACGTCAAAAAATGGAACTACAGGTCAATCAACCGACGAAGATTAAATTGCTTTTTGATGATTGTGTTGAAGGTTCTTCCAAATTCGGAAAATACTTTCTTTACGCTGTACAAAACGGCGACGGTTCTACTGAATACTCATTATTCGCTGCCGATGGACTTCATGAGCAATTGAAGAAATTCAAGAAGGATGATGAATTGCTCGTTACAAAGCTTGCTGCACAACGGGGTAATAAGCTTGTTGTTACTTGGGATGTTGAGAAGTTGAATAAAACAAACTCTGTTGTTAAAACAGAGGAAGTCGGCATAACCAACGAACCAACACCCGGAGAAGATTATTTCTATTCAATTATGGAAAAGTCTTTCGATGATGCTCTGAGAATCCAGAACAAATTCAATGGTATGGCTAATGTTAATCAAATAGCTATTACCATATTTATTCAACGGTCACGCGGTAATCATACATACGCAGGAGGTTAAAGTGACAACAGAATTAGAAAAAAGATTATCGCCATTTTTATTCCCGGTTATGGAGCGTGAAGTTTTTCATGGTGATGTAACCAACAAAAGCCCTTTGCTCACAAAGAATTACAAGGCAATTGTACGGCAGGACACAGGCGATTTAATAAGCATAATGAATGACACCTATAAGACCGTTCGAAACAGCGAAATAATTATGCCTTTAATTGAAGAATTGAATTTACTCGACACTTCATGGTTCTTGGATAGTTCTCATTCATTTGTCGAAAATAACAGCATGCGCCTGCAAGTAACTTTTCCGGAATTGATATTTCATGACGGCAGATCTGATGTATCTCTCTCCCTTTTCCTACATAACAGCTACGACGGAAGCGTAGGAGTAAGAATGTTTTGGGGTGCGATAAGGGCAATTTGTAAGAATGGAATGATATTCGGCGAGGTTCTTTCCAAATTCTATGGTAAACATACTATGGGCTTAAACATTAGCAACCTGCATGAGCAGGTAGAAGCAAGTTATGAAAAAATCCCTGTTATCAAACATCGTATCGAACAGCTCCTAAATGAAAAAGTTACAGATGCTCTTCGCCAACAAATAGAAAATCGTCTAGGAAAAAAGATAACTAAATATATTGAGACACAGGAAGACGAAAACAAAAAGGCAAAAAATCTCTGGGTTTTGTACAATATCATAACGTATTATGTGAGTCACACAGTGGAACAAAGGCTGCGCGCCGGTTATCAGCTCGAAGTAAGCCGCCTTTTTAAGCTATAAAATCAAATATCACCCTACCAAATATTCTTATACCTGCTTTTCAAAAATTCATTGATACTATTTAGAATAACTTGTAAATTTCGAAAGTCATATTAAAAGGATCAAATAGAAAAATAGTAATTTGAAATAGCAGCACAATGTTCTTGAACTGAAAACGCCAAATTAAAAGAAGACACAAGAACAATCGTGAAGCGTATCCAATTTATCGGGTACGCATTCACGACTCTTTCTCTTTCACTCTTCTGTGTCTTGGGCATTGGCGTGCCTCAGTTCGGAAAGTGAAGTGAAATTGCGTGAGTGTCGTGCCCTTTTAATTAAATTGGAGTTAATATGACCTTTGTCGATACACTAAAGAAAAAACTTAAAGACCCTTTTACAATATTGTGGGGAATAATTTTTATTTTCGTTTCTTTTGGAATTATTTCTCAACTCATAAGTTCAAAACCAGCAAACCGCAATCGATTCCCCGCAAATTACGAAGATGTCATTTCAAATTTAAAAAATAATCAAGATAAAGATTTTACTTCCAGCGATTTAAGGGATGCGGTGAAAAATAGTTTCATATATGATAAAGGTTTGGCAAATGCGGAACTAAAGGATTTACTCAAATCAATTATTCTGAAGAATCAAAATTCAGCAGGATTTACTGAGTTGTTTTTATCAACTAAACAAAGAATGGCAAACTTTTTGTGCAACATTGATCCCTCAATTTCATATAAAATATTTACAGAAAACATAAAAATTCAATCCTTATTGCCGATTTGTGAAATTGTAAATCTTTTAGACAAAAGTTACGCTGTAAAATTACTAAATGAATATCCGATCTTAATAGATTCTTTGAGATATTATTTGGTAAAAACATATTCTAATGATACAAGCCTATATGGGGAGTTATCGCTGCAAAAAGGAATTGATGTCCTATATTCCGCAAATCAGTTAAGTCTTAATAACTATGATAAAATAACGAAATATCTTTCTTCACAAGAAACCTTAAAAGACCTAAATAATAGACTTACCACAAATGAAGCTGAAATAAAAACTGTGGTATTTAATTCATTTGCCCAATATATGCAGCAGAATAAAATAATAAATCTTTCCTTTATTGTAATAGGAAAAAGAGACGATAATGAGTATGAGATACAGCCGGAAAACAGCTCAAAACGTGCAATCTTAATAACAAGAGAAACTGAATTCCAAAGCAGGGGTTATTCAACATGCCGCGTAATAGTTACTGGCTCAAGAAAAGTGACTCTTCGAAAAGAATTGGGTTCATTTGATCAGGAATGGCCGGAGTATACTGAAATAAAAAGAAGTGAAAATGATATGATAAATAAAAAAAGTAAAGACATTGAACTGGAACGGGCTAGTTTGCATGATGAAATAATTCAATTAAAAACAAAGATTGCGACAACTGAAAAATATATTGCCAACATAAAATCTAATTTTAAAAGTTTACTGTTTAATAAGTAATTTCTTAGGGTGCGGCATAGTTTTGCTCATTTGCTAAAAAGAGTGCTAATCGGGAGGAAGAAAAAGTAAAAAGATGGATGAATGGTTAAAATAGAACAATCTTAGAAAACAAGGCTATTATTAAATAGCCTTGGTAAATAAAAAGCGATTTTCTTTTTTATAATAACAGCAGGCTGAAAATGGGGAAAATATCAAAGTCTAAAAAATCTTCTATGGGTGAAATTGCGATTGAAATAGCAAAAGTTGTTGCGCCTATTATTGCCGTCAAATTAAGTGAAGCAATTAGTCTTGCGTGGAATGGTTATGTAGAAAAATCGACAAAGAAAACCATCAAACCTAAACCTAGGACAAGAGCAACAAAAAAGATTAAATCACTGGCAAAACCTGTAAAAAGTTCAAAGAAATGAACTGCGGCTATATAGAGGTAGTGAAAAAAATACAAAAATTTTTTTAACTTTGATTTTTCTTCCAGATAGTACCGTTTTTTTCAGCTAATGCTTTTGCTTTTACCAGCTATCTGGTTAATGCCGGTACCCGGTTTCAAACAAGGGGTGGGAGTATGGAACCTCGATTCTAAGCGTTGGGTTTGGCTTTTTTAATTGGAGTTTAAGTGTTTTATTTTACCGCGGTAGTTTCAAAGTTATTTTAGCTATCTGAGATATTTACCGGGTTGTTTTGGTGAGTTATTGCTAAAGTGTCTGCCCTGACTGTCCATTTTCGGAAAACTATTATGGGATTTATACATATGTATATACTGGCCCAAAATACCTATTGTACTGCATTATTATTGATTCTATTATTAATTATAAAAAGAACAGACACTACAGTCACTTACTTAAAATCTTTACTTTTTAGAGAAATTCAGAAATATTTACTGACTGTTGCAACTCTCACCAACAGTCACTTTTACAGGCACAACAGACAGATATTCGGGGGTGGTTTTGTTAGCTATGTGCCATAAAATAAAAAGTGTCTGCTCACTCTTGGCAAACAGACACTTTGCAATAGAACCAACCTAACTGCCCTTTAATCCAGCGGCCTGAACATATCATAACCATCTTTAGGAACCGGACTAACCAAACCAACCCTAGTTTCAACTAGTAATTCAGATAGCCATTTATCACTAATTTTATAGCTATAAGGACGTTTACCCCCATCTTGGTAATATCTATCTGACTTTTCCTTTTTGAGATAACCCCTGCGCTGTAAATCACCTACAATTTTATGCTTTGGAATTTTATTAAAATAACTGCCGAAGTAATCAGTCGGTAAATAACCGGCTTTTACAAAGTTATACCAAATAAAAGAAGAATTAGACATTTGTATCATAAGCTTATTAATGAATTCATCACTTTCTGATTCAACCTCAGTAACACTATTCTGGAATAATAACTTCTCTTCATTGGTAATCGGCACCGGAATAGAATACCTGCATCCTTCAAATGACAACGAATCAAAGACATTTTTTAATTCAGTACGTATATAATAACCTATTCTATCAAGCAGTTGTTCATTAAAATTCGGGATTATTGGGCCTGAAAACTTAGGAAATTTGTGAACAAAGAATTGATTATTCCTCTCATCAGTAGGTGCTTCTTCCCTTTCCACATAAATCGCTTCTTCATCATTTGACATAATTATCAGGTTTACATTATTCCTTACTTGGTATTGAGGTAGATACTTTTTATTGACCTGTATAAAACTCTGGCCGGCATATTTTTTTAAAGTGCGGTATTGAATTTTACCCTTCGAATCTGATTCATCAATAACCACTAATTTTTTTTCGGCATCCGGGTTAAAATTCCCTTCTAATTCTTTCGTCCAAGATGATAGCGTAGGGAAAATACCTGAAATCATTTCTACAAATGTTGATTTAGAAGTTCCGCGGGCGCCTGTAAGAATTAAATTAGGAAGCTTTCTATAATTTGTATTACAATAAACGGCCAACCATTCTTTAATAACCTGCTTTCTTGTCCCAAATAGAGAATCTAAATACTCCTCAATAAAGACATTATCTTTAACCTTCACAGGCACTGGCGCAATGTGGGCACTAAAAATACCTTCCTTCCCATTAAATGTATAATACGATTTATCTACTGAGATTTCACTTACATAGTCAATCCTTCTCAAAGTATGTAAGTCATTATTATTTACAACATGAGAAAGATATACCTTTTCTTCTTGCTTATCGTCAACATGCATTTTAATATAGAACTTTTTTTCACCAATATTTTTTATAGAGAACTCATTGCCTACAATTCTCGCCTCGAATATCCCTGTTTCATAAGAATAGAAATCTTTTGTTTTCTCTGAAATAGATTGGTTGCTGTATCTATCATAGAGATCATTCACTGTATATATAATTTTTTCATCCGAATGAGGTATTTCATTTAACTGATTCCATCCCATTGAAAAAGCTAATGTAAAATCCCTGTCAAATCCATTTTTTATCATAACTCCAACCGCTTCAGCCAATACAGGAGTGCGCTGCTCTGAAGCTTTACATCCATATCTCAACTTTGACAAGAATTCAGGGCTTACAGATTTATTCTTTTTTGCCATACTTGGTTGTTCATCATTATATTCAACATCTGTTGAGAGTGTTATACAATCAGGGTTTAGGTATATATCTGGATCATAGCTTAAATAGCAGGCTCTGGCGGGATCGCAAGTCTTATCCGGTTCGCTGCCAAGGTCTATTCCGAAATTCAAAGCATAATACTTATATAGTCCTTTATAATGCTCCATAGAAGTAACCGGTTCATTGAACTTGTATATAACTTTTATTCCGTCACCGCTTGGTGAACGAAAAGCGCAAAATACACGATCATCCTTAATAATTGTTCCCCATTTTTCATTATATTTTTCTCCTAGATGATCTAAGTCAACTATTTCGAATTGCGTTTTTATAAACGCACTGTTTTTGCGTTCATTATTTTGGAATTCTCCTATTGTAAAAAATGGCAGGTTCTTCTTTTTATAGATCTGTCTTGTACCTTGCTCTTGTATTTGCCTGAGTTCTTCAATTTTAGACCGGTATAATCCACCAGTCGCAATATCTGAAAGTGAGATATAAAGATTGGATTGTTCGAAAGGTTTACTGGTTACAGTTTCCCCAGTTAAAGTAATTATACTCTTATAAATTTCCTCGCATCTTGTTAAAAGTTCCATTATTTAATTCCTCTGATTTAGAGATTGATATAGAATTAGAATCTGATTTTGCAGCATGGATTATGCTTTTTAAATTGCGGATTGCGCCTGCGTAAGTGATTGCATCGCAATTACCCTTCATTGAGTAAAATGAACTTACTAGCTCACTGAGTTTTTCATCATCAGGAAACTCAAATAATGAAACCCCGTTATGGGACGTACATCGAAGTAGTTCGCAGGAATTGATTATAAGGTAGGCCGAAAGGTAAAAATCGCGGCTTTTGTAAATATTCTGCATTTTAATTGCTCCGAAATAAATATGAATTTGCATTGTCTATCCCAGACATTCAATGGATTAAGTCCGGGTATATATCAGTTATAAGTTGCGAGTCTTCATTTTTCAGTTTCCGGGGGTGTCGGTTGTACTGTTTTCAGGTAGCTAGTATTGGATGCTTCTATAATCAATATACTGTAAAAGGGTATGCAGGGTCAAGTATTATTTTAAAAATATTTCAAAAAATATTGCAGATGAAATTTTTCGGAAATAAATGAATATTCTCCTATTTTTGGAACCATGAAGGAGTATCTCAATGAATAATGATAAGGTATACATAAAGAATCTAGCAATTGAAACCATTAAACAGAATCTTGCTAAAGGCAATTATGATGAATTGTCCAATCTAGCACTGACGGCCTTAGAAAAGGGGGTTACCAAAAGATTAGCTTTTGAAGTGAATATTGCCTGTGGCATGTATTTCAGCCATAGTAGGGAGTATATAAGCTCTGTGCGCCATTTGAACAAGGCTCGGACGATTTATCCAGCCCGAAAGCAAGCTTTTGACGCTTTAATTAAATGTTTTGAGGATATATATAGCACATTTAAAGAGCAAATGTCAGCTCAAGATTATCAGAATTTAATTGAAGCATTGGATCCGATTGTTAACTTCCATCAAGTATATTTTCCTCAGCATAAAATCGTAGTAGCCAGGGCAAAAAAGTTGATTGGAAGTTTTGAATACAATAAATCATTTGTAGCCGGTAGTAAAGTAGAATCGGCGGTAAGTTTCCGACTATTAGAAATCAAGAATATTATTTATGAGGATATGACCTTAGAAGAGATGTATAACGCGGCAGCTAAAATTCTGGCTCCGACTTTAAGAGAAATCATTAAGGAAAAATCTGAGAAAAAAGAGACTCCCAGCAAGAAAAAAAAGAAGGACAAAAAGAAAGAATAGTTCTTTTATTTAAGTTCGTTGAATACTTTAGTAATCCATGCTCTGCTTACACCTAGATGCCTTGCAAGATCAGCCTTATTGCTAAAATTACCTTTCAATAGTAATTGTTGATATTCTTTTGCTAATTCCAGCCTAGATATTCTATTAATTTTATTATTTAATATGTCGTAATTTTCTATATCGAAATATTTCGTTAACCTTGATATTCCATCTGCATTTAGCGGCAGATAATGTTTTATCTGTTTTACGTTAATCGTAATTTTTTTCCTCCCGGATCTGCCATTTTTTATAATTACAGGCAATTTTAACTGAAAAAAACTTCGCACGTCAGAGGCTCTTATGGAGCAAAACCCCGACAACCCGTCGGGGTTTCTTCGTTTTAAACAGGAGGTACTATGTATTACTTGTACATCCTCAAATCCCGGTCATCCGGTAAATATTATGTTGGTTCTTCAGAAAATCCGCAGAGAAGGCTTGAGTTCCATAACTCTGTTGAAAAAGGTTTTACTTCAAGATACCGGCCTTGGGAGATAGTTCTCACAAGAGAATTCCCGGATAAGCATACAGCCCAAACTGCTGAGAGAAAAATCAAATCTTGGAAGAGTAAAATAATGATTGAAAAGCTGCTGAGAGGAATAGTAGAACTTTAGCGGCAGTTATCCCGACACAGTCGGGATGTAAGTTCGAGCTTTACCCGCGGAGCCCCTCGACAAATCCCTTGAAAAAGGGATTTTGTCGTTTTAAACCTAATTGTTAAACAATTTAGCATTATCAATCTTTCGAGTAGGCAGGGATTTGCTCGGGGCAGGTCCTGAGCATGGGGCGAGTATACCTCGAGTTTTCAGCGCGGCATGGTCGCACCATACCGAAAAACATTTATTAATGGCACGGTGCGCCGTGGCGGAACTTTAAAATCAAGGGCTTTCAATTTCCCTGTTTCTTTCTCTAATGCGTAATTTGGGTTTAATAGTCTTCAGTGCAAATTCACAGATTTCATTTTTCCTTTTTTGTCCCCTTTATCAGCAGCCAAAAAATAATTGGGAGTTCACAGAAGTACATAGGTATTAGTATGGGAGCTAAAGAGCTTACTAATGAAGGGTAAACAATTGCTGTACTGCTGCCAAAAAGGTATGCAATGCCTGCTATATAAAGCAATATACCATATATGCACGGAATAAAGCCGGATTTATATACAAGGTACCCAAAAGGAAATAGCCATAATCCCCAGAAGATAGTTACAATATTGCCCCCCATATAATGGATATTTAAGAGGGTTAAATTAACAGCCTCAATCTGCTCTTTTGTAAAACCGGATAAATATGCCGATCCGCTCAGAAGTGTTAAAGGCGCAAACTTAAATATCAGAACCGCAAGAGATACCGCACAACCAATTGAGACAAATAGCACCATAAGTAAGGCATTATTTCTATTAACATCTTTGAACAGCATGTAGAGCCATACAACAAGAATGATGAACAGTATGACGTTAAAAAATCCGCAGAGTATAGAAAGGCGGAAGAAGAAAATATTAGAACTAATATTGTGTGATGTAACTGCCGAATTTCCAAACTCAATAAACCGGGGGAAAACAAATTCTGCAATAATTGAAAAAATTGAAAAAATAAAGTAGATTATTCCTGCCTGCCGGGCAGTCCGGTTTAAATTCTTGTAATTGTTTAAATGCGTTGATAGTACTTCATTACCGATAGCCATATTTATTCCTCTTTAATATTTTTTAATATTACTTATACAATTTATGATACTCAACAGAGCTGTAAATTTTGCCCTTAATAAACAAGAAGGAGAGGAAAAGTAAATATATGTTCATTAGATACAGACGGCCGGGTAAATGTTACAGTGTATTAATAGAATAACAAAATATTAATATTGCAAATTGTATTCTATTTTCTATCTGACCGACTCTTCAAAATATGAACTTTATTCAGATTAGAAAAAGTGATATAAATTCACAAAGATTCACATCATAAAAGTGAATTTTTATTGCAAAAATTGTTCGATATCTGGTTATTTTCTGAGAAAATAGGTCAACCAAAGGTATACAGATAAACTTGTCAGCCGTTGGCTGATTCTAATCTCGTCTAACAGACAGAGCCCTTCGATAAGTCCTGTCACAAGACGGGATTTTGTCGTTTTAAAAAACCCCCAGGGGGGAAAGCAATACTCCCAAATCTACTATGCCATTAACGACTGCATCAATCTTGTAATGTCCTTTTCTCTTGAAAGAAAAGGACTAAAAGTTCAAGGTTGCAAATATTTGGCTAAGAATTTCGTTCACTCCGCTAAAGAAAATGAAACTCGCCCGACTTCGTCGGCCTCAGACATCATTTTCTTTTTAACGCTCCATTCACTTATTCTTTTTACGCCAAATATTTGAGGCCGTCCGAAATAAAAGGTGGTAGCTTTTCACTCCGCATATAGTAGAAATGCAAATTAAACGGTGGACAAGGGCTAAGAAAGAAGTGCTGATAAAGGGTGATTTAAAAGAGTTGAAAAGGCTGGCGAAAAGGAGAAATAAATGTTGACACAAATATTGCTTTTTGGTAAGTTGCAAATGGGTTAAGATGGTGTTCCAGAACAAAATAAATGTGAAATAAAAGTTTTACTCAATAGTATAATAATGGTCGTATAAAGGCGAATTTCAGGATCCGCTTTTTAGGAAAGACAGGACGAGATAATTATGATTGAGTGTATTATTCACAAACAAAATAATTAGAATTTTATATTATGAATAATGACAATAAGTATGACAATACTGGATATGGTCCTATTTTGGAACTGCTAGAAAAAGAATTATCACCATATATAAAAATAACCGAGAAAGCATACAGATATTTTATAGAAGCATTTTCAAAGAAACCATATCTTTTGAAAACAAAAAATAATTTAATTTTGCACCATCTTTTAAGTAATGCGAAAAATACAAGCTTTTCGATTAGATTGCTTTCTACTTGGGGACAACCAATCGAAGGATATGCGTTGTTAAGAATTAGACTTGAGCAATTAATAGTTTCTTCGTATTTAATTAATGAGAAATCCGAAAAAGGATTTGAGCCATTTAAAAAATATTATCCTGTAATTGAATATAGTTTACTTAAAGGAAATGATAAGAATGATAATCTAAAATTAGCTCTTTCACGTTTTCTCCCTGGAACTGGGAACAGATACGATAAAAGGATGAAAGAACTTCAAGAACAAATTGAAAAATGTTTTGATGTCCAAAATGATAATTATAAAAGGAAATGGACAAACCTTAATATTATTCAACTTGCAGAACATAGAGACAAATTGGTTGATAATAATGATGAAATAAGCAAAATAAAATTATTAGACTATTACAATACGATTTACAAAATTGCTAGCAGTGTAGTTCATTCTGATATCGCTTCAATTTCAACGAATTTTATTACGTTCGATAAGCACGGAATATTGAAACCACAAGATTTGTATTTATTTACAAATCTAATTACTCTTTCTTTGTTCGACATCATTCAATGCTTTGAAACCGCTATATTTATAAAGTTAGATTTAAATGAAAAATACCTCAATTTATATAATAGTTATCTCAACCAAATTAAAAGTGATTATGAATGATCCTGTCCAGTCATTATTTAGGCAACAAGTCTCCTGACGGTAAATTATTTTTTTTAGTGCGCTACAGTATACCATGGCGTAATTACAAAGGTGATATAAAAGAGCTTAAACGACTGGCGAAAAGGAAAAGTAAGCATTGACTTAAAAACATGGTTTTGGTAATGTTTTAATGGGGTAAGTTATTTTTTGAGCATATTAAAACACATTTTTATATTTCCATCTTAGAGCTTATAAGAAGTCTTAGAATTAACTGAATTTATGCTTGAAAAATATAGAGCAATCAAATAAAAATGTAAACATTATTTAATTAATAAGGATTAGCAAAATAATAATTAGGTGCATTATGGGAATATTAGATTTTAAAGAGATACCTGCGGCACATAAAGCAACAGGAAAACAGGATAATTTTGAACTATTTGCAAGAGACTTTTTGGAATATTCTGGTTTTAAAATATTATCAGATCCAGATAGAGGACCCGATGGTGGAAAAGATTTAATAGTTCAAGAAATACGAAGAGGAATTGGAGGTGAAACTGAGATAAATTGGTTGGTTAGTTGCAAGCATCTCGTTTTCTCAGGTTCATCTGTCGGTTTAGAACATGAAAAAGATATCATAGATAGAGTTGAATCAAATAGTTGTAATGGATTCATTGGATTTTACTCAACACTCGCTGCCTCAGGTTTATCAGATAAAATAAAAGGGCTTAAATCGAAAATTGAATATATGGTATATGACTATGAAAAAATTGAAAGAGAGCTTTTAAAATCAGCCGATGGAATACTTTTAGCTAGGAGATATTTTATTCATTCTATGAAAAAATGGGAAATAGACAATCCAATTCCAGCAGAAGTCTATGTGGCAACAAAACAAATACTTTGTGATAATTGCGGAAAAAATTTGTTAGACGAAGATGCTAATGGGATTATTGTTCTTTTGAATTCACAAAAATCAGGAGGCAAGAGAGAAAGATTAGAAGGAATTTATTGCGCTTGTAAAGGATACTGTGATCGAAAATTGGAAGAAGATGCTAAGATGAGAGATCTAAATACTGGCTGGGAAGATATTGAAGATCTTAAAATGCCTACATTGTTTCTCAAATGGATTATTAGTACAATGAATCAATTGTACAGTAAAAAGGAGTTTTCAGAAGAGGCATTTTCTCGATTAAAAGAATTTTATATAAATATTTTCCCTTATGTAGCAAGAAATATTACTCCTTTAGAAAAAGAAAGATTAGACAATCTATTTATGATTCCATCATATTTGGGTGGATTGGGTGAATGAAAAACTCTTTTATCTTATTTCGGGAGCTATGTAATAGCATTCTGAGAGAAATTAATATAATGGCTTAAATTCAAAAAAATATGTCCGAGGTCCATCTAACAAGAGGAGCCCTTCGACAACCTCTCGGCAACCTCTCGACAAGCTCGAGGCACGGCTCGAGGCACGGTTCGAGGTACAACGCGAGGTTTTAGTTAAGTCCCTTCACAAGACGAGATTTTATCATTTTTTTAGCACGCCACGGTGCACCGTGGCGCTATTAACAAAGTTGTAAAGTGAATTTATTATTTGATACTTCAGATATTTCGAGTTATTGAAATAGATTTAATTTCAGCTTATTTTAGAAAGAAATAGGTTCGAACTTTGTCTAACAAGCAGAGCGGAAGAAAAACCCAACTGAAAAGTTGGGTTTTTTGTTTTTAACCTAATTGGTTAACCGCAGGGTAGCAGTCCCCTCTAGTGGGTGAAGTATCCCGGCAAGTCGGGGGCGACTGCAAACCGCAAGCTTAGAAACATTCTGAATCAACAATTACTTCTATGCAACGTCCCGATTTTATCATTTTTATATATTAATTTCATCTTACTCAACAAAGATTTACACGTAAATCTGTTAATACTTGATTATAAACTCACTTAGTTTAATATTGTTAGCGAATGGATCCGCCAACTTATCACTCGCTACTTAACTTTATTTAACAAGGCAATATACCTTTTTAAAAAAAAGGATTTTACGAATTATTATAAATCAAGTTTCACTTGGTGACAACCTTCATTTAATTCAAAGCTGATATATTTCCCATCTGTTTTAAATATTTTTTTTCTTGAATTATCTGTAAGGACAGGCTTATTCGAATTAATGGAAAGATAGACTTGTGCTTTTTTGCCAAAGGGGATTTGAATTTTATATTCCCATCCATCTTTGCACTTTCTCCAGTCAACACTAACAATTCCGTGTTCGGTTAATACTGTACCCTTTGCAAAGGTTAAATCTCCAGGTTGAGGTTTTATAACAATCAAGTTTTCCTTCAATGGACTTTTAACTGTTACTCCAAGAATATTAGCATGGAAGAAATAGGTCGCAGATGATCCGAAGTTATGGAATGGTCTATCCATACTGAAACTCTCGCCCGTGGTAAAACCTAAATTATCAGGGCTAAAATTGTTCTCATATCTTTTGCGAATAATATTTAAAGCTTTAATATCCCACTCTTCTGTATTCTCTCCGAATAAATGTTTGAGCAACCAGAAATGTGCATAAGTAAAAAGAGAACGTGATGCATCCACATATCGTTCTAGAAACCATTTTTTAACAAAATGGATCCGTTCCTCTGGGACTATTCCTCTATCGAGAGCGATTATAGCTGCTAGATAAGTAGGTTGATATTCTGTGGAACCGTTATATGTTTTTTCATCTTCATTCCAAAGATATTTGTTAAACGCTTCTTTAATTTGAGAAGCCGTTTTTTTATATAACAACTCATTCTTTTTGTCTTTCAGTGCGCTGGCAATTATAGACGCATCAAGGAAAGCCCTGAATACATTAGCGTTTAAGGTTGCGCCCTCGCAAACCTTGTATAAAAGAGGATTACCAAATATGAGAAATTCCCTGCCATTCAAAAGTCCTTTTGCTCCAATTTGTTTCATAAACCATTCAATCTGTCTTTTAAGATAAGGATACATTGCATTTAAAAAGACCTTATCATTTGTGTATACATAATAGTTTTTCAAGCATTCAATCCAAAGGCAGGTATAATCTTCAATGTATGCATGAATGTCGAATCTGTCGGATGGATGATGAGCTTTCATCCTTCCAGTACTGTCCTGGCTTAATGCAATATCATTCAGCATTTTTTTCATAAGCCGTTTATCCGGAAGTGCATTTCCCTCAGTCACAAGTGCAGTCTGATGCAGGGGAAATTCAACAACTGCCGCATCGCCCATCCATTCGGCACGTTCCCATGGGCAATCCTGATATCCATCCTCAGTGCACTGCTGTAATGTGTGAACACTTACTTCCCATAATCTTGTAAGGCGAGGATCGCTGCATTCAAAAGTTCCTTTTAATTCGAACGGGTAAACTCTATTAATAAACCTCATATTGTGAATTTTAATATTGCCAGTAATGTTTATTTTGAGTTTTGCTTCATTTGTACCAAAGGCATCGAACATTCTGAAATACTGTCTTCCTTCTTTAGCAATATAGCGAAAATCGTCAATTTTAATTTCAGTCCCTTTGGGTGCTTCAAACTCCATTTCGACATTCAATAAATAGTTTTTGTCAAAAGAAATTGAAAAGGAGCTGGTTTGAAGTGGAAATGTTAAATCGGTTCTTGGTTTAATAATTCTTTCAGAAAGTAATGGAAGAATTCGAGGTTTTAATTTGCCCCACATTCTTCCGTCAATTTGCATTGCTTTGCTCCATTTGGAATCGTCGAACTGGGTGGCAAGACAGTCCTCTATCTCGAACGAGGCATCAATAGTCTCTTTTATTCCGTTCCACCTGGATAAAGGCTCTTTAAATCTTGTTTTGTTGTTGCATTTCCATGATTCATCTGATGACAGCTTAAAACCATCCCCAGAAACAAATAGTGTAAGACCTGGTTCGTGTTTCATTCTCATTCCGCTTGAGATACCTCCATATACAAGTACGGCTATGCTATTATTCCCCTTTTTGAAATAATTTTTAATATCCACAATATCATATTCGGGTCTTTTGGGATCGAAGCGGGAAGGCCCGCTTATAACATATTTCCCGTTTATATATAAAGCGTAGTAAGAATCAGCAAATATGTAAAGATTTCCCTTTGTCATTTCTTTTGCGAGTCGGATGTCTTTTCTGAACAAAACAGCATTCCCTTTTTCGCGGCTGTAAATAAATGATTTTTGAAGTTTTTCAGAAATTTTATCTGTAAAGGCATAGACGTTTAACGCGGCAATAAACATCACAGCTGATATAAATAATCTCATTTATTCTCCTAGTATTATTTTTATAAGTTAGCGAAAATCAATAGACTATTCAATATTTCCTCATGAGATGGACGGTAATAAATTATCAATGTACTATTTACTTGCACATATTTCTTAATTTAAATCCTATCGGATCTTAAATAATAGGGCGCAAACGAAAAATGTATAATAATTCTAATCTAAATTATAAACTATTTTAATAAAAATAGGTTCGAACCTCGTCTAACAGGTGGAGCCCCTCGACAAATCCCTTGAAAAGGGATTTTGTGGTTTTAAACCTAAAAGTTTGAAAAACCATTATTATCATTTCTCAAAATAGGGCGGGATTTGCTCGGGGCAGGCCCTGAGCATGGGGCGAGTATACCTCGAGTTTACTTTGAGTTTACCGAAAAGTTTATCGAGAGGTTTATCGAACCCAGAGTCGAAGGGCATCATTCCCAAGCAACCTGTAGGGGGACTATCAAATAGGATATGAAGCTGAAAATACTTTAGCGTTGGGTTTGGTTCATTTACAAAACAAATAATCTCGTTGAATGGTTTTAATCTTTAATACAACGAACATAACATGCTCGCCATTTATTGTATGCATAGTGGTAGATTTTATTATTAGACTCGTGCAAGGACATCGTTCTTATTCGCTTTTTAATTACAGTAGAACTCCAAAAATCTGTGAATCCTCCTAAAACGGAAAAGTCACCCTCCTCTGCGCGGTAGCCCGCCAGCAATGCGGAAAAACCGCTTTTATTTGTGCCTACTCCCTTATTGGTTTCTTGACTTGTTTCGCCTAAAATGGCTCTTAATACCCGTAGTTCTACAGGTTCGTTATTGCCCTGACCTATTTCAATTAATGAATTGCTATTATTGTCTACAGCATCATTTAATATCTGTAGCTCTTCTATTGTTGGGATATGCCAGCCCTCTGGGGCTAAACCTCTTTTATCATTTACTGCATACCAATTATACAACCGGCCATACTTATTTCCATTTTCAGACTTGTTATCGTAATAGCACCAGGCGGGAGTACCCTCTTTGCCAGCTTTCCTCCATCCCGCATCCGTCCTTGCTTCAGGGATAGAGTCCCCATTACGAAATAGGCTGACATTAAGATTTTCAGCCATCCATATTTGATCGCCAATTTTTACTGTCTTATAGCTATTTCCTTCAACATCAATGCATGTTTTATTCTCAATATTTTCAATTGTTCTTCTTACTAAATTATTCGAATAGCGGATTAATTTGTCGCTAGTAATTTTAATAATTGCATTATTGTTGGAACTATCGTCTATCATTCACTATTCCTAGTAAGTTCAATCTTTGATTCCAAATATTGTATTTGCTTTTCAATTTCTTTTGATATCTTATCTAAAGGATTTTCACCGTTTTCTTTCTCTTTTTGGACAATAATGAGTAGTTTATACAAGTCGGTTTTTTTCAATTCTTCAATTTCTTTCTCGAGGTCAAAGATTCTCGTTTCAAGCTGAGCAATTTTTCGGATTATTCTAATTAGCTCTGAGCCAATGCTTTCACCTTCAACGTTTTCAGGATTATTCTTCTCCAACTCATAAATTTCATTGAGCTTTTCAAGATCACCGGCTTGATATGCAGCATTAATTTCCTGCATTAACTTTGTTCGCTTCTCTTTTGCATTCAAGTCTAAGGTTAAGTCGGGGTGTAATAACTTGGCCAATTCACGATATAATGACTTCAGTTCTGGAGTAACAACGAATTTATCGTGTTTCTCTTCAATAATATTTTCATATTGCTTCGAATCAATAAAGGATTGCTGAGCCTTTTCTTGACTTTCATTAGCTCGGTTTTGCGCAAAGTTATCGGTGGGGGTTTTGGCTGCCATTAAACCGTCAAGAGTTGCCTGTAGTTTATCTAATAGTACATATTTGCATCCAACATTTATATAGTATTCGATCTCAAAGGAATGTAAATCGGCTTGTAGTGTTGAAAGAGTTAATTCCAATTCAGTTAATATGTCTTTCTTCTCGGATAGAAAATTCTCTTTTATCTTTAATTCAACTTCTTCAGGTGTTTGTCTCTTCATAATTAATTCCGAGATCGTTTCATTTGAAACTTAACGGAAAGAAAACAATTAGTCAATTTATAATATGTTAAATAGTGAATTTTAGAGTCGATACCGCTTTAAGACAAAAACAAGGTCAAATATTAGTATAATTCCCATTCGATAATAGTCCGACACCACGATTGTAACTTGTCTTTTTTAAATAATCAAAAAAATCAGATTGATCGATTTTAATCCCATTTGAAAATATCTTTTTATTGCTACGGTTGTATTTCTTAAAAATGTTATGATTAAAAACGAATCGATTGCTTTCATATTCATAAAAACCAATAATAAAATGTGGAAAGAGCCCACCTTTTATAGAAACTTCAAATTCATCGGGGTAAACTTCTGATTCGATTACCGGCAAACCCTGTGAAGTCAATGATTGATTTGCATACAATAGTGTTTGCAGGCTTGTTGACAAAGTGGATGACGGATGAGGGATAAAATATACAACAGCCAAAGGCCCGTTATCATTAGAAAAATTATAGCACATCTCTGGATCCGTAGTAGCAGAAACGTAATAAGAATGTGATTGGAATCTTTCAGTAGCAGCAGTGTGTAACAACCAACAATAATAATCCCTAATTATCAATTGTTCGTCTGGAGAGAGATTGCTCAAAAGTGTTTTAAATCCGGGTTTGTTATTATTATTGCTAAAATAATTTACAAATTCTAAATTACTAACTTTCCAAGATGAATTATTTTGTTTCACGAAATAGCTCAATTCATAAAAAATGAAGTCAAAATCCGAAGAATTCACCTTGGCAATATCAAATGACCATGGTATTGGATTGTTCGTATTATAATTGCAAAGGTAATATGTTTTAGCTTTGTCACCAAGCATGAAACATCGTCGATAGAATTCTAAGCTGAAAACATTAGAATTCCTTTCCCGCTCTGTGAATAGTTTAGCTGAAAGATTGCGATAATTTTCACCTCTTAAGCAGATTTGCAAATTTCCATTATCATTATTTTCCAACAATTGCCGCAGCAAAAGGTTTGCCCTTTTACGTTGCTTGTCTGTTAACAAAGTTACATTCTTTTTTATATCATTGACCTTATAAAAAGGAACACAGCTAATTTGCTCTATAAAATTATTCATTTTCATCCAGAGTGACATAATATTTATTTTCTCAATCTGTATTAGATCATATCAATGGTTTGCAACCTAAATCCAACCTATCAGAAAGAAGCAAGTATGTTTTGTTCTACATTTATACAAATATATAAATTCATGTGCTGTTTTCAAATAAATATCAATCGATGTATTCTGTTTACATGATTAGTTTCAAGTATTTCCTTCTACGGGTTGACATTTTTGGATAGAATTGTTTCCTTTTTTATTCTAAGCCAAAGTGCCCGCTTTTCAGCAGGCACCTAAATTTTAGCACGCCACGGTGCACCGTGGCGCTATTAACAAAGTTGTAAAGTGAATTTTTATTTGATACTTCGATATTTCGAGTTATTGAAATAGATTTAATTTCAGCTTATTTTAGAAAGAAACAGGTTCGAACCTCGTCTAATAGGCGGAGCAAAACCCCGACAACCTCTCGACAAGCTCAAGGTACAGCTCGAGGTTTTTTACAAGTCCCGTCACAAGACGGGATTTATCGTTTTAAACGGTTTCCTCGATACAAACTTCCCTATCGGGAAGTTCACTCGGAAACCTTTTAAGAATTATTATGTGGCAGGATATGTCATTAAAAAG
>Ga0153915_10001131_pt1 | contig 24529 bp, 25 predicted proteins | sample Opewatmetagenome_2_FD_107003 | JGI IMG/M metagenome (GOLD analysis project Ga0153915, IMG submission 107003) | Freshwater wetland microbial communities from Ohio, USA - Open water 3 Core 3 Depth 3 metaG | ecosystem: Environmental > Aquatic > Freshwater > Wetlands | place: USA: Ohio, Lake Erie...
GCCGAAGGTCTATCCTAGTGATGCGTCCGTTGGAGAGGTCAATCACTCTCTCATCAACACCGAATGGTATCTTGCTGCGCCTCTTCCGTCCGTCAAGGTACCTTGTGCAGTTGACTACTGAGTCCATGGCACTGGCCTCTCTGTCGTGTGGCGAATGTTCCCGTCATCTGTGTATGCGGCGATAGTCTTAAGCTTCTTGCATCTGTGAATCGTGTGGGCGATGATAGCTGTTGAGGCCTTCCACCGTATTCGAAAAAGCGGTTGCGCTGGCATGGGCACAAATAGCGGTAACCGACAGGGGGCTGCTTTCGAGGAGTCAGGCGAGTCTAGAGGAGAAACGATGTCTGTGGGCTACAGCGAAGATGCACTCATGTGTTTTTCATGCTTCTCGTAACACATTTATCGAGCATTTACGTGGGACTTGCCAGTCAACAGTGTTGTTGAGGTATGTCAATGGCTGCAAAAGCTGCTAAGGTAAGGCCGGCTCCTGCGGGCGGACCTGGACCAGAAGCAAGGGTTGCAGAGGAACCGAAGGCAAAGGTTGTAGAAGAACCTAAGGCCAAGGTTGCTGAAGAGCTGCACTCCCTGAAACTGATTCGGGATCGACGCTCAATCAGAGAGTTCACTGGCGAAAAGATTCCAGACGAACACATCGAGATGATTCTCGAAGCGGCGCGGCATGCGCCGAGCCCAGAGAATATGCTCATGGTCAGGTTCGTTGTAATCCGGGATGACCAGGAAACGAAAGTGTTCCTTGCGGACATCGCGCAAGAAATGGCTATGAGTGCTTTCGGCGGAGCCCCGTTCGAGTTAACGAGCGGTCGGCTCTGGTATATTGCCGATCCATATAGGGCTAGTCAGTATGCCAAGCTGAGGGATGGTGATCTCTTCAGATACCCGGAGAAGAGTGACACTGTGATCATTGTCTGTGCCAGCGAGATGTGGCATGATGCGGCGTATCAGTATCCGAATGAACTCTTCGGCTCGGTGGTTTCAGGAATGGCGATAATGAACATGTGGCTGGTAGCCTCTGAGCTTGGATATGGCTGTGGCTACGAAGCTCTGGTCTGTTCTGACCCACGTCATGCCGAGCTCATAAGGGACAGGTTGGGAATACCCCCAATCTGGGTACCGATCACAGCATTCTGCATCGGGAAGAGGGTTTCGCCTCGTGCTCTTGGTCCAAGCAGGCCTCCGCTTGAGGGGCTGATGTATCAGGAGCGTTGGGGCTTGCCATACAAGCGCCTGGCTTTCAGGAAGGAGAAGTGAGTTTGAATGAACGTCGACTTCGATCCGAATGTGCTGAAGCACATGAAGGAACTGGCCGAGGAGGCCGATCTATCCCTTGAGGGCCTCATCGAGGTAGTCATTGGCCAGTTCGCCGGCAATAAGGGTGCTCGAGTCTACACCGGACGCTGGTCTGGTGGTGAGAAGGATGGAGAGAAAGGAATGCGCTACGTCGTACAATGGCCATTCCGACCTGGGTTCCTTGAAGCCACGGGCGACTTGGTCAAGAAGTGGAGGCTGAAGTAATGGCGAAGTTCAGAAAGCATCCAAGTGGCCAATGGCCGTTTTACCCTCGCCTGAAAGAGGGCGACATCCAACATGAGTACTGGACAAGCAAGAAGATGGTCTACCAGTCTTTCATGAACGACCGGAAGGGCAGGATTGTCCTGCTCATGGATGGACCTGACTATGACAGGTTCTTGGACAAGGTCCGGAAGAAGAAAGGCAACATCTGGGCAAGTTCGGTGGACGCAGCCGTCCATGAGGCAATCGATGGCTGGGTCGCTAAGGGGGACTAGAACATGTCACAGCTACAAGAGTTCTTTCAGTTCCTCGCTTCCAAGGTCAAGGAGAAGCCCGATCTCAAGAAGAACCTCATCGACTGGGTAGGACCCTACGATGGGAAAATCCTCCAAGTCTTCACCGAAGAGGGCGCACAGTACATGGTCGTCACGAAGGATAACATGACACTGCACACTGGCGTCTATCCGAGCCCTGACGTGATATTCAAGGCCAAGGCGGCGACCTTGCTGGGAATATTCACGGGAGAAACCCCATTCAAGGACACGATGAAGGACGGTCGTCTTGAGGTCATCGGCAATGCGAACGAGGCTGATCCCTTAGCAAACCTGATACTTGCTGCAATGATGGGTATGTAGGAGGCTTCCGCAGTGGAAATCAAGAACATTGCCATCATTGGCTCAGGTTTCATGGGCTCGGGGATTGCGTATGTATCGGCAAGAAACGGCTACAACGTGTACCTCGTGGATGTCGATCAGGCCGCACTTGAGCGGGGAATGGAACGACTACGATCCGACGTCATGACAGGCATCGAGAAAGGCAAGATGTCGATGTCGGAGGCCGAGGGAATGATGGGTCGCATCAAGAGCACTGTCAAGCTGGAGGATGCGGTAAAGGACGCAGACCTTGTGGTCGAAGCCATCTTCGAGAACATGGAAGTCAAGAAGAAGACATTCACCCAAGTAGACAAGGTTGCACCGCCGCACGCAATCTTTGCGACCAACACATCTTCCCTGAGCATTGATGAGCTTGCAACGGCAACGAAGAGACCTGACAAGTTCATCGGTATGCACTACTTCTCACCAGTCGCGTCGATGAAGCTCCTTGAGGTGGTCATAGGCAAGAAGACCACTGAAGACACTGTCCAAGTTGCATTCGCTGTCGGTAAGAAGCAGGGAAAGACTCCTGTGAGGGCGAAGAACAGCCCTGGTTTCATCGTCAACCGCATCCTGATGCCAGTTATGAGAGAGGCAATCTTCCTCTATGAGAAAGGAGTTGCGACCAAGGAAGAGATCGATACTGCTCTGACGACAATCGGGAAGTTCCAAGCAGGACCGTTCACTCTAGGAGACTTCGTGGGTCTCGATGTTACCTACAACGCAATGAGCACTCTCTACAGAGAGTTGGGCGACTGTTTCAAGCCTCCTGAAACCCTGAAGAAGCTCGTCGAATCTGGTGCGTTGGGCATGAAGGCGAAGAAGGGCTTCTATGCATACGGTGGCGCAAAGTCCGAGCCTGACAAGCCCAAGGGTGCCAACCTTCAGATGATCGTGAACCGAATCACGATACCCGTCATCCGGGAGGCCATGATTCTCGTCGACCAAGGCATTGCGACAAAGGCCGATATTGATCAGGCCATGAAGCTAGGTGCCAGCTTCCCAGTTGGTCCATTTGAGATGGCTGAGAAGATTGGCATGGACAAAGTCAAGGCGGAGATCGAGAAGCTCAACAAAGAGCTCGGCGCTTGCTACAGTGTGCCCAAAATGCTGCAGGCTGGTAAGTGATAGAATGGCAGGGAACTAATCCCCTGCCATCATCCTCTTTTTCTCTGCATATCAGTGTCAAAGGCAGACAACAGCTTCGTCATTCGGGTCCACAATGAATTGTGTTTATAAGGTGGGCATTCTCCCGTCAGCCCACTGTCACCAGAGGTGTTAAGATGCCCGAATTCAAGACAATGCTGTACAGCAAAGAGGGTTCGTTTCTCTCCCCCGTGAAGAACGTGGCCGTCATCAAGTTCAACAGGCTTGATGCGATGAACGCCATCAATGATCAATTCATTGCAGATTTAGTGGCGGCTCTTGACGAGGCTGAGAAGGACAAGGACGTGAGATCGGTGGTCATAGGTACTGCTCACGACAAGGTCTTTTGCACTGGTGCGGATCTTAAGGTGGCTCAGGCCCTGCTTGCCACACCCGACAAGGTGAAGATTCTTGTGGAACAGGGACAGAAAGCTATCGACAAGATCGCGACACTCACTAAGCCCGTCATCGCTGCAATTCACGGTCTCTGCCTTGGTGGTGGAACTGAGATAGCACTCGCCTGTGACATCCGGATTGCGGATGAGGAAGCCAAAATTGGCACACCGGAGGTAGGCCTTGGGCTCTTCCCAGCTTGGGGTGGTTGTGTGAGGTTGCCCCGAGCTATTGGCATGGGAAGGGCAATGGAGATGGTGCTGACCGGAGGTCAACTGACCGCACAGGAAGCTCTCACAGCAGGACTGGTCAGCAAGGTCACCAAGATCGATGAACTGATGAGTCAAGCGATGTGGTACGGAGCAAAGCTCGCAGGAAACGCCCCGATAGCAATGAAGTTTGGCAAGAGAGCTGTGCATATGGCTTTCGAGGCACCATACGCAGCGAACCTCAAGTATGAGGTCGATTCGTGTGTTGAATGCTTCAAGACCAAGGACCTTGGTGAAGGAATCGCCGCTCTCTTCGAGAAGCGTCGTGGCAAGTTCACAGGTGCCTAGACTCAACATGATTACGACCCCGGCAAATTGAACGGGGTCGCACTTTCTTTTCTTTAGTCCTCACTGTTGAGAAAGAAACTGAATGAGTCCTCCCTTCTCTGCTCACCAATGCAGCTCACTGCTCTCGACTCCCTGTTACGGTCATTCCCCGCGCGTTGGCTAGTTGAAGTTGTGCCGCCGACGGCCGCAGACTCATCATAAACGACGAATCGTCAACCTTAAGATTAGGTGCAAAGTCTTCCCAGACTCAGGCTGAGCGTCTCAGATTACACACACTGTTACTATGTAGGTTGTTCCTACGGAGGACAAGAAATGACTAGAAGAGTTGCAGTAGTGGCCGGTGGCCACAGCAAATTCGGAAAGCGCTACGATGCAACAATGAGAGAGCTCTGCGCGGAGGCATACAAGCCTGTCTATGATGCGGGTATCACTCAGGATCGCATCGACGCGACGGTTCTCTCCTACGCTGCATCGCAGTTCACGGGCCAGGGTGCTGGCTCTGCTCTCATGGCAGATTCCATAGGCCTTCAGGAGAAGCCGCACTTGAGAGTAGAGTCCGCATGTGCAACAGGCACAGCTTCCATTAGAGCCGCCTATGGGATGGTAGCATCAGGGCTCTATGACGTGATGCTTGTACTTGGTGTCGAGCAGATGAACAGGGTGTCTTCTGCAACGGCGACTGAGTACATGTCACGCGCAGGCGACATGCGTTGGGAGTATCCATATGGAATATCCTTCCCTGCGTTCTACGCCTTGATGGCTTCGCGGTATATGGCTGAATACAATCTGCCACACGACGTGCTTTCGATGATTTCCGTAAAGTCCCATCACTACGGTGCACAGAACCCAAAGGCGCATCTGCCAAAAGAGGTGTCATTTGAGGAGGCCAACAACGCAGTCCCAATCTGCAGGCCTTTGAACCTGTACGATTGCAGTCTCATCACCGATGGTGCGGCAGCTGTAGTGCTTGTCGCCGAACCTCGCGTTAAAGAGTTCACTGACCAGCCGATGTGGATCAAGGGCATGGGAGCAGGAGCCTCGGAGATGATGATTCAGGACCGTCCGTCGCTGACGTCCATACCCGGTGCCAAGCGGGCTGCAAAGGCTGCCTACAAGATGGCTGGCCTTCAACCCAAGGACATAAACATGGCCGAGGTGCATGATTGTTTCTCGATTGCTGAACTGATTGCGTATGAAGACCTCGGTTTTGCAGAGCCGGGCAAAGGCAGACAACTAATCGAGAACAAAGAGGTCTATCACACAGGAAGGATACCTGTCAACTGTGATGGTGGTCTCAAGAGCAAAGGCCATCCGCTGGGTGCCACTGGTGTTTCGATGACCTATGAAGTCCTCAGTCAGATGAGGAAGAAGGCCGAGAAGCCCACACGACAGATCAAGGACGTCAAGTATGGCCTTGTTCACAACGTGGGGCAGAGCGGGCAGTTCGTCAATGTTATCATCTACGAGAGGGGTTGGTAATCATGTCAGGCGAGAAAGAGATCTACCTAGGCTACACAACAGACAAGGCTGTCACTCCATTCTTCAAGCAGTTCCTTGAGGCACTTGAGAAGCAGCAGCTCATGAAGAGCACCTGCAAGAAGTGCAAGAGCGAGTACCTTCCACCCCGACAGTACTGTCAGAAGTGCCTGACGGAATGTGAGCTAACGGAGTTCACCGAGCGCGATGCAAAGCTGGTTTCGTTCACCGTTGTGGAGTTCGCGCCAGAGAGCCTCGCTTCTCGGCAACCCTACGTAGTCGCGATTGGAGAGTTTCCATCGGGCCGCAGACTCACAGCGCACATCACCAATCTGATGGACATGCCCAAAGTCGGCATGAAGCTCAAGCTTAGCTTCGAGCGTGTATCGGACAAACAAGTCACCTACAAGTGGCAAGTATAGATACAGAGTCTAGCTGAGGTCAGGGTCCCCGTTGGCGGTGACCCTGTCTCCTACTTTTTCAGCGTTTTACCGTCCGTTGTCAGTAGTTCATAGACCCCTGCGACCAGCCCTTTTGCCCCATCTAGGGCTTCAGCTCTGGAAACGACTTCTCAGCAACTTTGGCATGTCTTGAGATGAGGGCTACTGCCTCAAGGGTTCGGAGGTATATGTTCGATGCACCTGCGGAGTCGCATTGGTCCAACTGCTTCACAGCGCTGTCAATGAGGTCGATAATCTGCTTGATGCGCTTGAGTCCTTCATTGTGCTGGCAGTCAATACACGGGACTTGCCGAGCATCGTAGAGGACAGCTGGTCTGGAATGCCGAATCCGTTCTTCAACAGATCTCTCCATCTCATAACTGCTCTGTAGGGAGTTCCTCATGGCCAGAAGCGATTCCTTCCAGACTTGAACCGTCGGAGATGCCTCCAAGTCCTTTCACTAGGCGCTTGTGCGGACACTCGACATGAGGCACGACATGCAGATAAATCTAGAGCCAGTCCGAATATGTTCTACTGCATCGGCGTGATGCTCTAACAAGACTACACGCTCCTTGTCACTTCTTCGAAAACTGCCTACCTTAATCATACGCCACGATGAGCGAATGCTTATTATTCACCACCAGAGGTTTCCTCATCCTAGCGAGGAGACTAAAGATGTCCGAACAAGATGTGCTCTATCAAGCCGCTGAAGGGGTCGCGACAATAACGCTAAACCGTCCCAAGAAATACAACGCTCTGAACTCCACTGTCGTGAAGACGCTCAGAGAGCTGTTCAGACGAGCAGAAGAAGACCGTTCTGTCAGAGTCGTCGTCCTGACGGGCGCTGAGGAAAAGGCATTTGCCGCCGGGGCTGACATAGGTGAGTTCACGAACAAGAACTCTTCAGCGGTGAGACCGCTGACGGAGAATGGTCAAGAGCTTTGTAGGTACATAGAGTCAATGAGCAAGCCTGTCATCGCTGCCATCAATGGGTTTGCCTTAGGCGGCGGTTGCGAAATTGCTATGGCTTGTGACATCCGGTATGCCTCGTCCAACGCCAGGTTCGGTCAGCCCGAGATTAACTTGGGGATCATGCCCGGCTTTGGTGGGACTGCGCGCCTTCCGCGGCTCGTAGGCCTTGGGATTGCCAAGGAGCTTGTGTACACAGGCGAACAGATCGCGGCGGACGAAGCGTTCAGACTAGGTCTTGTCAACAAGGTGTTTGAGAGCGTCTTGGCTCTCCGCGAGGGAACGATGAAGCTGGCAAAGACACTAGCGACTAAACCTGGTGTTGCAATAAAGCTGGCCAAGCTGTCATTGAACAAATCCTGGGAGCTGCCGCTGGAAAAGAGTCTCAAGTTCGAAGTTGATGCGTTCTGCCAGACTTTCGACACGAAAGACAAGGAAGAAGGTGTTGATGCCTTTCTCTCTAAGAGAACGCCGAGCTTTTCTCACAAGTAGAACAATGACCGGCGAGGCTATACCTCGCCGCTATCTTTTCACCTTCAAGTAGCCATCTGTTTCAGTGAGCAATCCGCGTTCAGTAAGTCTGTCGATGTGCTTCTTTAGCATGAATTCCTCGAAGATGTAGAAGAGATCGTTCGGTATGCGAGGGTAAATCGTTGGCAGGTTCGTGAGCTTCTCAAGCGTATCATGGCCTCGGTCCACAAGTTCGAGTATGCGTCTGTCACGCTCGTCAAAGACGGCTAGAAACTCAGCAAGCCGTCCTTGTAGCTCCTCTGTAACAGGCTCCAGCAAGTGGCCGCTTATGCCCATCTTCGGCGATAGGTTCATGACCTTCTTGATGGATGATTCGAACTGGTCTAGATCGCTGACCACATTTCCATACCAGGGTCCAAACGACGTGAGATCAATGTCCACCAGCAGTATGGTGTTGTAGTCATTTATGCCGAAACAAGTGTGATCAGATGTATGTCCCGGGGTATGAAGAGGAAGGAGCCGTGTTTCTCCGCAGTCTATCGGCTTGCCATCTATGAAGTGGCTGGAAACCGGGCAGTCTGAGGTAATATGAGGTACCCAAGTTGTGATAGTGGACATCCAGCCTGAGAAGCGTCGGTTGCCCTCTATTCCATAGCACTCGACCATCCCTTGGAATGTGCTGATGCCTTTCTCTGCGAGGGGATGACATATTATTTCACATCCTGAGGCCTTCTGAAGCTGTGCGGCATGCCCCTTGTGATCTATGTGGAAGTGCGTGAGTATTATTCGGTCAAGGTCTCTTACGGAATGCCCGAGGTCGGAGAGAGTCTTCAGAATATGGTTCATGTTTGGCCCGGCGTCGACGAGGGTCATCACTTCGTCGTCAATCAGAAGCGCGTTCGCCTCCGGGAACCTTGACTTGTTTGCTCCTCGTATCATGTGAACATGAGGCATGATTTCTGCGTGGATTGGGTATTCTGGCATTTGGGCCAGTCCCATGCATGTTCAGTCCATCTCATAACTCTCTCCGTCGGATGATTCATATTCCGGCTCGCTATCATACTTCCCCTCTGTTCGATAGGTGAGTATCATGAGCCAGCGTATCTTTGCAGTCTTCGATGTCGGTACCACGGGAGCGCGTTCTTGCCTTGTCGATGAGGAAGGTCGTGAGGTGAGTAAGGCATACGAAGAGTATCCTCCAGTGCCGCGTGAGCTAAAGACACACGAGCAATTAGCAGAAACATTCTGGAGGACTGCGGTGAACACTATGCAGAGAGCTCTGTCCAGCTACCCTAAGGGTGCGAATTCGGTGGTAGCCTGTGTTCTGGCAACCACGCGGGATTGTATCACACCTGTTGACAGGAAGGGACTTCCTCTCGCCCCCACTGTGACGTGGGTTGACAATCGATCTGGAACAAAGAGCAAGGAAATGGCCTCTCAGATCGGGCCCAGGAAATCAGTCAACAAGCTGATGTGGTTCATTGAGAACAAACCGGACCTATTCCAGAAGGCTTACAAGTTCATCACCTTGGATGCTTTGATCAACAATCGGCTCTGTGGCAAGATGTTCACAGAGCCCGCCAATGCCAGGTATGGGCCCATCGATCATGCAACTCTGAAGTGGTCTGATGAGATGTGCCAAGCCACAGGAATTCCTGTCGACAAGCTTGCGGACATAGTAGACCCGGGGACCGTGATCGGTGAAGTCTCGCCCGAGGCTGCTAAGGCCACAGGGCTGAGAAAGGGCACGATTGTGATTATGGGCAGTGGCGACCAGCAGTGTTCGGCGCTTGGTACCGGCACCATTCAGACTGGCATAGTGAAGGCCACTACGGGAACCGGCACATTCGTCATCACACACACAGACGAGCACATTGATGATCCGTACGTCATGTTCAGCAACCCGTCTGCTATCCCCGGCAAATGGATTCTGGAGGGCGTCATACCTGGAACAGGTCTGGCTTACAAGTGGTATCGCGACCAGTACTGTGAGCGCGAAGCTGTCATTGCTGCTGAAACAAACAAGAGTGTCTATGAGGTAATTGAGGCATCCGCGAGCTCTGTCCCTGCCGGGAGCGATGGCCTAGTCATCTTTCCTTTTATGGCGTACGGGAAGGGCATATTCTATGATTTGAGCTTCAGTCATACCAAGGCTCATGTGGCTAGGGCGATAATGGAGGCCAACGGATACGGCATCAAACTGTACGTGGACATGATGGAAAGCATGCTCGATCTCAAGTTCAGTGAGCTTCGGATAGACGGAGGTGGTGCGAACTCCCCACTATGGAGGCAGATTCAAGCAGACTGCGTAAACAAGACAGTTGCGCTGCCTAGGTCTCGTGACTCGACGGCAATAGGAGCAGCTGTACTTGCAGCCGTTGGCACGGGAGTGTACAGTACGTACAGTGAGGCCGTGGACAACATGTTTCAGGTTGAAGAGCGGAGGGAGCCGATACCAGAACACGTGGCAATCTACGAAAAGCAGTTCGCGACATTCAACAAGCTGCTGATGGCAGAGATGCCGACACTGCTTGAACTCACGAGCTAACATAGGCGGGATTCTGGGCTTCAGCGTACGTGGCCTATCCTACAAGTGGAGGCTACACCGCCCTCTGCTCACGTTTCTGTGAATGACAAGACCTAATCAGTCCTTGGTCCAGGGCCGAATTCCATGCTCCTTGGTCGTCTTCTTCTCTTCTTCCTGTTTCTTTCTCTCTTCCCACAGGCGACCGAAGAACACAAGCGTGAGGACTAGTTCCGAACCTGTGACTCGCTGAGCCACGTACTCTATTGACTGGCTAATCGTGTCGCCAAACTCATACGCCTTGCGTGATAGATCGATAAGGTCCTCAAACCGATGTTCGGGGATTTCGAGAGCGTCGGTCAGCTTCTGGACATCGTGCTTTCCGATGACCAGAGTACCAAGATTGTATGTCGGCATCACAATCACTCCGGCGGCGCCGGCGTCATTCATGCTTGATAGTTCATCTCGTGGTTAGGAACCTTTTAACCTATCTAGCGCATGCGGCCAACTTCGTTGTCGTTCCATACTCTAGATGCCAGACTCTCAACTCTCATGGCAACAGCCTACTCCGTTCCGAAACCCTTGTATTGACGACTTGATATCCACTACATACGCCGCACTGCGAGAGGGGCGCCCGCGGATCTCCGAGCGCTCCACGCATCGGCAAGCTGGACATTCGATGACCGACTATGATGTCATTGTGATTGGTGGCGGCAGCACCGGTACTGCCGTGGCTCGGGACTGTGCCCTACGTGGGCTGAAGACGCTCCTTCTGGAGAGAGATGACATTGCGTCAGCCACGGTGGGCACTTGCGCAGGTATGATCTCTTCGGGCTTCAAGTACTACGATGAGCCCGACATAATGGACATGTGTTCACAGGAGGTCGTCTATTTCCGTAGGATTGCCCGCCACATAATCATGAAGAATCCGATTCTGATGCCGTTCTCTGAGCTAGAGGAGTTGACTCGTGGAGGAGAAGCCAGCAGTTTCACAGATGAATACGCGAAGCGTGCGAAAGAGCGAGGTGTTCCTCCGGTCATGTTTCTCTCTCCGGAGCAGTCACTCAGTATCGAACCATCACTGAATCCTGACATGGCAGCCTGCTTGTACTACGAGGAGTACTTCATCGACCCCTTCCGTCTCTGCTTGCTTCAGGCCATTGACGCCAAGCAACATGGCGCCACAATCAAGACCTACTGCGAAGTAACAGGCTTAGAAGCTACCAAACCTGCCAAGCGTGTGACTTTCTATAACAGAGCCACCAGACAGGTTGAGTGCGCCGACGGGAAACTGATTGTGAATGCTGGCGGTCCGTGGGCCGGAAAGGTTGCTGCAATGGCTGGAGCTCCACTGGATCTCCGTTTGAACAAGGGCGCCCATGTCATCCTGGACCGAAGAATCGTTAACGTTGGGATTTCATCAAAAGCAGCTGACGGTCGTTGGATCTACCTCTATCCACATGAGAACACGACACTCTTGGGTACAACCGCTCTCGACACTTGGGAAGACCCAGATGTGATTGTCGCGAGTCATGACGAAATTGAGTATCTACTGAAGAGCATGGAATGGGTCGTGCCTTCTATCCGGCAGGCGAGGATAATCCGGACAATGGAAGGTGTAAGACCTCTCGTTCCAGAATGGAAGAGGTCTGAAGACAAGGTGACTAGGGGATACCGAATCATAGACCATGAGAAGGACGGAGTAGATGGTCTGATCAGCTTCACAGGGGGCAAGCTCGTGATGTGCAGGCACATGGCGGAGGCAGTAACCAATCTTGTGTCGAAGAAGCTTGGAAGGGAAACCGTCTGTAGAACGCATCTTGATTCATTGCCCGGAAATGAGGCTGATGTCGATGTACTGGCGCTTGCAGCTGAATACGGCTTGTCGCAGCACGCTGTCGAGAGGCTCAGAGCTAGGAGAGGCACCGAAACTTCTGCGGTCTTGGCTCTCACGAAGGAACATCCCGAATGGAAGTCCACTATCTGCACGTGCGAACCGGTCATTGAAGCCGAATTGAGATATGCTATCCGGAATGAGTTTCCGCAGACCATCGGCGACCTTAGACGCAGGGTAAGGCTTGGCACAGGTCCGTGCCAAGGAACATTCTGCACCTTCAAGGCTGCTGCCGTATTGGCTGAGGAACTTGACTTAAGCGGTGAGCAGTATCAGCTTGAGATGATTGACTTCTTGGCAGAGCGTTGGAAGGGCAAGCGCCCACCCATGAGAGGAGGACAGCTTGGCCAAGAGGAATTGACACAAGGGCTCTATGCTTGTGTGGCCAATCTAGACCATACTGACCTACCCTATGAACTGAAGCCGTGGGAGGAGGCGGCATAGATGGACATCGAAACTGACTTGGTTGTCATCGGAGGTGGTATGGCAGGTCTTGTTGCAGGTTCGGTCGCTGCCGAGGCTGGTTTAGATGTTGTCTTGCTGAGAAAGGGTCATGGAGCTACGGCGCAATCATCAGGTGCGATTGACATCATCGGGTATGTGCCCGGGGCCACCGCGTATCTCATGAACCCTGTCGAGGGTCTACATGCTCTCAGTGCAATGTGTCCATTCCATCCGTATTCCGCTCTTGGTCGTTCGCAGGAAGGCGTTCCTTCCGACCCCGGCCGGGTTGTGTCCCGTGTGCACAGCTCTGTACAATGGCTCAAAGACAAGTCGAGTGGTTCGTGTGGAGCCGTGAAGGGTGATCTTGAGGAGAACATCCAGGCAGTCAGCCTCCTTGGGACGTCCAAGCCTACGTGTCTCATCCAGGAAACCATGTGAAACGACACCCCGCCGAGTCATGATAGTGTCATCCTCTTCGCAGGTCTTCGGGGGCTGCCAGACTTCAATCCTTCATCGGCAGTCAAAGCATTCATGGCCAACAGACCTTACGGAGAAGAGGGACCGAGGAAGGCAGTCAGCTGCATTCTCGATGTTTCCTCGTCTGGCAAACCGTTCAACCTATCCCAGATTGAGATAGCACAGTTTGTTGACCATGATGCTGGCTTGTCGGCACTAGCAAATTCCATTGAGGGTCAAGTCCTCAAGACAGGGGCAGACTATGTCGCAGTACCACCCATCTTGGGGGTGGAGCATGCAAGAGAGAATCGTAGACAGCTTGAGGAGATGACCGGTGCCACCGTTTTTGAGCTAACGGCATTTCCACCTTCCGTACCGGGGTTGAGGCTGCAGACCAGCCTCGAAGCCGTTTTCAGAAAGGCTGATGGCAGATTGCTAGCAGGCCATGAAGCCACAGAAGTTCGTCAGGCCGGCGACTTGGTTCAGGTTATCGCCGCAAGAGCGCCCAGACGGACGATAGAGATAAGGTCAACTGCAGTGGTCCTCGCATCTGGGAAGTTTCTTGCAGGAGGACTGGTTGGTGATGAGAGGGGTGTTCGCGAGTCGCTCATGGGTCTGCCCATTGTGGACAGTGATTTGATTCCAACAGGTGATTCCAGGCCGCAGCGTCTTACGGGTGTGATACCACTGAGTCCAGAAGGCCATCCGCTTTTTGGGGTTGGCCTTGCATTTGACTCCAGTTTTCACCCCGTGGCTGCCGACGGCAGCCCGATTGCCCAGAATCTGTTTGCTGCCGGGTCTGTTCTGGCGGGCTACAACTACGCAGTCGAGAAGAGTGGACTAGGAGTGGCACTTGCCACAGGCTTCGCGGCTGGAGCGAACGCCGCCGCCTACGTAAAGGGGGTGCAATGATGAGCGAAGAAGAAGCATACAGAACAGTGAGTGCGACTCTTGAGCAGGAGCGGATTATCCCATTCAAGACTGATGAGCTTGAGGTCGTACGTTCGGCGGAGAAATGTGTGAACTGTGGCTTGTGCCTCAATCACTGTCCTGTGGTCAGGGCAGTGGGCGTTGACAGGTTCAGTGGTCCACGTAGCATTGCAGTCGAGCTAAGCCGTTCTCCGCCTGACTTTTGGTCCACGGCAGATAAGGTCTATCTCTGTACTAGTTGCGGCACTTGCCGCGAGGTGTGCCCCTTCAATGTGAATATGCCTGACATTGTCAATATGGTTCGCGCGCGGATTTTCAAGCAGAGGCCAGATCTTGTGCCAAGAGGACTTCGGGCTGTTCGTGAAACCATTGCCAAGTACTCTCTTGCGTTCGAACCATGGGAAGACCCGAATGAGAAGACTGAGAGCCGCGACGCAAGGCTTCAGGCAGCGGGCTTACCCTTCATCAAAGATCGTACTGTAAAAGGAGCTGAGGTCCTGTTCTACCCCGGCTGCCAAGCGGAAGAGCGTGCTCAAGAAGTCAAGGAGGCTGCCAAGTTCATTCTGGACTACTTTGGAGTTGACTTCACTCTGCTCGAAGAGATGAGCTGCTGCGGTCTTCCTTCCAGACTTATAGGTGATGACGAAACCTCAAGGTCGCTTGCCGCGCGCCTGAGAGAGAAGGTGAATCTGCTCGGTGTCAAGAAGATTGTCACGACCTGTGCTGGATGCACCTCGAACCTGTCTGACATGAGCGTCCGAAACAACTGGGGAGTATCAGTGTATCATTTGATTGAGTTCCTGGCCGAGGAGATTGGGCTTGAACGGCTCTCTGAAGCATTCACTGAGGGTAGTCGGGCTGGTGAAGTCTTGACAACGATTCACGATCCGTGCCATTTGATACGCCATACTTCGCGCCAGATCTCGGACCATGTCATCGCAGTCCTGAACCTGATTCCGAATGTGACTGTTGTCCCCTCTGGAGTGGCAGATTCATGTTGCGGAGGTGGAGGAATGGTCGGATACCACTCAAGAGATGTAGCAGATGCGGTTGTCGCATACAACCTCGGTCCGATATCAGCGACCAAGGCAAACCGGCTCGTGGCCCCTTGTCCTCTCTGTACGGCGCAAATTGAGCGCAATCTGTTCAACACTGGTAGCGACATTCAGGTGGATGACCTGGCCGTGTTCATTGCTCAAAGGCTTCCACAAGAGAGGTGAACCCATGCATGTTAGACTCAAAGACGAAGAGTGTTCTTCTAGAGCGTATCAGGACTGTTGTTGGTTCTGACCATGTTACCGTGAATGAAACAGATACCATCCTGAACGCTCATGATGCAAACCCACTGAGCGAAGCAAAGATCAGGGCCGGAGAGTCTCTGCCGCTGGCTGACCTGATCGTGTTTCCTGCGTCCACGGAAGAGGTTTCTAAAGTTCTCAAGCTAGCCAATGAGCTCAGGGTGCCTGTTGTCCCAGTCGGAGGCGGTGCAGGGACCTGTGGGGGCACTCTTCCAGTCTATGGTGGTATCCAGCTCGACCTCAAACGGATGGACAAGGTCATCCTGATTGACAATCAGTCCATGCTCGTACAAGTGCAGGCGGGAGTCGTGGGAATAGACCTCGAGGAGGAAGTGAACAGACAGGGGTACACGACCGGGCATACGCCGACGTCGCTAAGAGCGTCGAATGTGGGTGGCTTTATTGCAACGCGATCTGGGGGCTCCATGTCATCTCTCTATGGCAAGATCGAAGACCTTACCTTGGGGCTAGAGGTCGTCTTGGCAGATGGATCTGTCATACGGTGCAAGGCTGTACCTCGACACTCGGTTGGCCCAGACCTGAAGCAGCTGTTCATAGGTTCTGAGGGAACACTGTGCGTGATCACTGAGGCCACCTTGCGCCTCTTTCCGTTGCCAAAGGAGAGACGCTTCAGAAGCATGTCCTTTCCTGACGTCCACAGCGGCCTCGAGGCCATCAGACTCATCTTTCGCGAAGGCGTACTTCCGTCAGTAGTGCGGCTGTATGACCCTGAAGACACCGCCTTGCACGTTAGTTCGCACTTCGACGTGGAGGAGGGAAGCTGCATGCTCATGCTCGCGTTCGACGGTCGAGCTGAAAAAGTTGCGGTTGAGGAGAGTATTGCAGCAGAAATCTGCCTGAAGAATGGGGCCAAAGACTATGGTGAGGGTCCGTCAAGGTACTGGTGGGAACACAGATACGACATGTACTACCCGACGAAGTTTGCCACTTCGGGGTATTCTGTAGGCGACACCATCGACATCGTTGCGACCTACGACAAGCTTGAGAATGTCTACCATGAGATGAAAAAAGCCATGGAGGCGCATGACGCTGTCGTCATGTCGCACTTCTCTCACATGTATCCAAATGGAGGCAGCATCTACATGATCTTCTTCGTTTCCAAGGAAGATGCGAGTAGTGCATGGTCCGCCTACAAGGGGATCTGGGATGATGGTGTAGCAGCCTGCCTGAGAATGGGCGGCACAATGAGTCATCAGCATGGTGTTGGAACTACAAGGAGCACCTACACAGAAGCAGAATGGGGATCGGGCTTTCAGGTTCTTAGGCAAATCAAAGAGGTGCTCGATCCGAATGGCATAATGAACCCGGGCAAGCTTGGGATGGGAGGACGAAGCTAATGGATCAGGCAAAGACTGCTGAGCAGCTCCGCCTTTGTGCTGCCTGCCCCAAGATGTGTCGTCACATGTGTCCTACCTTTCTGGCGTGGCGGTCTGATTCTCCTACTCCTCATAGCCGCTCACTGCTTGTGTATCAGGAAATGAATGGCACTCGCAATCTGGACGAGAGAGCTATCGAGGTGCTGTACCAGTGTCTGGAGTGTTCACAATGCCTAGTGTGGTGTCTTCCTCAGGTGGACGTTGCGGCAATAGTAGAGGACACGAGGACGAGGCTAGTGGAACAGCAGCGGTATCCTCAAGGTCTAGACAAGATCTCTTCCATGATAGCGACCAATCATAATCCCTTCGGAGAACTGCACAGCAAGAGGAGCAAGTGGTTCACCCCAGCCAAGAATGTGGGCAAGAAGATTGTATACTTCAGCGGCTGCACCGCCGCGTATCGAGAGAACGGCATAGCTCAGAGCACTGCTTCTCTGCTGACCAAGCTCGGCTACGGAGTAAGTATCATGAACGATGAATGGTGTTGTGGTTCGCCCCTTTTCAGGACGGGCTTCAGAAATCAGGGGCTCGAAGAGGCCCGCCATAATGCTGATGTGCTCAACAAACAGGATGCCCAAGAGATAGTAGTCACATGTCCGGGTTGTTATAGAGCACTCTCACGTGACTATCCGGAGAATGGTGTTCAGCTCGCAAGGCCCGTCATCCACATCAGCCAGCTTCTTGAGCGGCATCTGGACGAACTCAAAACAGCTGACTTTGGGGGTCTCGTCACATTTCACGATCCTTGCCACCTAGGAAGGCATTGTGGGATTTATGATCCTCCCAGGAGAGTTCTCAACAAGATCTCTGGTGGCAAGGTAGTCGAGATGCAGCGAAACAGGGAGAACGCGATGTGCTGTGGTAATGGTGCTGGCATGAGAATGCTCTTCGAAGAGCAGGCCCGAGTGATAGGGAAGGCCCGTGTACAACAAGCCCGAAATGTCGGTGCAGCATATTTGGTCACTTCGTGTCCTTTCTGTAAGAACATGCTTGCCTCACAAGATGCGGAAGGATTGACAGTCCTCGACCTTCCCGAAATCGTCATGGCATCATATCATTTGCACCCAAAGGTCAAGATGTGAAGACAGATTAAGCATCGACCTGAATCTGCTCGTGATTCCTATGAACGCGGAAGACCTGCTCAGGTTGAAAGTGCGCCTCTTAACTGAAGGTGTCATCCTCCCTGAGGGTGAGTCAACCGGCAGAAGAGGTGGCGCTGGGCCAGTTGGTAGCAGATACTTCACGTTGCCGAATGGTTGTCCCTGTGGGATACCCGTTCGTCAGGGACGATTTGCAGAGAGATTTGGGTCGAGGCCCCTTGTCCCAACCAAGAACCCCGCAATCTGGCTTCACGATGGAGCGGCTCATCTAAAAGCAGTACAGCGACCCAAGTTCTACGACCTGTCCACAGCCGATGGCATCCCGTATCAGAAGCTGGCTCTGCTTCATGGGAACGGCACTCTGGCGACAACAGTCTATCAGTCTTGCAGATACTGGAACAAGGGTGAACAATGCAAGTTCTGCACCATACCGCTCTCTCACTCGGCAGGCGACACGGTGCTTGAAAAGACACCCGATCAAATTGCCGAGGTAGTGGATGCCGCAGAGAGAGAAGGTGTGATCACGAGTGTGCTACTCACGACCGGGACTCCTTCAGGATCCGACATGGGTTGTGAGCGCCTCATTGGAATCGTGAAACGCATACACGAGTTGAGCACGATTCCTGTCGGCGTGCAGTTCGAGCCCTCTGTCGATGAAACCCTGATTCTGAGACTTGCCGATGCTGGTGCCAAGGCAGTGGGCATCCACATAGAATCCGCTGATGAGTCGATTAGGGAAAAGATATGCCCAGGGAAGTTCAAGCAAGGGTCTCCTGAGCTGTATCGTAAGAGCTGGGAGTGTGCGCTCAGTCAATTTGCGAGAGGCAATGTGAGCACTTTCATACTGCATGGGCTGGGTGAAGATATCGAAACGACACTCGGACTGGTCCGGGAAACGTCCGAGATGGGTGTCATGCCGGTAGTCACTCCCGTCCGGCCTGCGCCGGGGAGTCAGCTCGCAGACTTCACGCCTGATTACGTCGGCAATCTTGAGGAAACGATGGCGTTCTACATGAGAGTGGGTGAGATTCTACAAAGGCATCACCTCAATCCCAAGAAGACTGCGGCTGGTTGCCACAGGTGTGGTGGCTGCACGCCCATTCAGGAAGCATTCGACTGGGCCCAGAAGAGACACTAGTATTGCTCTGATGCCGATGGGCGTTCCCATACAGGATTCCGTTGCGTTCCGCATTGGTATCACGCAGGCAGAGGTTTATGAACAGGCCCTCACCTGCTGTAGGAGAGTCCCTATGGCGTTCATACCGGCGGAGCAGATCCGGATAGTAGAGTTCGGAGAGGAGGACGCGAGAGACATCTCCAGACTCTTCATGGAAGTGTGGCCGCTTGCCACAGAGTACCCAGAGTCCTGGAGGGAGAAGAGGTCATATTCCTCAAAGCAGATTGTCGAAGAGATGCGGGCCAGCTACCACTACTTCGGTAGCAGACTCAAAGGCAGAATCGTGGGGGTCTACAAGGCCAAGATCACGGAGAAGGGCTTCTTCGGCGAACACCAGACGGTGAGTCCTTCATGCAGAGCGAGTGGGCTTGCTTCAGCCATGTACATTCACTTCATTGAGTATGCTCGTAGCCATGGTTGTTCCAGAAACTACTGCAACATACTTGTTGGTCAAGACGTGGGCATGCGTCTTATGCACAAATTCGGATTTCGTCCGTGGGGTGATCCATACGAGCAACAGCCCGGGATGCTTGTTCAGATGTATGAACGTCCTGTGGCGCAAGAACCTGAAGACAATCAAGAAATCCGTAGACAGATTATGTCTTCAGAAAGACTATAATACAGTCCCACTCGCCACAGAGCCCAGAACCCCTATGAAGGCCAGCCAATGCGAATCTATCCGATAATCGTTGATGGCAAGGAAGTGGACACTGGGAAGCACGCGACATTTCCTGATATGGACAAGGTCGTCGTTGACCCGGGCATCGCAATAGCTCTCCAGATGAGGGATACATCAGCGATGCAGCGATTGGTTTTCTCCAGACTGCCGAGTTTCATACCGCACAGTGCTCCGGAGATGCGATACCTGAGAGACTACCGGAGGGCCCATGGTGTTCCCAGGTATTCGAAAGATGAGCTTGATGAGTCCACTTATGCAGAAGTCGCCATCTCACGTGAACCAGACATTGAGGGGGCACTCTCTGCCGGGGTGCGAGACAGGCCGAAACTCTACAACCCGTTCAAGCTGTTGAGTACCGGTGTCACGCTCGATGAACGCGTGGAGGCACTCTACCAGGCAGGGCTCGCCATAAAGAAGCGGTTCCAAGAAGTGCGGGACGTATCAGTCAAAGAGGGCGTTCCCATAAAGACCTTCGAATGGACATGGACGATGTTTACGGAATACCTCGAACGAGAAACCTTCGAGCTGTGGGGCCGGGACTTGGATTTGAAGGAGGCACCCGGCAGGGATGGCGGAAAGAACTTCCAGTTTCGTGAGCCCTACGGTGTTACCTGTCTGTTCACCCCCTACAACTCTCCGCTTGCCTTGGGGATACTCAGCATAACGTCATCGATACTGGCTGGAAACGCGACCATACTAAAACCACCAAGCAAGGTCCCGTTGAGTACAATCCTCTTGGGGCAAGCATTCCTACAGACGTTCCAAGAGATGGGGCTACCGTCTGCCATGATTCAGGTCCTCACAGGAGGAGGGAAGACTCTCATGGACAGATTCACTTCGGACCGTAGGGTGGGTGCCATCGTCTGGTACGGTGACAGTGACACCGGTATAGAGCTATGGTCCGAGGCCACAAGAAGAAGAATCCAGATGGCACCGGAACTGGCTGGGAGTGATGCCTGTCTTGTCTGGGGTCGTGATGTCAATCTTGATTTCGCAGCGAAGATGATTGTGAAGGGCAGATTCCTAGGAAGCGGTCAAGCCTGCATGGCTGTCAAACGCCTCCTTGTGCAAGACACTCTACACGACGACTTGGTGCGACTTGTGGTTGAAGAGGCCGAGAAGCTGCAACTTGGCCGCCCCTCGGATCCCAATGTCAGTCTTCCACCGCTGGGGCTCACAGCGATGTACCTACTACTAGATCAAATGGAGGATGCCCGGGCAAAGGGTGCGAAGGTAGTGACTGGCGGATTCAGATGCAACTACCTATCGGAACCTGACACTGCAGGCCTGTTCTATAAACCCACGGTGTTAACCAACGTGGAGGCGTCTATGAGAGTCATGCAGGAAGAGGTCTTTGCTCCTGCTCTGCCAGTGTTGCCTGTCGGAAGCATTGATGAGGCACTTCGAGTAGCAAACGCCTCACGGTTTGGACTGCGTTCCTCGGTTTTCACTGATGATCAGTCGGTCAGCTTGAGATGGGCAAAAGAGATTGAGGCCGCAGGTGTATCCGTTGGTCAGGACCATCTCTACTTTGATCCCCATATGCCCCATCTTGGTGGGTACAAGGACTCGGGGATAATTGGGGCCAAGTACTTTCCTGTGATGCTCACGCGCATGAAATACGTGCATTCAGGACCGGCAGCTGAGTTTCTGTGAAAGTGAATATTGTGCCGAACGATAGGACTGGGAAAGACTGTGCCTGAGCAAAGGGCCCGACTTGAAGCCTTAAGAGTGCTGGAGCTGTACGATCAGAGTCCTTCTTCTGTGAGGGCCATCCTTCGTGAAGCCGACACTCAGTCGGTGATGCCGTCCGATGTCAAACCCATGGTCCATTCACTGACGCTAGGCGTGATTAGGTTCCTGAACACGATTGATTTCTTGATTGTGAAGGCACTAGGACACAAGAAGTTGTCAGCGCTGAGTACTCACGAACGAACGTTACTTCGACTAGCCCTATACGAAAGTCGTTGGATGAAGACCCCTCTCGAACTCGTCAGGGAAACTTATCTTGTATCGGTGCCAAAGTTGATCCCCGTCTTTGAAACCGCACTGTCTCTGGACCTTCAGAGATTGATTCGGAACCTTACGGCCGTTGAGCGATATAGCATACGACTCTCTCATCCCTCGTTCCTGGTTCGAACGCTTTTTGACAATCTTCCATCCGATGAAGCTGTGTCTCTGATGGAGCAGGACAACACATCGCGCGACTATTTCATCCGAGTCAATAGACTGAAGGCAGACGACCAGGACGCAATTATTCCACATGCCGTGGCTGGAGTGGACCTGCAATCCGATCGTGACCTGCCGGGTCTTTTTCTTGTAAAGCAGGGGATTGACGCCATCGTGGGTTCTGACCGTTTCAAACGAGGCGAGATACTGATTCAGGACAAGGCGAGTGTGATGACTGTTGTCACTTTGGGCCCTCGCCCTGGTGACACCGTGTGGGATGCCTGTGCTTCTCCCGGTATGAAGACTCAACTCATCTGGGAGATGATGAATCGGACTGGTAGAGTTGTGGCGACAGACGTCTACGCGAAACGCGCTAGAATGGGTCATCAGAGATCCGAGCTACTGGGTTGCGGAGAGGTAGAGTGGCTACAGGCTGACGCATCTAGGTCTCCCGTAATGAACGCGGATAAGATACTCATAGACGCTCCGTGTACCTCCACTGGAGTCCTCCGTAGCCATCCGTCGTTCAAGTGGCGGCTCAACAAGAGCACACTACTTGACATAATGTCCATTCAACACAAAATCCTCGATGGGATTCTGACGGCCTATTCCGGAAGACCCGGTACGGAGATTGTGTATGCGACCTGTTCTCTGCTCCCACATGAAGGGGAGTCGCAAATCGATTCAGCTATGACTAGGCATAGGTTTGAGCTTGTCCGACCGCCTATCCCCAATTCCCCTGGATATCCCAGCTTCAGGTGTTCACAGAGTGTGTGCAGACTGTTTCCCCACAGGCATTCGACAAACGGTTTCTTCATAGCACACTTGCGAATCACTCGGTGATGCGACGATATACAGAGTCCATGACTCGTCTGGCAAACTCTTTGTCGTCCTTGAAGCCCCAAGGTATGCTCAGGAACTTCGTCTTCGCCTCTTCTATGGCAGAGATGTCTCTACTGACATATCCCTTGAACACGAGCTTGGTCCATATGAAACACGGGTTGTCGTTGAACTTGTCACTTTCTCCTGAGTCGGCGACGACCTTAGCTAGGTAAGACATCCCCTGCGTCGGTTTGCCCAGCATTAGGTCTGCCACGGCCGCCATGCATGCAAAGATCACAGCGCTCTTGAGCATGCCAGACTTGAGGTAGGTTTCTGCACTATCCCTGTACTCCTGAGCCTTCTTGGCGTAGAGCTGTCGCCCGTCAACGACGATGACATCCCTACTCTCTTCCCTGTCCGCCTTTCTCAAGCTAATCCCGCTAAGAAGACTGGCCTTCAGTTCGGCCTGCATATCCGTGACCGGAGCCTGCTCCGTCTTCTTCCGGGCAGAATCGATGAGAGCTTGCCCGGCTCTCACGAGCATCTGCTTTGTCGCAGGATTCTTCAATGAAGCATCCGAATGGTTCAGCCCATCTTCGAAGACTGACCTTGCATATCGAAAGAACTCATACCCTCTGTCAGTGAGGCCGAGCCCTGACGCGAAACTGATACCCTTCACATACGCCATGATTGCGTTGTCGAGTTCTTGCAGATTCTCGAACTGGGTTGCAGAATCTATCAGCCAAGGAAAAGCGTCAGTGCTGCCCAGATCAATGGACTCTTGCCCTTTGGACAAGGACTTGTATGCATCAACGCATATCGGCGCCATGTCCGTGTTCGAACACTTTGCGATGACCTCCGGCCTAGCAAGAATCTGGTTTCGAAGTCCGCATGAGTTGCCTGACAGTGATCCCCGCAACCAGTCACATTTTCCGCCAGCAGCCAACTGCCAGTTCTCCTTTGTCAGGGGTTAAGCCAATCCCCATAACTGTTGTGTTCTGGGTCCTAAAAAGGAAACGCTAGTCGCAGCGACACCCTTTTGAGTGTTCCTTAGCCGAACTCGACGAGGACTCCATGTTGAGCGATGACGACTCTGAGCTTGCAGTCATACGCCGAAAGAAAATGGCAGAGCTCGCAGCACGTGAGAAGAAGGTGCAGGCGACCAGAGAACATGATCGGAAGGTGGAGGTCGAGAGAGTCAAGCTGATCAAGAGGTTTCTCGCTGCTGACGCCGATGCCTATCTACAGGACCTCAAGAAGAGGGAGCCGGCCGTCGGTGCGAAGGTCGAGGAGATTCTGCTCTACTTGATTGTGTATCGAGGTCTTCGCGAAACCGTCACTCAGCTGGACATAGTCTACATTGAGCGCCAGGTGAAGGGTGAGGAACCCAAGATCCGTGTTCAGCGTGACGGCGAAACATCCGACTTCGGCGATTATGTCAAAGACGCCATGAAGAAATCAGGACGCAAAGAAGATAGCTAGCCGAGTGAATTGGCTCGCGCTCTCCACTCTTTGATTCTGTATCGCAGTTCCTCTATCTTGCCTTCCTGCTTTCTCCAAGTGCTGGCAGTCCGTCGCATCTCGAAAACCATTGCTCCGCCTCTGGTCATTTTCTGTTCCAGTATCTCTACCGCTGCATCGATTGCTCCTGCGACACTCTCCTTTCCCTCGGCTTTTGCCACGGTTTCTTCGAGTGAAGCAAGTATGCTGTCAGGTGTGGCAGCCTTCCACTCCTCGAGTGGAATCTTCACTTGTCGATACTTCAGCGCCGGGATGATTGTACGCCCATCCTTGATCTCGACCTCGCCAGACAGTTGGAGTTCCTCGGCGATCTTGAGCGTCTCGGACAAATCACTGACGAGGATGGAAGCGACTTCGTCGAGACCTACGGATCTGCGCTTTAGCACGAGATTGAGCACCCTGTTCTTTGGGTCACCGACTTCGGAAAGGGCCTCACGGAGTATCTCCATAGCGCCTGCTTCTCCATTCAAGACAGCCGTCGCC
>Ga0153915_10001132_pt1 | contig 24527 bp, 18 predicted proteins | sample Opewatmetagenome_2_FD_107003 | JGI IMG/M metagenome (GOLD analysis project Ga0153915, IMG submission 107003) | Freshwater wetland microbial communities from Ohio, USA - Open water 3 Core 3 Depth 3 metaG | ecosystem: Environmental > Aquatic > Freshwater > Wetlands | place: USA: Ohio, Lake Erie...
CGCGTGAATCTCGAGCCGGGGGAGCGAGAAGACGACCGCTGCGTCCGAGCCGTCGAGGTTGGCTGCCCAGCCGTCCGCGGTCCTGGCCCAAGCGCTCATGTGTCCTTCATACTCTCGCGCGCGCCCGGGCGCCGCGGTTTCAGCGTGAAATCCGCTCCGCTCCAGCCACCGCCCGTTATGACAACGGAATGAGTCCCACGCACACGACGGTCGCGATTGGCAGGCACACGGTCGGCATCGAGCGGCTGGAGAGGCTCCGCTGGAGGGTCACGGTCGACGGCCGGCGCTTCGCGACCTTCTGCAACGAGAGCCGGGCCCGCGCGGCCGGTCGGCTCGAGGCGAGGCGCCTGGACCTCGCCGCCGGCTCAGGTGCGGCGGCGATGCCGAGAGGAGCCCGGTTTCCCTAGGTGGCGCGCAGGTACGGCAGGCGGCCCGCCCACTCCAGCTCGAAGAAGCCGTTGGCGACGCCCCAGAGCGCCCACGGCATCTTCTCGCCGTCGTGCAACCACACGACCTTCCGGCCGACCGCGCGCAGGCTGCTCTGCTGCTTCGTGCACCACGAACGGCGCGCCAGCTGGCGCCATCCGGGGATCGCCCTCAGCAGGGCTGCGACGAGGGCGGTGACGGTCATCCTCTTCTCATACCACCGCTCACCCGCCGACGCCGGACATGCCCCATGATGCCGCCGGTCTTCGGGGTCGGCGCGCGTGATATAGCGATGGCTGGGCAAGAGCCTGCCCGACGCCTTCCCTCCGATGACGCACTGAGACTCCCTTGCCCGGGCCGCCGGAGAGACCGCTCCGCGACGAGCTCCTCAGCGTCGAGCGCCTCGACGAGCGGGCGCGCTCGCTCGCCGCCCGGTTCACCACGGACCCGTCTCGCCGCCCGACGCGGAGCGTCTTCCAGCGCTTCGACGACAACTTCCGCGTGCTGCGCCAGGCGTACCGCGCACTCGCCGACGACGTGCACCGCGGCGAGTTCGTGACGCCGGCGGCGGAGTGGCTCCTCGACAACTTCCATCTCGTCTCGTCCGAGGTCGGCGACGTCCGCCGGGACCTGCCGCGCGGCTACTACCGGGACCTGCCGAGGCTCGCCTCGCGGGAGCTCTTCGGGAACGCCCGCGTGTACGCGCTCGCGGTGGAGCTGATCCGCCACAGCGACAGCCGCCTCGACCGCCAGCAGCTCGTGCGCTACCTGGACGCGTTCCAGACGGTCGCGCCGCTGACCATCGGCGAGCTCTGGGCCTGGCCGAGCATGCTGAAGCTCGCCCTCGTCGAGAACCTGCGCCGCCTCGCGGAGGAGACGCTCGGCGCGCGGGCCGCCCGGCGCGCCGCGGACGCCCACGTGGCGCGCATCGACGCCGCGGGCAAGGGCGTTCCGCCGCCGCTCCCCCGCGTGCTGCACGGCGCGGCCGTCGTGCAGCTCCTGCAGCGCGCGCGGGAGTACGGCCCGCGCCTCGCCGCCGTGCGGAGTGGCCTCGATGCGCACCTGGCCGCGAGCGGGCAGACGGCGGAAGAGGCCATCCGCCGCGAGCACCAGCGCGAGGCCGCCGCCCAGGTCTCCGTCGCGAACGTCTTCACGAGCCTGCGGCTCTGCTCCACGCTCGACTGGACCGAGTTCGTCGAGGCGGTGAGCCTCGTCGAGCGGGTGCTGCTGCGCGATCCCGCCGGCGCCCACGGGCGCATGGACTTCCTCTCCCGCGATCGCTACCGCCAGGCGGTCGAGGAGCTCGCGGACCTCACGGGAGAGGGCCAGGTGCGCGTCGCGTTGCGGGCGGTGGAGAGCGCGCGCCAGTTCGCCGAGGCCGAGGGGCCAAAGGCGCGCGCCGCGCACGTGGGCTACCACCTCATCGGCAAGGGGCGCCGCGACCTCGAGGCGGACCTGGCCTGGCGCCCCGGGCCGACGAAACGGCTGCGGCGCCTCGCCTTCGCTCAAGCGACCACCGTCTACCTCGGAACCATCGCGCTCCTCACGGCGGCGCTCGCCGGCGCGGGGGCGGTGTACGCCCGGCTCGAGGGCGCCTCGCCGGTCGCGCAGCTCGCCGTGGCGCTGCTCCTCCTCGTCCCCGCGAGCGAGATGGCCATCGCCGCCGCCCAGCGCCTCGCCGCCCGCTTCGTGCCGCCGCGGCGGCTGCCGCGGCTCGACCTCTCTGCGGGGATCCCCGACGACGCGCGGACGCTCGTCGTCATCCCGACGCTGCTCACGAGCGTCGAGGGCGTCACGGCGCTGCTCGAGCACCTCGAGGTCGTCGCGCTCGGGAACCTCGACCCCCGCATCCATTTCGCGATCCTCGGCGACTTCGTGGACGCCCCCGCCCGCGACCTGCCCGGCGACGCGGCCATCCTCGCGGCGGCCCGGAGCGGGATCGAGGCGCTCAACGCGCGGCTCGGCGAGGGACGGGGCGATCGCTTCTTCCTGCTCCACCGCGCCCGCCAGTGGAACCCGGGGGAGCGGGTGTGGATGGGCTGGGAGCGTAAGCGCGGCAAGCTCGAGGAGCTGAACCGTCTCCTGCGCGGCGCGACCGACACGAGCTTCGACGTGCAGGTCGGCGACCTCGGCGCCCTTCCGCGCGTGCGCTACTGCATCACCCTCGACTCGGACACGCGCCTCCCGCGCGACGCGGCGAGGAAGCTCGTCGGCATCATCGCGCACCCGCTCAACCGTCCCCGCTTCGACCCGGGCTGCGGGCGCGTCACCGAGGGCTACGGGATCCTCCAGCCGCGCGTGAGCGTCACCACCTCGAGCGCCGCCGGATCGCTCTTCGCCCGCGTCTTCGCGGGCTACACCGGCGTGGACCCGTACACCACCGCGGTGTCGGACACCTACCAGGACCTCTTCGCCGAGGGCAGCTTCAGCGGCAAGGGGCTCTACGACGTGGACGCCTTCGCCGCGGCGCTCGAGGGGCGCGTGCCCGAGAACGCGATCCTCTCGCACGACCTCTTCGAGGGGATCCACGCCCGCACCGCGCTCGTCACCGACGTGGAGCTGGTGGACGACTATCCCTCGAGCGTCCTCGCCCATTCGCGCCGCCAGCACCGCTGGGCGCGCGGCGACTGGCAGGTCCTCGCGTGGCTCTTCCCGGTCGTCCCGACGCGCGCGGGGCTCCGGCGCAACCGCCTGCCGCTCATCTCGCGCTGGAAGATCCTCGACAACCTGCGCCGCACCCTCGTCGCCCCCGCGACGGTGGTGCTGCTCCTCCTCGCCTGGACGGTCCTGCCGGGGAGCCCCGCCGCGTGGACCGCCGCCGTCCTCGCCGCGCTCGCGTTCCCGCTCTACCCGCTCGCCCTCCAGGCGCTCGCCGGCCCGCCGGCGCACCAGCCCTGGCGGGCCTACCTGCGCGCGTTCGCGGAGGACGCGAGGACCACCCTCGCGCGCGTCGCGCTGCAGCTCGCCTTCCTCGCGAGCCAGGCGTACGTGATGGTTCACGCGGTCCTCGTCACGCTCGTCCGCCTCGGCGTCACGCGTCGCTTCCTCCTGCAGTGGGAGACCGCCGCCGCGAGCGCCGCGCGCGCGGCCGGGCTCGCGAGCGAGACGGGGCCGCGGTCGTTCCTCGTGGACATGGCCGCGAGCCCCGCCATCGCCCTCGCCGGGCTCGCCGCCGTCCTCGCCTCGCGGCCGTCCGCGCTCGCCGCGGCGGCGCCCGTGCTCCTGCTGTGGGTCCTGGCGCCGCTCGTCGCGTACCGGCTCTCCCAGCCGGTGCGGAACCGGGACGTCGCGCTCGGGGCGGAGGACCAGCGCTTCCTCCTCGAGGTGGCCCGCGCCACGTGGGCGTACTTCGAGGCGTTCATGGGCCCGGAGGACCACTTCCTGCCCGCGGACAACGTCCAGGAGGCGTCCGACGCGCGCGTCGCGCACCGGACCTCGCCCACCAACATCGGGATGGGGCTCCTCGCGACGCTCTCGGCTCACGACCTCGGCATCATCCCGACCGGGGAGCTCGCCGAGCGGATCGACTCGACCCTGACGACGATGGAAGGCCTGGAGCGGCTCGAGGGGCACCTGTTCAACTGGTACGACACGCTGACCCTCGCCCCGCTGCCGCCTCGCTACGTCTCCACCGTGGACAGCGGCAACCTCGCCGGCGCGCTCATGGCCGTCGCCGAGGGGCTGCGGCAGCTCGGCCTCGCGGACCTGTCCCGGCGCGCCGCCGCGTTCGCGGACGGCATGAGCTTCCGGTTCCTCTACGACCCGCAGCGGAGCCTCCTCGCCATCGGCTACCGCGCCGCGGACGCGGAGGGGCCGGGCCGGCTCGATCCGGCCCACTACGACCTCCTCGCCTCGGAGGCGCGCCTCGCGAGCTTCATCGCCATCGCCAAGGGCGATCTGCCCGAGAGGCACTGGTTCCTCCTGGGACGCGCGGTCACGAGCGTGCGTGGGAGCCCGGCGCTCCTGTCGTGGAGCGGCACGATGTTCGAGTACCTCATGCCGCTGCTCGTCATGCGGAGCTACCCGGACACGCTCCTCGACACGACCTGCCGGATGGCGGTGCGACGGCAGCGCGACTACGCGGCGACGCGAGGGGTGGCGTGGGGCATCTCCGAGTGCGCCTACGACCTCGTCGATCACCGCGGCGACTACCAGTACAAGGCCTTCGGCGTTCCCGGGCTGGGCTTCAAGCGCGGCCTCGCCGACGAGCTGGTCGTCGCGCCCTACGCCACGGCGCTCGCGCTGCTCGTCCACCCCACCGCGGCCGCGGCGAACCTCCGCCGCCTCGCGCAGGAGGGGCTCCTCGGCGCCCATGGCTACTTCGACGCGGTGGACTACACGCGCCGTCGCCCCGAGGAGGCCGAGGCGGGTCCGCCGGCATCCGGCCGCCCCCGCGGAACGGTCGTGCGCCAGGTCCTCGCCCATCACCAGGGGATGACGCTCGCGGCGATCGCCGGCGCCGTCGCTGGAAACCGGATGGTGGAGCGCTTCCACGCGGATCCACGGGTGCAGGTGACGGAGCTGCTCCTCCAAGAAAGGGTGCCTCGCCACGCGCCGCTCATCCGGCCGCGCCCCGACGAGGAGACGCGGATCGCCGCCCCCGTTCCGCCCGTGGCCATGCGCCGCTTCCGCTCGCCGAACACGGCGTTCCCGCACGCGCAGTTCCTCTCGAACGGCAACTACACCGCGATCGTGACCAACGCCGGCGGCGGCACGAGCTTCTGCCGCGGCCGCTCCGTCACGAGGTGGCGGCAGGACGCGACGCGCGATCCCGGCAGCCAGTTCCTCTACCTCCGCGACGTCCGGAGCGGCCGAGTCTGGTCGGCGGCGCATCACCCGACCGCGAGGGACGCGGAGGACGATGTCGTCACGTTCACCATGGACAAGGCGACCTTCCAGCGCCGCGACGACGAGATCGCGACACAGCTCGACGTGGCGGTCTCGCCCGAGGACGACGTCGAGGTGCGCCGGCTGGTCGTCACGAACCACGGCGGGCGCGCGCGGGAGATCGAGGTCACGAGCTACGCCGAGATCGTGCTCGCGCCAGAGGCCGACGATCTCGCCCACCCTGCCTTCGGCAAGCTCTTCGTCGAGTCGGAGTACGTCGCGGACACGAACGCGCTCCTGTGCCGGCGGCGGCCGCGGACCCCCGACGACGCCGAGCTGTTCGCCGTGCACGTGATCAGCCAGGAGGGCCGGACGCACGGGCCCGTGGAGTGGGAGACCGACCGCGCGCGCTTCCTCGGCCGGGGGCGGGGGCCCGAGGACCCCCAGGCGCTCGACGGGCGCCCCCTCTCCGGCACCACCGGCGTCCTGCTCGACCCCATCGTGAGCCTGCGGCAGCGGCTGCGCCTCGCGCCCGGCGCGGTCGCGAGGCTCTCGTTCGCCACCGGGGTGGCGTCGAGCCGCGAGACGGCCCTCGCGCTCGCGCAGCGCTACCGGGACCCGAGTGCCACCGCGCGCACGTTCGTGCTCGCCCTGGCGCATGCGCGGAGCCAGCTCCGGCACCTCGGCATCTCGAGCGAGGAGGCGCTCCTCTTCGAGCGCCTCGCCTCGCGCGTCCTGTACGCGGACGCAGCGCTCCGCGCGGCGCCGGAGGTCCTCGCCCGGAACGCGCTGGGCCAGGAAGGGCTCTGGGCGCACGGCGTCTCCGGCGACCTGCCCATCCTGCTCGTGCGCGTCGTGTCGAACGGCGATCTCGCCCTCGTCCGCCACGTCCTGCAGGCGCAGGAGTACTGGCGGCTCAAGGGGCTCGCCGCGGACGTCGTGATCCTGAACGAGCACCCGGTGAGCTACCTCGACGAGGTGCACGCCTCCCTCGAGGCCCTGCTCGACAGCGGGCCCTGGCAGAAGTGGAAGCACCGGCCGGGCGGCGCGTACCTCCTGCGCGGCGACCGGATGAAGGAGTCGGAGCGCCTCCTCCTCTCCGGCGTCGCGCGCGCCGTCCTGAGCGACGACCGCGGAACGCTCGCGCAGCAGCTCGATCGGCCGGCGTCGCCGCGGCCCGAGGCGCCGCCCCGCGCGCCGCGCCCCTCCGCGAAGCCGGGCCCGGCCGCCTCCCCGTTTCCCGAGGAGGTCCCGCCCCTCGCGCTCGGGAACGGCCTCGGCGGCTTCGCCGAGGGCGGCTGCGAGTACGTCGTCGTGCTCGAGGGGGACCAGGAGACGCCGCTGCCCTGGTCGAACGTCATCGCCAGCCCCGCGTTCGGGACCATCGTCACCGCGTCGGGGTCGGCCTTCACCTGGTCCGAGAACAGCCGTGAGAACCGGCTCACGCCCTTCGCGAACGACCCGGTCACCGATCCGACCTCCGAGGCCCTCCTCGTCCGCGACGATGACACCGGCGAGGCGTGGTCGCCCACCCCCGGGCCCTTGCCCCGGACGCCCGCGAGCGGCCGGTTCGTCATCCGCCACGCCGCGGGGATGACGCGCTTTGCGCACGCCACGAACGGGATCCGCAACGTGCTCGACGTCTTCGTGGATGCGGTGGACCCGGTGAAGATGTCGCGCTTGACGCTGAGGAACGAGAGCGGCCTGCCGCGGCGCCTCTCCGTCTTCGCGTACTGCGAGTGGGTGCTGGGACCGCCCCGGGCCGGCCAGGCCCTGCACGTCGTGACGGAGCGGGACGCGGCGACGGGCGCGGTCCTCGCGACGAACGCCTGGAACCACGAGTTCGCGGGCCGCGTGGCCTTCGCCCACGCCAGCGAGGGTCTGCGCTCGGCGACCGGCGACCGCACCTCCTTCCTCGGGCGGAACGGTTCCCTCGCCCGGCCCGCGGCGCTCGCGCAGGAGACGCTCTCCGGGAGCTTCGGCGCGGGGCTCGATCCGTGCGCGGCGCTGCACGTCGAGGTCAGCATCGCGCCGGGCGAGACGAAGCGCCTCCTCTTCCTCCTCGGCGAGGGACGAGACGTGGCGCACGTCCGGGAGCTCATCGCCCGGCATGGCCGCGTCGAGGCCGCTTACGCAGCGCTCGAGGCCGTGCGGCTCGGGTGGGACGACGCGCTCTCCGCGGTGCAGGTCCGGACGCCAGACGATTCGTTCGACGTCGTCATGAACGGGTGGCTCCTGTACCAGGACCTGAGCTGCCGGATGTGGGCTCGCACCGGCTACTACCAGCCGGGCGGCGCCTTCGGGTTCCGCGACCAGCTCCAGGACGCGATGGCGCTCGCGGTGGCGCGGCCGGCGCTGGTGCGCGAGCACCTCCTCAGGGCGGCGGCCCGGCAGTTCCAGGAAGGCGACGTGCAGCACTGGTGGCACCCGCCGGGCGGCCGCGGGACGCGCACCCGCTGCTCGGACGATCTCCTCTGGCTGCCGTACGCGGTGGCGCACTACGTCCGGACCACCGGGGACAGGGCCGTGCTCGACGAGCCCGTCCCGTTCCTGGTATCGCCGCCGCTCGCCCCCGGCGCGCAGGACGCCTATCTGGAACCGCGCGTCTCGACGGAGCAGGCGTCGCTGTTCGAGCATTGCGTGCGCGCCATCGACCGGGGGCTCACGGCGGGCGCCCACGGTCTGCCGCTCATGGGCAGCGGCGACTGGAACGACGGCATGAACCGCGTGGGGAGGGAGGGGCGCGGCGAGAGCGCCTGGCTCGGCTTCTTCCTCCACGCCGTCCTCTCCGACTTCGCCCCCCTCGCCGCCGCGCGCGGCGACGCCGCCCGCGCCGAGCGCTGCCGCGCCGAGGCGGCCCGCCTCGCGTCCGCGCTGGAGCAGGCCTGGGACGGGGAGTGGTACCGGCGCGGCTACTACGACGACGGCGCGCCGCTCGGTTCGGCGCAGAACGACGAGTGCCAGATCGACTCGGTCGCCCAGTCCTGGGCCGTGCTCTCCGGAGCGGCCCCGCCGCGCCGCGCCGACCGCGCCATGGACTCCGTCCGCACGCACCTCGTGCGGCGAGGGGCCCAGGTGGTGCTGCTCCTCACGCCGCCGTTCGATCGCTCGGCCCAGGCCCCCGGGTACATCAAGGGCTACCCGCCCGGCGTGCGGGAGAACGGCGGCCAGTACACGCACGCCGCCGCCTGGATCGTGATGGCCCTCGCCCGGCTCGGGAGCGGCGACGACGCAGTCGAGCTGTTCCACATGCTGAACCCCGTGAACCACACGCGCACCGCCGCCGACGTCGCGCGCTACGGGGGCGAGCCGTACGTCGTCGCCGGCGACGTCTGCGCCCATCCCGAGCATGCGGGCCGCGTGGGGTGGACCTGGTACACGGGTTCCGCGGGCTGGATGTACCGCGCCGGGCTCGAGAGCATCCTCGGGCTCCGGCGCCACGGCGAGACGTTCGAGCTGGATCCCTGCATCCCCGCGTCCTGGCCCGAGTACGCCATCACCTGGCGCTTCGGCCGGACACGGTACGAGATCTCCGTCACCAACCCCGAGCGCCGCTGCCAGGGGGTCGCCGAGGCACGGCTGGACGGCCTCGCCGTCGACCCTCGAGCGATCGCGCTCGTCGACGACGGCGGGACGCACGAGGTGCGCGCCGTGATGGGGGGGGCCATACCGGTGGCGGCCGCAATCTCGGGGGCTGCGGGCTGAGGCGGGGCCCCCAAGCTCGATAGCGTGCCCGGCCAGGCCGCTGTGGACTCCTCCTCTCCAGAGATGTTGGGATGCGGTGGGGTCTCGGCCGCCCATGCCCCGTCCTCCTCCCGACAACCGCTCCCTCCTCCGCCGCCTGCTCGCCGACGGCTCGCTCGACCTCGAGGCCGACCCGGCGGAGGTGCTTCCCGCGCCGGCCAGGGGCACGGTCGCCTGGGACCGCGTCGAGGGCATGCTGCTCGGCCTCGCCATCGGCGACTCGCTCGGCAACACCTCCGAGTCGCTGACCCCCCGCGAGCGGCTCGCCGCCCACGGTGAAGTCCGGGACTACCTCCCGAACCCGCGCGCCGGGGGCCGGTCCGTCGGGCTGCCCTCCGACGACACGCAGCTCGCCTTCTGGACGCTGGCGCAGCTCCTCGAGGACGGCGGCCTCGTCCCGGAGCGGCTCGCCGAACAGTTCCGGAGCGGGCGCATCCACGGCATCGGCTCCTCGGTGCGCGCCTTCCTCGCCGCCATGGCCGAGGGGCGGCCCTGGTACCGCGCGGGCCCCCGCTCCGCGGGCAACGGAGCCCTGATGCGCATCGCGCCCGTCCTCGTGCCTCACCTCCGCGGCGGTGGCAGCGGGCTCTGGGTCGACGCGGCGCTCGGCGGCGCCATCACCCACAACGACCGGCTCTCGACCGGGAGCTGCGTGGCCTTCGTCCGCGTCCTCTGGGACTGCCTGCGCCTGGAGCGCCACCCGCCGCAGGGCTGGTGGACCGAGGCGTTCGCCCGGACGCTCCAGGCCCTCGAGGGCGACGAGCCCCGCTACACGCCGCGCATCCCCGGCCAGGAGGGGCGGCGGGTCGCCGGCTGGCGCTTCACGCGCGAGGCGCTCGTCGCCGCGTTCGAGCGCGAGCTGCCAGCGCGCCAGGCATGCGACCTCTGGCACTCGGGCGCGTTCCTGCTCGAGACCGTCCCCTCGGTCCTCTACATCCTCGAGCTCCACGGCGACGATCCCGAGGAGGGCATCGTGCGCGCCGTGAACGACACCAAGGACAACGACACCGCCGCCGCCATCGTCGGCGCGGCGGTCGGCGCGCTCCACGGCGCGGAGGCGTTGCCGCAGCGCTGGATCGACGGGCTGCTCGGCCGCACGCGCGAGGGCGACGACGGCGAGGTGTTCCGGCTGCTCGACGCCGCCGCGCTGGCGTATGCTTCCTCCGCGTAGCGCGGTGGCCGTCGGCCGCCGCTTGCCTTGCCCTCGACGACGGGCAGGTCGAGGAGCCCCATCGTACGGTCGTGCGTGGAGAACACGGAGAGAAACCATGAACAGCGAAAGCCGGATCGCGAAGCTTCTAGCGACGAGCGCCCCTTCCGCCACCGTGCTGGTCCGCCTGATCGTGGGCGCCGTCTTCCTGTCGGAGGGCATCCAGAAGTTCCTCTACCCGGCCGCACTCGGCGTCGGTCGCTTCGCCAAGATCGGGATTCCCTGGCCCGAGTTCAGCGCGCCCTTCGATGCGGTCTTCGAGGTCGGCTGTGGTCTGCTGATCCTTCTCGGCCTCTTCACGCGGCTTGCCGCCATCCCGCTCGTCATCGACATGCTCGTCGCCATCGCGACGACGAAGATCCCGATGCTCCTCGAGAGCGGGGTCTGGAGCATGGCGCACGAAGCGCGCACCGATTGGTCGATGCTCCTCGGCGCGCTCTTCCTTCTGATCGTCGGCGGCGGCGCCTGGTCCATCGACGCGCGACTGACGCGGCAGGAAGCCAAGGGTGACTGAAGGGATTCCGAGCGAGCCCGTCCGGCGCGCACCTCACGCGCTACGCGATGTCGCGTTGTACTTCCTGCGCCTGGGTTTCACGGCGTTCGGCGGGCCGGCGGCCCACATCGCGATGATGGAGGAGGAAGTCGTCCGCCGGCGCGGCTGGCTCGAGCGAGGGGAGTTCCTGGATCTCCTTGGGGCGGCGAACCTGATTCCCGGCCCGAGCTCCACGGAGATGGCCATCTTCATCGGCTACCGGCGAGCCGGGTGGACTGGACTGTTGCTGGGCGGTCTGTGCTTCATCCTGCCCGCGGCGCTCGTCACTCTCGGGTTCGCCTGGGCCTACGTGCGCTTCGGCTCTTTTCCCCAGGTGGGGGCGGTCCTGTACGGCATCAAGCCGGTCATCATCGCGATCGTGGTGCAGGCGCTCTGGGGGCTCGGGCGCACCGCCATCAGGTCGCGAATGCTGGCGGCTCTCGCCGTGCTCGCGCTGGTCGCCAGCTTCCTCGGGTTCAACGCGCTCGGGGTTCTGGTCGGCGCCGGACTGCTGGCGGTGGCGGCGAGCGCGACCACCAAGAGGGGCAGCAACCGCATGCACGGGATCTTCGCCCCGGGCATCTCCTTCTTGGGGCCCGCCTCCATCGCGGCTGCCGGCGCGGTCGCGCCGGTGAGCCTGGCCGGGCTCTTCCTGGTCTTCCTCAAGGTGGGTGCCGTGCTCTATGGCAGCGGCTACGTCCTGCTCGCGTTTCTCCGCGCCGATCTCGTGGACCACTGGCATTGGCTCACCGAGTCGCAACTGCTCGACGCGGTAGCGGTTGGCCAGGTGACACCTGGGCCCGTGTTCACCACAGCGACGTTCATCGGCTACGTGCTCCACGGCAGCACGGGCGCGTTCCTCGCCACCCTCGGGATCTTCCTTCCATCGTTCCTCTTCGTGGCCGTGAGCGGTCCGCTCGTACCGCGCCTCCGACGATCGCCGGCAGCAGGGGCGTTCCTCGATGGGGTCAACGTTGCCTCGCTCGCGCTGATGGCCACGGTCACCTGGTACCTCGGCCGCAGCGCCCTGGTGGACTTCGTCACAGCGTTGCTCGCGGCGCTCAGCGCGCTGCTGTTGCTCCGGTTCCGGGTCAACTCGTTATGGCTGGTGCTCGCGGGCTCGCTCATCGGCCTCGGAAAGTTGTGGTCGGGATGATCTCGCTGCGTCCAAGCCTGTCGGTCGTCTCGGCCGCCGTCTTGCTCTCGCCCATGGTGGCGCACGCGGGGCCGCCCTACGCGACCGACGACCCCGAGCCAGTCGAGTACCGGCACTGGGAGTTTGACCTCGCGACCCAGCACGAGCTTGCGCACGACGGGACGACGGGTACGGCGCCGCACGTCGAGATCAACTCCGGAGCGGTCCCGAACCTTCAGCTTCACCTGATCGTGCCGCTCGCCTACTCGCGGCCGAGCGGTGGTCCCACCGTGTACGGTCCCGGGGACATCGAGGCAGGCGCGAAGCTCCGCTTCGTCCAGGAGGGCGAGTGGATCAGCTGACGCTGTGATCCCGTGGCGCGGCGCCGAGCCCCGACGTCACATCCCCAGCCGCTTTCGGAGCTCCCTCGCCGTGAGGACCTGCGTGTAGACCGTCGTCCCGACGTCGAACAGCCTCGCTCGAGCGAGCGGACCGACCACCACTGGCTCGAAGCCGGCGTCCCGGACCAGGCGCGTCGCGACGGCCAGGGCCCGCTCGTCGTCGCCGGCGATCGGGATCGCCACGGCCTCGCCCGCACGGTGTGCCTCGCCGCGCAAGCTGAGGTAGCTGATGGCGTTGAAGGCGCGGACCAGGCGGACCCCCGGCAGGAACTCCGCGGACGCAACCCCGGTGCCCTTGCGGCGCGCCTCGAGCGCCATCTCACCGTCGCGCTCGGGGTAGGGATTCCCCGTGTCGAGCACCACCTTGCCGGCGAGCTCCTTCGCCAGGTCGCGTCCGATCTGCGGCATCGCCCCGTACGGCACGGAGATCAACACCGCGTCGCCGAAGGTCGCCGCCTCCTTCGGCGTGCCCACGCGGGCCCTTGGGCCGAGCGACTGGGCCAGGCCCTGGAGTTGTTCCGGGTGGCGCGAGGAGAGGAGCACCTCGTGCCCGGCCTTCACCCAGAGCGACGCCAGCGTCCCACCGATCTTGCCCGCGCCGATGATGCCGATCTTGAGTGGAGGCCCTTCCGCCCGTGCCGGGCTCGAGTGGGCAGCGAGGCCCGCAGCGAAGGCGAGGGCGACCCATACGAAAGAGCCTGCTCGAGCCTCGGGCATCCGCGTCCGCATGGCCTCGACCTAGCAGCGGCGGCCACGAAACGCTCGACTTCCGACGTGTCGGCGACGATGGAGTCGACCGTCACCTGCTCCAGCCCCGAGCACCCGGCGCGCCACGCGGACCCACTCGGCGCGGTGGCAGCCCCGCGATTGTCAGACCCATGGGGTACAAGTGTTCAGTATGGGCGAGGCCCTCGAATCCGGCGAAGCGGCGCTGGCGACCCGGTTCGCTTCGGTGGCGGCGGAGATCTGGAGCTTCCGCCCGCGGGAGCCGAACCACCATCCGAACCTCTTCGGCGGCGAGGCCAGCATCCCCTACGAGCGGGTCTTAGTGGGGTTGGCGCGCGGGCGGGAGGCCATCGACCTCGCCATCGGGGATGGGCTGCGCGCGCTCGAGGATCGCGACGCGCTCATGGCGCTCGGCTACTCGAAGATGACCGACTACGCCCGGGAGGAGCTGGGGCTGCCGTCGACCACGGCCCGGGACAAGGTGAGGCTGGCGCAGGGGCTCGAGACGCGGCCGTTCCTGCGCGAGGCGGTGCGGTCGGGGAAGCTCTCGCCGCGCAAGGCCCTGGAGGTGCTGCCGGTGGCGCACGGGGACGGCGAGAAGCCGTGGCTGGCCCTGGCGGCGACCTTGTCGGTGCGTGAGCTGCGCGAGGCGGTGGCGCGGGCCTCGGGCCGGAGCGTGGAGGGCGCGGCGCCGGCGCTCCCCGACGAGGAGCGCTGGGAGATGCTCTCGCTGCCGCTCAGGCCCGAGGACCGGGCGGTGGTGGAGGAGGCGATGCGGCTGGCGGGGGAGCTGCTGGGTCGGGGAGCGCCGGCCTGGCAGCGACTGGAGGCCATCGCCCAGGAGTTCCTGTGCGCGCACCCAACCGAGCTGGGCGAGGGCGAGCTGGATGGTCCGACCGGGCCGGCGGAGGGTGGCATCCCGCCGGAGGAGCTGGAGAAGGCGCTGGAGATCGAGTCGAACGGCTGGGAGTGGCTCGAGGCCGTGAAGCCCCTGGCGGCGCCGGAGCTCCGGCAGATGGAGCCCGAGGCGCTCGACGCCAGGCTCCGGGAGCTTGTCGAGAAGCGGGAGAGCTGGGACGAGATCTTCGGAGTGATGGCGCTGGGGTTCGTTCGGAAGGGGCTCGCGCGGCAGCTGGGGTTCTCGAACCTGGGGCACTACCTCGAGGAGCGGCTGGGGATGAGCCGGCGGGCGTTCGAGCAGCGGGTGTGGCTGGAGCGGCGGATGGAGGAGTTGCCGCAGCTCCGATACGCCCTGGAGCGGGGGGAGTTGTCCTACGAGAAGGCGCGGCTCGTGGCCAACGCGGCGGACTTCGACTCGGTGAACGGGTGGATCCGCCGGGCCGCGGGGATGACCTGCGCCGAGCTGGAGCGAGCGGTCGAGGCGGCCCGGAATGCGCAGGCGTGCGCTCGGGGAACGTTCGAGGCACGGGTGCCGGAGCGGGTGGTGGGACTCGTGGACGCGGCGCTCGAGGCGGCGGCGGACGTCTCTGGCGAGATCCTCGACCCGGCCGGGTGCCTGGCCACGGTGGCCCGGCACTTCGTCCAGGTCTGGGGACCGCTGCTCGAGCGCCGGGGCACGCCGTCGCGGCGGGTCCAGGAGCGAGACGGGTGGTGGTGCAAGACCCCGGGCTGCTCCCGGCCGTCGGCGCAGGACCACCACATCATCCTCCGCTCCCACGGTGGCGGGGAGGACCTGGGGAATCACGTTGCCCTCTGCGCCCCCCACCACCTGCGCGGCATCCACGGGGGCCTCATCCGCATCTCGGGAACCGCCCCCGACCGCCTGGTGTGGGAGCTGCGCTCGGGGGCCCGACTGGGACCGTCCGTAGTCCCTCCCCCCGCCGACATGGGCCTCGCGGCAGCCGACCCGCGGGCTCACGACAGGAGGTAGCTCACGAGGAAGTCCGGGGACGTCGGCGCCGTTCGGAACTGGCCCTGGTGCACCTTCTCGAGCACCCTCCGCCAGAATGCGAGCTCCGCGACCGTCTTCAGGACGCAAGCGCCGAGCTCCGGGTTCGCGTCTCCCTTCTCCAGGAGTCCGCGGAACGGCTCGAGGACCGCGTCCCTTGCCGCGCTCACGTCGGCGGCGAAGGCGCGGGCGTCCTCGCGCGCGTACGCGGACGCCCATTCGTTCGGAACGAGGGGCATGAGCTCCCGCTCGCACCGCTCGAGGTCCTGTCGCGTCACGCCCCGGCTCGTCGCGCTCACCCCTTCGTGTCGGGAGGGACCTTCAGCGCCGCCCGGGTCGCTCCGAGGATCGCCTCCGGGACCCCCACCCCGTCGATCTCGGTCACGAGCCCGCGCGCCTCGTAGAAGCGCTTCAGCGGCCGCGTCTTCTCGGCGTACTCCTCCATCCGCTTCTTCACGTTCTCCGGCCTGTCGTCGTCGCGGTGCGCGAGCACGGTCTCGTCCCGGTCGCAGCGGCCCGCCTTGCGCGGCGGGTTCGCGGAGACGTGGTAGACGGCACCGCACTTCGGGCAGCTGCGCCGTCCGCCGATCCGCTCGACGACGACGTCCGTCGCGACCTCGTACGAGACCACGCGCTCGATCCGGCGTCCCGCGGAGGCGAGCAGGCGCTCGAGGTGCTCGGCCTGCGCCGTCGTGCGCGGGTAGCCGTCGAGGATGAAGCCGGTCGCCACGTCCGGGCGCGAGAGGCGCTCCCCCACCATCGCGTTCGTGATGTCGTCGGTCACGAGGCCGCCCGCGTCCATGACGGCCTGGATCTTCTTCCCGATGTCGGTGCCGTGCGCCTTGTGGTCGCGGAACATGTCGCCCGTCGACACGTGCGGGATGCCGTACGCCTGCGCGAGCAGCTTCGCCTGCGTGCCCTTCCCCGCTCCGGGGGGACCGAGGAGGATGAGGTTCATCGGCAGGCCCTCCAGCGTGGAAGGGCGACGGGTCGGCCCTGACGCGCCAGGTCGCCCCCGGCCAGGGAGGCCGGATGGAGGACGCCGAGGAAAGTGCTCCGCCGCCGGGCGATCGCCGCCCACGCGCAGGCGAGAAACGTCGACACGCCGAAGAGGCGCACGATGGTGAGCGAGTGGAGGAAGACATCCTTGCCGGTGATGGTACCCCTCATCGCTCGCTCCTCGTTCCGCCCGCGGGATGCGCCACGAGCGTGTGGTGGGAGGACCCTACCGGCGGAGAACCGCCATCCGCAATTCGAATGATTCTCTATGTGCAATAAAGATTACTGGTGTGGCCCGGACGCGTCCTGCCCGCCCATTCGGGAGTGAGCCTCGCCGTCGAGGTGGCCGGCCGGCGCCCTCACGCTCCGCGCAGGCTGCGCTCCGGGCTCCGGCAGCACTCCCTCTCCGCCGTTCCGCACTACTGTACCGGGTCGGCCTTCGCCGCGGGAGCCGGCCGCTCCGCCCGCCGCCGGATCCCGAGGAGCTGCTTCCGCTGCATCGGCAGGTGCGCCGCGCGGAAGAACGCGTCCCAGGGCGCCCACAGCCAGCGCGGCCGGCTCGCCCCGCGCGCGCGGACGAGGAGTCGCGTCGCGCCGGAACCGGCGGGGCGCAGGACGAAGGTCCAGGTGGCGCGCTGCGAGACGCGCGGCGAGGGCTCGGCCCAGCGCGCGGACCGGAACGGCCAGACCATGTGGAACCCGAGCAGGAGGTGGGCGTTCTCGCGCAGGTCCACGACCTCGAACCAGGTCCGCCCACCCGCCGAGGACGGGAGGAGGTCGCCCCGGGCGATCGCCTGCAGCTCGGACCGGATCTCCTCGGCGCTGGGGCGGCCGGCGTTGTCGAGCCGGTCGTGGCTGTACCAGCCTGCCCGGCCATACCCCATCTGCGCGAGCCACGGCCAGACGGCGGCCGGCGGCGCGGCGATGGTGATCGCGTGGGTGGCGCCGGACTCGACGGGGAGGAGGTCGTCCCCGGGGAGCGGCTCCACCTGCTCCTCGGCCGTCGCGATCCAGCCGAGGACGCCGCGCCGGGCCGCCGGGCGCGAGAGCAGCGCGCCGGTCATCGCGCTCGCCCCGAGGATGAGCGCGAGCGGGATCCAGGTGCCGGCCGGGCTCGCGAACATCGCGAAGCTCCGCTCGAGGAAGGGCGCGACGACGATGCCGTCGAGCAGGGCCGCGGCGCCCGCCAGCGTCGCCGCCGTGCTGGCGACGCCCGGGTGGCGCGGGTGGTTCCACACGAGGAGCGTGACCGCCGCGCCGATGACGGGCGCGGCGAGGAGGTGGATGACGACGGCCGCGCCGAGACCGAAGAGGGCGCGGCCGAGGGCGAAGGTCAGGCCGCACGCCATCCAGCCGACCACCGCCCCGCGGAGCGCGGGCCCGACGGCGACCCGGGAGCGCTGCAGCGCGGAGAGAGCCGCGGGCGCCACCAGCACCCAGAGGACGAGCAGGGGCCAGAGCGAGCCCTTCCACAGCGCGTACTGCTCGACGACGTCGCCCCAGGGCCGACCGCTTCCCCGAACGAGCGCGACCTCGAACGCCACCGTCAACCCCGCCCAGAGGGCGCCCGTCGCCCAGGCCTGCCTCGCGCGCGCGATCGGCCAGCGGCGGAGGAGGAGCCACATGGCGATCCCGAGCGCCACCGCTCCCACGCCGGAGGCGACCTGTCGGGCGGCGAAGTCGCCGAGCGTCGCGGGGTAGGCGAGCTGCCGCAACGTGCCGTTCAGGAAGGCGACGGCGAGGAGCACGAGCCAGGAGAGGACCGCGCGGACGGACGTCATGGGGCCTCCGGCTGCGAGGCGAGAAGTCTCGCACGTCCGGGAGCGCCGCGCGGACCAAACGGTGTGCGCGCGATCGGGACTCCCGCGAGGCGTTTGACGCATGCGGTCATCGCTCCCCGCGAGGAGGTACCTCGCCCGGGTTCCGGGCCGGTGACGAGACGGTGACAGTGGGGGCGTACACGATTGGGATGCGCGTCCTCCTCGTGCAGGGGCGATCGCCGCCGACCTACTGGAGCTACCACTACAGCCTGCCCTTCATCGAGAAGGCGGCCGCGTTGCCTCCGCTCGGGCTCGCGACGCTGGCGGCCCTCCTCCCGCGGAGCTGGGAGGTGCGCATCGCCGACCTCAACGTCCGGCCGGTCACGGACGACGAGATCCGCGCCGCCGACGCGGTGCTGGTGAGCGGGATGCAGATCCAGGCCGACTCGATGCGGGAGGTGCTCCGGCGGGCCCGGGCGCTCTCGGTCCGGACCGTGGTCGGGGGGCCTGCGCCCACGACCTCCCCCGAAAGCTTCCCCGAGGCGGACCACCTGTTCCAGGGCGAGGCGGAGGGCCGGCTCGACCTCCTCGTCCAGGCGCTGGAGCAGCCGGGGAGCCCCGCGCCGCGGGTCCTCTCGCCGACCGGCGAGGGGTTCGTGGACATGGGGCTCGCCCGGGTGCCGCGCTTCGACCTCCTCGATCTCGACCGCTACTCCTCGCTCTCGATCCAGGTGTCCCGCGGCTGCCCGTTCCACTGCGAGTTCTGCGACATCATCGAGATGTTCGGGCGCGTGCCGCGCCTGAAGTCGCCGGAGCAGGTGCTGGCCGAGCTGGAGGAGCTCTGGCGGCTCGGCGTCCGCGGTTCGCTGTTCCTCGTGGACGACAACTTCATCGGTAACCGGCGGGAGGTGGCCGCGTTGCTCCCGCGCATGGCCGCCTGGCAGCGCGACCATGGGCGCCCCTTCGACCTCTACACCGAGGCGAGCCTCGACCTGGCGGGCCACCCGGAGCTCATCGCCGCCATGGTCGACGCTGGCTTCAGCGCCGTCTTCGTCGGCATCGAGTCGCCCTCGGCCGAGGCGCTCGTGGGAGCCGGCAAGAAGCAGAACCTCCGCATGCCGCCGCAGGAGGCAGTGGCCCGCCTCACCGCCGCCGGCTTCGAGGTCTTCGCCGGCTTCATCGTGGGCTTCGACAGCGACGGCCCCGACATCTTCGACCGGCAGCTCGAGCTCATCTCCAGCATCCCGGTGCCACGGGCGATGGTGGGGCTGCTCTCGGCGCCGCCCGGCACGGCGCTGTGGCGCCGCCTGGAGGCCGAGGGCCGGATCCGTCACCTGCCGAGCGGCGATCAGTTCGAGCGCCCGAACTTCGAGCCGGCGATGGACGAGGCGGTGCTGCTGCGCGGGTACCGCCGCCTGCTCGCCTCGCTCTACTCCGCCGAGGCCTACTACCGGCGCTGCCGACTCCTCCTCGACCGGGTGGCGGTAGCGGAGCCGTCGCCGCTGCGTTCCGGCTCGGTGGCGGCGCTGCTCCGGGTGGTGGCTGGCATCGGCATCGTCGGGCCGCGACGCGGCCACTTCTGGCGGCTCTTGGCGCACTCGATGCTCCGGGGGCCGGGCTCCTTCGCCCGGGCCGTCACGCTGGCGGTCCTGGGCGAGCAATTCATCCGCTACACCGCCGAGGTCGTGCTCCCGCGCCTCGATCGGGCGATCGAGGCGCTCGAGAAGGCCCCGCCCCGGGTCCCGGCGCCGGCCGCAGGTGCCGCCGCTCCCGCCGGTCCGGTCCCCGGGCCGTGGGCGGTGGACCCTCGCGCTGGAGAGCTGAGCGCCGGCGGGGCGACGTAGACGGCGCTACGGCATTTTCCCCGCGAGCGGGCGGCCGGAACCACTCGTCCCTCGACCCCGGCGGCCCATTCCAGGAGCGGTAGTATTGGCTGGTGGGGCAGACCTCGCATCCTGCCGGAGCCGGAGCCGTCACCGCCACGGCGCTCGTGGTCGGGAGCATGGTGGGGACCGGCGTCTTCACGACGACAGGATTCCTCGTCGAGGTGCTCCACACGCCCGCTGCCGTGCTCGCCGCCTGGATCGCAGGTGGACTGCTCGCGGTCTCGGGCGCGCTCTGCTACGCGGAGCTCTCGGCGGCGCTGCCGCGAAACGGCGGCGAGTACCTGCTCCTCGGCCGCATCTACCACCCGGCCGTGGGGTTCGCGGCCGGCGTCATCTCCCTCGTGGTGGGCTTCGCGGCGCCGCTCGCCGCATCGTCCCTCGCCTTCGGACACTACCTCTCGGCGGCCGTCCCCGGCGTCTCGCCCGTCGCCGCCGCCGCCGCGATCATCGCGGCGTTCGCGCTGGCTCACGGCGTCGACGTGGCGTGGGGCCAGCGCGCCCAGAGCGCCGTGACGTGGACGCAGGTCGTCCTCATCGCGGCGGCGACGGCCGGCGGCCTCGCGCTCGGCCAGCCCTCGCGCCTCCTCGCGCCGGCGAGCCCACCCCTCGCGACCTCGGTGCTGTCGCCGGGGTTCGCCCTGGCGCTCGTGCTCGTCTCGTTCGCGTACAGCGGCTGGAACGGCGCCGTCTACATCGCGGGCGAGGTGCGCGCCCCCTCGCGGACCCTGCCTCTCGCACTGCTGCTGGGGACCGGCCTCGTGACGGTGCTGTACGTCGGGCTCAACGCCGTCTTCCTCGCTGCCGCGCCGGCGTCCGAGCTCGCCGGGGTGGTCGAGGTGGGGCACCTCGCTGCCCGGCGACTGGTCGGCGAACGAGCGAGTCGCGTCCTCTCCGGGCTGATCGCGCTCGTGCTCGCGTCGTCCGTCAGCGCGTTGACCCTGGCCGGCTCCCGCGTCTACGAGGCCATGGGGAGCGACCATCGCGCGCTGGCGTTCCTGTCGCACCGCACCTCGCGCGGAGCGCCCCTGACGGCCGTGTCGGTCCAGGCGCTGGCGGCCCTGGCGATGGTCTTCACGTCCGGCTTCGGCGCGCTCCTCGGCTACATCGGCTTCACGCTCTCCCTGAGCGCCGGCCTCACCGTGCTCGGCGTGATCGTCCTTCGGCTTCGCGAGCCGGACCTCGTCCGGCCCTATCGGGCGTGGGGATACCCGGTCACGCCCGTCCTGTTCGTCGCGCTCTCGGCGTGGATGGTGTTCCACTCCCTCGTGGAGCGTCCGGTTTCCTCCATCGCCGGCGTCGCGACCGTCGCTGGCGCCGTCGCACTGTACCTCGTCGTCGCGCGCGGAGGGCGGAACCCCAGCGATCCCGTGACATGACGGAGAGCACGATGCGCCGCCCGTTCGTCCCCCTCCTCGGCCCGCCCCGCGACGTGCGCGAGACGAGAGCGGGCCGAGGGGGCGGCGGGGCGGTCAGGCCGCCTTCGGGTAGTCGGTGTAGCCGGCCGGCCCGGGCGTGTAGAAGGTGGCGAAGTCGGGGGCGTTGAGCGGCAGCCCGCGCTCCAGCCGCGTGACCAGGTCCGGGTTGGCGAGGAAGGGGCGGCCCAGGGCGACGAGGTCGGCACGGCCCTCGCGCAGCGCCGCCTCGGCCCCGGCGCGGTCGAAGCCGCCCGCCAGGATGAAGGTGCGCGGCCAGGCGCGGCGCAGCTCGCGCTTCAGCGCCTCCGGGACCTTGGGCGCGCCCATGGCCGAGTGGTCGACGAGGTGGAGGTACTGGATCCCGGTCGCGACGAGCCGCGGCACGAGCGCCCGGTAGGTCTCGTCGATCTCCGGGTAGGGCGTCATGCCGGCGTTGGCGCCGTAGGGCGAGAGCCGCAGGCCGACGCGCTCGCCGCCGATGGCGGCGGCGACGGCGCGCGCCACCTCCACGGCGAAGCGAAGCCGCTTCTCCAGCGAGCCGCCCCAGGCGTCGGTGCGCTGGTTGGTATTGGGGCTGAGGAACTGCTCGAGCAGGTAGCCGTTGGCGCCGTGCAGCTCGACGCCGTCGAAGCCGGCGGCGATGGCGTTGCGCGCGGCGGCCACGTGCTCGTCGATGGCGGCCCGCACCTCGGCGTCGGTCATGGCGCGCGGTACGGGGTGCGGCTGGAGCCCCTTGGCGTCGGTGTACATCTCGCCCGGCGCGGCCAGGGCGCTCGGCGCCAGCACCTCGCCGCCCGGCGGCAAGTTGAGCGGGTGGCCGACGCGGCCGGTGTGCATGAGCTGGGCGAAGATGGTGCCGCCGCGCGCGTGGACGGCGTCGGTGACGAGCCGCCAGCCGGCCACCTGGTCCCTCGACCAGAGGCCCGGGATGCGCGGGTAGCCGAGGCCGTTGGGCGACGGGGAGGTCCCCTCGGTCACGATGAGGCCCGCCCCCGCGCGCTGGCCGTAGTAGTCGGCCATGAGCGCGTTGGGCACGCCGCCCGGGCCGGCGCGGCTGCGGGTCATGGGCGCCATCACCAGCCGGTTGCGGAGCGGGCGGGGGCCGAGGGTGGTGGGGCTGAACGGCGAGACGTCGGACATGGTTCTCTCCTGTGGTGGGTGGGTGAGGCCGGCGCCGTCAGGGCGTGCCGGCGGTGAGCCGCCGCGGCGGGCCGTGGCGGAAGCGTGCGTAGAGGACCGGCGCGGCGACGGGGGACGGCACGAGGAGCGCGATGAGCAGCGTGACCGCCCAGAAGGCGGGCCCGCGGGCCCAAAGCGAACTGAGCGTGTTACGAATCCAGGCGAGCGCGACGTGGAGCTGGGGCATGGGGTCCTCGGGTTCAGTGGACGGGGGTGGGCGCGGCCGCCAGGCGGGCGGAGATGTCGCGCTGGAGCTGGGCCAGCGTCACCTTGCCGAGCGACGTCTTGAGGAGGTCCTCGGCGTGGCCGTAGAGGTCCTCGAGGTAGTCGGCGACGACCAGGCCGAGCGGGCACTTCGGGTTCGGGCCGGCGGGGTGGCGGGCGAAGAGCTGCTCGCCCTCCTCCAGCGCCTCCCAGACGCAACGCAGCGTGATCTTCGACGGCGGCCTCGCCAGCGCCACGCCGCCGCCCACGCCGCGGCGGGTCCCCACCAGGCCGGCGCGGCGCAGGTCGGCGAGGACGCGGCGCACCACGACGGGATTGGTGTTCACGCTCCGGGCGATGGCCTCGGAGGTGAGCGCCTTCCCGGGGCAGCGGTCGCCCTCGCAGGCGAGCATCCCGAGCGCGTGAACGGCCATGGTGAAGCGGCTCGTCATAGAGAACCTTCGCAGTTACATATAAGCGCCGGCCGGCCGGAGTCAAGCCAGCCCGCGCGGTGGGCCCTGGCTGCAGGCGGTGGGGTGCGCGGAAAGGCGCTTGATCGCGCTCGCGCTTGATTTTTGGCCGCTTCTTTCAGTCCCTCGGCGTGTACCCTATACTGGGTACAGTTGAGCTACCTCCCAGGGGAGCCGGATTGATCAGCGACCGCGAGATCGCCGAGCTCGTGGAGCGCTTCGCCGTTGGCAGCCAGCGCACCGGCGGCGTGCTGCTCGTCGACGACGAGCCGCTCAACCTCACCGTCATGCGAGGCTTCCTCGAGGAGCAGTGGAAGGTGTACGACGCGAGCTCGGGTGAGCAAGCGCTCGCCATCGGGGCGCAGGTGCCGCTCGACGTCGTCGTGGCCGACCAGCGCATGCCCGGAATGACGGGCGTCGAGCTGCTCGAGGAGCTTCGGACGCGGCGAGTCGACGCCGCTGGCATCGTGCTCACCGCGTACGCCGACGCGCAGGTTCTCGAGCTCGCCATCAACCGGGCGAGGGCGTTCCGGTTCCTGCGCAAGCCCTGGGAGCCTCCCGAGATCGTCCAGGCCGTCGAGCACGCGAGCGCGTACGTGGCCCAGCGGCGCACGATCGAGAAGCTGGTGGAGCTGCTCGCCCGGCGAAGCGACGAGCTCCGCGCCTCGCTCGAGGAGCTCAGGGTCCAGCAGCAGTCGCTGCTCCACCTCGAACGGCTGAGCACGCTGGGCCGGCTCTCGTCGGGCGTCACCCACGATCTGAGGAACGCGATGGTCTCGCTGCGCGCCGTCGAATGGGAGATCGCGAAGACCACCGTCTCGGCCCCGCTGCGCGAGATCCTGACCATGGGGATCTCCGGCGTCGACAACCTGCTGCGCACGCTCCAGACGCTGAACGAGTACGCGCACACCGGTGCGCTCGTGATGAAGCCCGCGCCCGTCGATCCGGGAACGCTGCTCTCCGATGCGCTCGCGATCTCGCGCCTGGACGCGGACCTGAGGATGTGCGTGGTGCACGAGGACGTCGCTCCCCGGCTCCCCCAGGTCTCCGCCGATCGGCAGAAGCTCACCCAGGTGCTCGTCAATCTCATCCGGAACGCCCTTCACGCCAGCAAGGGCGAGGGCGCCGTGCGGATCTCCGCGCGCGCCCGGGGCCATGGCGAGGTCGAGTTCGCCGTCGAGGACGAGGGCCCGGGGATCCCGCCCGACGTGCGCGATCACCTCTTCCAGCCCTTCGTCTCGAGCAAGGGCGACCAGGGACTGGGCATGGGCCTCTACATGGCCCGCCTCATCGTCGAGTCCCACCAGGGCCGGATCGCAATGCAGGACCGCCCGCGGGGCGGAACGCGGTTCGAGGTGGTCATACCGGCCGCGTCGCCCGACCCGGGAGCGTGACGGGGGATCTCGAGGGGGAGCGGAGCGAAGATGCGAGTCGATGAGATCGAGGTCGGGGTGAACGGGCGGACGAACGGCGGCGGGCTGTCGAACGCGCCAGTACCGGCGAACGGCTCGGGTCGAGTGCGTCAGTACGAGGAGCTGGACGGCAGCCTCGGGCGGGAGGTCTTCTTCCGCCCTCAGCGCTACACCGCGGCGGACCTGGCGCCGCTGCGTGGCCTCGTGACCGTGCCCATCGCGGGCGCGCCGCGCGACTGCGAGCTGGTCGACGTGTCCCAGAACGGCGTCGCCTTCGTCTGGCCGTCCGAGA
>Ga0153915_10001133_pt1 | contig 24527 bp, 22 predicted proteins | sample Opewatmetagenome_2_FD_107003 | JGI IMG/M metagenome (GOLD analysis project Ga0153915, IMG submission 107003) | Freshwater wetland microbial communities from Ohio, USA - Open water 3 Core 3 Depth 3 metaG | ecosystem: Environmental > Aquatic > Freshwater > Wetlands | place: USA: Ohio, Lake Erie...
CTCACGGTAGGATCAAAATTAAAGATCTCAACCCGCCAAAAGACGGTCGTAGCGGAGGCAGACCAACCGGAGGCTGATTCCAAATCGGTTGGGCAAGTAACAAAAGATGTCGTTAAAAAGAGTGATTCTCTGTATAACATAGCAAAGCGTCACAACACTACTGTCCAGTCCCTGAAGATAAAGAACGGTTTATCTAATGCCAGTCTGCCGGTCGGTCAGGAACTCATCATATCACCGGGTGTTTCTACAGCTTCGAAGGATTCTGAAACACGTAAGTATACTGTACAGAAAGGAGATTATCCGGCTATTATTGCTAAAAAATACAATATGGATCTACATGATTTTTTAAAGATTAACGGCTTGACTCCAACAAGCACAATCTTTCCTGGCCAGGAAGTTCAAGTAGCCGTGGAATAATTCTATGCTCCCTGTCATACAATGGAGTGATGATCATATTTTATTGCTCGATCAAAGAAAACTGCCCTTAAAGATCGAATGCCTTACCTGTAAAAAATACAAAGATATTATTGATGCCATAAAAAAAATGGCGATTAGAGGCGCACCTGCCATTGGGATTGCTGCTGCAATGGGATTGGCCATGGGCTCATGCGCAATACGTGTATCGACATTTGATGCATTCAGAAAACATTTTGCTCGGATGGCGGATGAAATGATACATGCCAGGCCAACAGCTGTCAACCTGCGATGGGCTGTTGAGAGAATGACCTCATTGGTGGATTCCTGTTCCTCCAAAACCCCGGATGAAATCAGGGTGATATTAAGACGTGAATCCGAGCGAATTCTTGAAGAGGATATGGATATCAATAAAAGGATCGGGAAAAACGGGCAGATCCTTGTCCCCGATGGATCAACTATCCTTACCCACTGTAATGCAGGGGCGCTGGCTACGGGCGGCTATGGCACTGCCCTCGGCGTTGTAAGGGCGGCCCATGAAGCCGGGAAAAAGATCGATGTCCTTGCTGATGAGACAAGGCCATGGCTTCAGGGTTTACGTTTGACATCCTTTGAACTTATGGAGGACGGCATCCCGGTGCAGGTTATAGCCGACAATGCTGCCGGATTATTCATGAGACAGAAGAAGATTGACCTGGCAATAACAGGAGCAGACAGGATCGCATCAAACGGAGACGTAGCCAACAAAATAGGCACTTATCAGATCGCTGTTTTGGCAAAGGAAAACAGTATACCTTTCTATGTGGCTGCTCCGCTTTCAACAATAGATCTGACTATTGATAATGGAGACAAGATCGCCATAGAGGAAAGAGACCCATCGGAGATCACTCATATGCGAGGCCATTTGATCGGTCCACGAGGAGTAAAGGCATTAAATCCCGCATTCGATATCACGCCCGCCAAATACATTACAGCTATTATCACGGAAAAGGGAATTATCAGACCATCCTATACAAAAACAATAAAAGACTTAATTGTCAGACAGGATTAACAGGATTTTCAGGTTCTTTATTTTGTTTTTTCTCGCTTCCCGGAAAGAAGTGAGAAATATCAACCCCGCATATTGCGGGAAATTACTGATTTATGGTAACCTTAAGTATCCTCTTTGTTTGTGGTGTAACTTTAAAACGGTCATCAATCCTGTAACCGCATACCCATACTATTTTATCCCCGCTTGCAAGCATAGGTGTCAACCCCCTTTTTTCAGAGGGGACCTTAAGATCAATAAAATAGTTTTTTACCTTTTTGTGACCTGCCATGCCCAGCGGGACAAACCTGTCGCCAGGCCTGAAATTCCTTGCAATCAGAGGGTATTGGATTTTTTCCGCATCAAGAAATACTGTGGATAAATCCCCTTTTAATGAAACATCCGCACCTGTATGAATTTCTTCAAGTGTCAAGGTCTGTCCCACAACATCCAACTCATATATTCCTGGACCTTTCAGGAAATAACTATACTCAATCTTATCGTTGCGTGACTTCAACATGAAATGAAGGCTTTCATAGGTCTTTTTAACTGTGATCCCGTTAGGAAGATCCACTGAGCATTGCGGTTGTTCGTTATTTAAAAGTCTTGAGACAGAAATGATATGGTCGTATTCAACAGGATATATGTCACCCCTGACCTTTTTTATCAGGCCTCTAATCACCCTGTTTTTTAGGGGATCAGGCAGTTGTTGAATGGATAATACAGCCGCAGAGATATCTCCATGGTCGGTTTTCTTTGACTCCCTTTCTATCCATTCCGATGCCATTGATTCAATGAAGGCATCTTCATCCCTTATTATGTTTGAGAAAATCCCAAGATGTTCAAGGAATCTAGGCTGATAATCCAGCATCGCGGGTATAAGTTCAAGGCGGATCCTGTTTCTTAAGTATTTTTCATTGCTGTTGGAGCTGTCAACGGCAAAGGCAAGGCCTCCGGCATTTAAATATGTTATGATCTCATTCCGTGTAATCTCAATCAACGGTCTGATTATAATGTTATCCCTGACCGGAGGGATGCCTGCAAGGCCGGATGGCCCGCTCCCCCTCAAGAGCCTCATCAGGACAGTCTCCGCCTGATCGTTCAGGTTATGTCCCATCGCAATCTTTTGCGCCCCATATTTATTCCGGATTTTTTCAAGGAAAGCGTATCTTGAGTCTCTTGCATGTTCTTCAAGGGAAGAACAGTTTTTCAGTAGGCTCGATGCCGTTTCAGTTTCAAAAGGGATGGCTATTGAAGCTGAAACATCTTTGGCCAGTTGCGTCTCTAACTCGTCTTCATCTACCCTTAGACCATGGTTGAAATGAGCCGCAACAAGGCTTATTCCTAACTCCTTTGAAAATCTGTTCAGGATGTCGAGAAGACACATGGAATCAGGCCCGCCTGATACGGCAACAATAATCCTGTCTCCTTGATCAACCATCCTATATCGTGCAATTGTTGACCTGATTTTATTTATGATATCTCCCGCTTTTCCCATGGCTAGAAATTATTATTATTTGTGATGGTTGTCAAACATCAGGAAACGAATAGGAATGAATGACCATAAAAACATGAGAACCGGCTTTTGAAATATGTATTTTTTTGCCAACCTCTGCAATTAATTACATTCAATGTCGGCAAGAAATTACATACTCTTTCCTAAGCGTCTTCCCTTTGATTTTCTGAATGAAATTAATGCTTATAACATATTGAATTTAATGAAAATAAAAAAAGGTATCGATCTGGCCTGTCTTCTGAACTCTGGCACGGCCATTGCTCTAATAAGCGCAAATAAAAAAATTTTAAGGATTAACAATTTGCCGGACATACTTGTTAATAATCAGAGAAGGGAAAAGAGGGAAGCGAATTTGAGAAGAAATAGTAGACTATATTAACGGATCAACGATTTAACCATTAAACAATTTTACAATTTAACTGATATTAAAAGGGAGAATTTAAATGAAACAATTTTCAAAGATTTTAGTGTTTTTAGTATTAGCAGTGTTTTTAATGGCAGGAAGTGCATTTGCATATAGTATTAGTTATACAGACGACTATTGGACGTTAACGGATTTAACTACAGGTACGCAAGGGGATGCTACTTTTGTGATAACTTTGGAAGCTGCATCCTATGAATCAGATTTCGGAGTATATTATTTAAATGGCAATACCCCTGCCACATATAAAGTCCTTGATAAAAGTATTGAAGCATCTGATTCTTTGTTTCAAAATGTCTACATCAAATATGATTCTATAACTTCTAACTGGGTTGTGTCACTAGATAACAGCATATGGACCAAATTCTCCAATACCTTCGGTTTCTATTTTGGCGTCTATACAGGTGGCGTGAATGACACTACTTTAGATTACACTTGGTATACTGATAAATCTTTGAATAAGGACTCGCTTGAACATATCAGGACGCTTAGAAATTTGACGGGTGATAATGTCACGATATATCTTGATGATCAATATGGCGGCGGTGATAGGGATTTTAATGATATGATTGTTAGCGGCATTGATGTTAAACCCGTTCCCGAACCGGCCACCATGCTTCTTTTCGGCACAGGTTTAATCGGTATTGCCGCTCTTGGAAGAAAAAAAATTATTAAGTAAAAAAGAGAATGTAATAATTCCTGAGACTCCTCCCGGTCACCGGGAGGACTCTAACGAGCCATAGCCAGCGACGAGTTCTACTGGGTCGAGTTCACAGAGGGATGTCTATTTGTATGTTTCTCACCTCCATGCGCCTAATCCATTCAACCTAATAAACTTAAGTAACCTTTTGGCGTGAGCCTTAAGCCTTCCAGCCCCTAATCCTTATAGCCTGCTGACCTCCCAGCCTCATAGCTTCTGAACCTTTAAACTATGTATTCTCTTGCCAACATTTGCAACAAATTACACAATAAATTAGCAATTATTTACATACTTTTGAACATTTATTGCCTGGCAATTTTTATAGCGTATAAATAGGCCTTTAACATGTTGATATTATTATAAATAAAAATTATTAAATTTAATTCTCTCTCCGCCCAACTGGCACATCCATTGCTCTAAATAAAACAAAAGATTTTCAACTGTGAACTGTGAACTTTCAACCTTGAACTTATCAACCTTTAATCTTTAAGCTTTGAAAATTCAATTTTCAGCGAAATTTTAACCAATTAGCTATTTAATTAATTAACGAAACAACATAAACAAGGAAAGGGGGAATAATGAAGAAATTAATAATTTTTTTAGTCATCGGGGTGTTTTTAGCTATTCCGTTTGCTGCGAGCGCGGGGTCATTAGGAACTGGGACACTTAATGTCTCATGGAGTTTTCCTTATGGCGGAGGGTATTATACTGACTATGACGGTAAGGTGGCTTCTAGTTTCGGGTATAGTACTGATTGGGAAGAGATATTCTGTGTTTCACATGACAACGCAAACGGAACGGAACTCGTTAAATTTTATACTATAAATGCTGATTTAAACTCATTAGTTGCCGGTTTATATGACAAAATGATAAAAGCCGCCTGGATTGCTGATAACTGGACATCCTATATTACAAATACAATGACTGCATATGATATAGATGTTTTAAAGGGTGAGGCGCAAAAGGCTGTATGGAAAGTCATGGGCGTAATGGATATAATCGGATCTGATGGAACTGATAAGCTTATCTATAATGAAGTGTTGGATTATTTTTCTAAATACGGTAACTACTCCACCAGCAATTGGGTTTATGCATATAGCAGCACATCATATGGTGATTATAATTATCAAGACTACCTGACGCCAATGTCATCCGTTCCTGAACCTACGCAGATGCTTCTTTTTGGTACAGGTTTAATCGCATTGGCCGGTATCGGCAGAAAGAGGTTTTTAAAAAAATAATGAACAGAGGATAAAGGGCTGAGAATTGAAAAGATTGACTCAGCCCTTCAATCCCAGGTGAACAATCGCGTCTAGGAGTGAATCTCTATATGGGCCCAGCATTAAAACATTATCTCAACCCTTTGCATGTATACTGCCGTCTGAGAGACCTGGGACTGGCAAAGGGGCAGGCAGTTATGATCTGCAAGGTTTATGAAAAGACCATTTTTAGATTGCTTTTAGTCAGATAGACATGTTAAATTTACGGCAGTAATTTATGAGAGGATCTGTAATTGGATATCTCAAAAATAATATGGGAATTAAGGGATAATGGCGGCAGACGGTCAGGAATAGACAGAAGATATTTCTCCTATTCGGACCATATCCCTGAAAGGCGACATGCTGAAGATCGAAGATCCCATGAGGACAGACGGTCCGGATCGGATAGAAGACATCCTGACGCCGATCTGTTTAATATAATTGATGAGCATAGGACAAGCACTGACCGCAGATCTGCTTGGACTTAAAAATATAGAAATATTACCAAAGGCGGGACAGGTTGTAAACAACCTGTCCCGCCTTTTTTTATTCAGAATATTTAAATCCAGTATAATCAATGTTTTTAAATATATGTTAAGATCCTGTGAAAAAGTGAGGCCGTTAAAAGCCGCATCCTGAAATCACTGATTTCTAAATGGGCGCTAGGTACAAGGGGGATTGAGAGTTGCATTTTTAATTGTGGAGGGCCTCGCACATTATACATAATCTTGCGAAGATTTCTTCACACATGTGTAGATATCTTTACATTGCTTATCTTGCATTTTATCACATCAAATTTCTGGACAAGTATTATGCAAATATTATCAAAGAGATAGGCATCAATAAAAATATTTCTGCCTGTCAATCCCTTGGCATGATTTTCGCTACCATTAATAACAACCTTTTTACTGGATAGTCAGTCAATACCAGCCTTGCCCGCTTAATATTTTGCATATAAATCAAGATTTTTCATTGAATTATTTAATTTAAATTAATATATTCAATAAATAATATATATAAATAAAAATATTCATTTAGTAGATAATAAATTAATTAAAATTACATAGCATATTTACTCAAGGATTTAATACCAGAATGGCTGGTTTAATCATAAATGAAAAACATTTATAAAGGAGGAATATTCTATGGAAAAAAAATTATGGAAAGTCTTATTCATCTTGTTTTTGGGACTAGGTCTCGTCCTTGTAACTTTTCCTACAGTCTATTCTCAGGATGAAGCTTCAGATGAATTCACACTGGAAGAGATCACCGTCACCGCTGAAAAGCGCACCCAGGATGTGCAAAAGACAGCGATTGCCGTAACCGCAATCGCTGGAGATGCCATTTCAGAGAAGGCCCTGAATACCCTGGGAGAGGTTATGAAGGGTCTAGCTGGTGTCGAGGTTGCAGGCAGTATTTCGGGCGGACAGATCTATATCCGAGGTGTAGGGGCCTACGGTGGCGGCGAGCCGGCGACCGCCGTCATGCTGGACGATGTCTATTCAGGCAGGTCATTGACCATTTCGCAAGCCATGTATGACGTAGAACGCGTCGAAGTGCTCCGAGGCCCTCAGGGTACTCTTTACGGCCGCAACGCCACAGGCGGACTCGTTAATGTGAACACAAAAAATCCGATAGACACATTCGAGACGCTTGCCAACTTTCAGTTAGGCGATTACAATCTGAAACACTTTGACGGTGCGGTCAACATGCCCATCTCCGAGAAATGGGCTGCCAGGGTGGCCTTATTGAGAGAAACCCGCGACGGCTATTTAAGCTGCGGCGGCAATGCCTCGAACATATTTTCAACAAGGATCAAACTGTCATACAAGCCGAATGATGATCTTTCCGTGATAGGCTCCTTTGATTATACGTGGCAAAAGGGCCACGGCAATAATACTGTCCCTGTTCCAGGGTCGGCGGGGAAACTGCCTACAATGTTTCCCTGGGCTGATTCAACTATTCCCGCAAATGGGTGGATCGTGCCGGCCGGAGCGCTGCCGGAAGAGGCCGCCTCTGAATGGGACAATGATGAATGGCATCCGGCAGGATATTTATACAGCACGAGGAAGGTTGGAACACTAGCGATCAATTGGGACCTTGGCTGGGGTCAGGTGACAATCATCCCGAGCTATTCTGACGAATACAGTGAAAATATAGACAACATGCTTATGGGCGTTGGAACCAGCGCTACCAAAGAATTTTCCGACAACGACCGGCAGACCAGTATCAGAAAAACTTATTCCGTAGAAACGAGGTTGGCATCCCCTGCCGATTCGGCTTTTACTTGGATGATCGGTGTATATGGAATGAAAATGGATCGCCCTGCAGCGGAAGAACCTCAAGACCCTACTACCTACGATGATTCAAGCTGGCACTATGTCACCTACCGTGATCCCGACACAACATATGCAATTTTCGGGCAGACGACATATCCGGTCACTGATCAGTTTCGCGTCACAGGAGGCCTGCGCTACAGCACTGATGAAAATGGAATGAAATATCGATATGGCAATTCCAATGTTGATCCGTCTCACCCCTTGTATGACGGCGATTCGGTTTACGATTCGGGGATGTTGAGTTTTGAGCAATCCGTATCATCCCTCACCTACAAGGCCGGTATCGAGTTTGACGCAGGTGATGCTTCAATGCTGTACGCTCAGGTAGCGACCGGATTCAAACAGGGGGGATTGAATCAAACCGCGCCTCCCTCGGAGTATAAACCGGAAGAACTTGTTGCATATGAGGTCGGCGCCAAGAATCGTTTTCTGGATGGCCGCATGCAGTTGAATCTGGAAGGCTATTACTATCAATATACCAACATGCAGGCCCAGTTTGCAGAGGCCACAACCATAGGCGATTCAGGCTCAACTGGCGGACGCGCCCCGCAAAAGATCTTTAACGCGGAAACAGGAACCAACAAGGGCTTTGACGTTGAGTTCGATTACCTCTTTACTAAAAACGACAAATTGAAAATGACCCTGGCATACATAAATGCCACTTACGGCAAACTCACTCTTCCGCCAAATCCGGATTGGGGCAGCACGGACTCATTCCCTCTTACCGGCCGGACTGTTGCGATGTCGCCGAAATGGGTATTCGGCTTAGGTTACGATCATACATGGTACGCGGAAAGCGGGGCTTCAGTGATAGCCGGTTTTGATACCAAGATCTCATCCGGATATTACACTACCGCTGAACAGTATCTTGCCGGTGCATGGCAGGAAAGCTACACCAGATCCAACATTTTAGTGAGCTATTTTTCTGCTGACGGCAAGTGGAGCTCCAGCGTATGGGCCAAAAATCTGGAGGATGACGCCCAAACGCTCTATATCGTGCCATTCTATAGAAGGTTTATTAACGATCCCAGGACCTTCGGCATGACCATTTCATTTAATTTTAGATAAGACCCCATATCGGTCCTCGGCATTCTTCCCTGATACCGAGGACCAGGCCTTTTTCAAGACATGCAAAGCACAATTAAACCCGCTCGGATGGCTTTTTGGATTGATCAAAATTTTTAATCTGGTTAAATTTAAAGATATTGTTTATAAATTCCATTGTTAAACATTTATCAAGTATTTTTTAAGGAGGCAACCTATGAAAATTAAAGTCAGATATCTAATGGTCCTTTTTACAGTTGTTTTGATAGGGTTGTCCGCTGGTTGCAGCGTCCCTCAAAAAGACGGCCAAAAAAAGGGCGAAGCGAAAAAGGTTGTTATCAACCTAATAGAGCTTGGGGAAAAAATGAATATTCCGGTGGAAGAAGTTGTCATACCGAATGGGAATAAGGTCAAGGTGCAGGAATGGAACAAAGAACATATTAAAAGGGCCATCACCGAACTGAATTATTGTTTCAATGAGCCCCAAAACACATATCTTCTTACAGAGAGCCCGGATCCGTGGGTTACCCTTGCGTTAATAGAGGCTTTACAGCCTTTAAAGGTCCTATATCTCTATCCCCGGGCGGACGGTGTTGAGCTGGATATGTGTGAACTTAAAAAAGGACAGCAGACCCCAAATTACGATGTTGTTTTTGAAATCGTGCAGGAAGGCGATAATGTCTTTATAAATCTCAACTCCGACAGGCCTGAAGCCACCACTATAGGCCACCACACCTTTGAGACCGGAAATCTTTGCAAAGTGGTTATTCCCGAGATTCCCGCAGGAAAGCATGTATTTGTCCACGGCAAAGGTATGTATTGCGTAATGGTGTGCGTCGCCAGGAATTATGTAAAGAACTCTAAGAGCGTATCTTTGGCATCTCATGATACAGACTATACATGCGCTGTCTCTTATACGGATGAACGTGAAATCGGCGATGTAACACCCCGAACATTAAAAAATAATTTATAATTTTTCATGCATTGCCGCTTCAAAACAGTAAATAGTCATCCTGATGGATATTTAAATAAAATTCATATGCAGCTAAGAATAAAAAGGCAGTTAAGAAATAAATCTCAACTGCCTTGATTGTCCTTGCTTCTGCGATTTAGTGAATAATGTAGCCCTGACGCTGTTCTATTGCCTTAATGGCTTAAAATCTGTCTATCGATAAAATGCTTCTTGGACAGACCTAATTATTCTTTTTTGCTTATGAATATCTGATCCTGTTGTTTTTTTACTATCTTCTTTCCATTTTATCAAGAATGAAGCTTTGACATATTGTCTTTGCATCCACCTGAGGATTCACACAACCGCCAGGTCTATCGGACTAAATAAAAGGCACGTTCCATATTGGAAAGGGCTTCGCGGTATCTATTAGACTCCGCGAAAACGGGGCAAGAAGGGGATAAGCTGCCATTGACTCATATCATTCGTAAAAATTAGTCGCCGCTATATCCTTTTCAACTTTAATATTGCGATGTCCTTAAAAAGCCGGCTAAAATTAAAGGAAAAAATATTGATTAAGCTGCCATGACCCCATATCTTTTAAGCTTCTTATGGAGTGTTCTTCTTGTTATTCCAAGGCGTCTTGCCGCCTCGCTCTTATTGCCGTTAACGGAATCAAGGGTCCTCAGTATCGTTGATCTTTCCATTTCATCAAGCGGGATATCCGGTGGGATAATTTCTACTTTAACTGCTGTTTCATCCTCTTTGAAAAAAGGGATATCCGCTTCATCGATATAGTCGGTCCTGGTCAGGACAACGCCCCTTTCAACGGCGTTCATGAGTTCCCTTACGTTTCCCGGCCAGTTATATCTGATCAGCCGGTCCATGGCCTTGGGAGTAAATCCTTTTATGGTCTTTTGATTTTTATCAGAAAAGGAGGCCAGAAAATGCTGTGCCAGAAGGGGGATGTCCTCTCTCCGTTCTCGAAGGGGGGGGACCTTCAGGGTAACGACGTTGAGGCGATAGAAAAGGTCTTCCCTGAATCTACTTGCCTCGATCTCCCTGGTGAGGTCCTTGTTGGTGGCGGCTATGAGTCTTACATCCACCCTGACAACCTCTTCCCCGCCAACCCTTGAGAACTCCTTTTCCTGAAGGACGCGCAGGAGCTTGGCCTGCATGGCAAGGGACATCTCGCTTACCTCGTCCAGAAAAAGGCTCCCTCCATGGGCCTGGCGGAATCGGCCCTCCTTCCTCCTGTATGCCCCGGTAAATGAGCCTTTTTCATGGCCGAAGAGCTCCGACTCAAGAAGCGTCTCTGTTATGGCGGCGCAATTAAGTTTGATAAAAGGCGCGCTGCTTCTGTTGCTGTTTGAATGGATAGCGGATGCTATCACTTCCTTGCCTGTCCCGGATTCGCCTGTGATGAGGATCGAGGCCTCCGATGATGCGACCTGGGCCACTGTCTCAAGAAGACTCACCATGACAGGACTCCGGCCTATGATATCGTGCCTGTCAAACCGGCCCAGATTTTCTTTCAGAAGTATGTTCTCCTTTTTCAACATGGTGTGATCCATTGCCCTGGCTATGGCGATCTTCAATTCATCAAAATCAAGCGGTTTTGTAAGATAATCGTAGGCTCCGGTCTTAAGTGCCTTTATGGCGCTTTCAACGGAGGAGTATGCGGTCATGATGATAACCGGTATGGACGGATTGATCGCCTTGATCTCCTCAAGGGCCTCAAGGCCTGACACGCGGATCATGCGAATATCCATCAGTATAAGGTCATAGGGGCCTTCTTTGACCATGTCAATTGCAGTTGAACCATCATCCACTTCGTCAACGGAATATCCCCAGCCCTTGATGAGTGTGCGAAGCATCGTGCGATGGGCATGGTCATCGTCAACTATGAGGATTGAATTTGTGGTATAGCCGGTCATATTATTCCTTTAATATTTTACTTGAACGGCAGAAAGATCTTCACCCTTGTGCCTTTCCCCGATTCGCTCTCTATAGTTATCTCTCCGTTGTGGGACTCTATTATCCTGTGCACTATGGAAAGCCCAAGCCCCGTGCCCGACTGTTTGGTGGTGAAGTAGGGATCAAAGACATGGGCCAGATCTTTTTTATCTATCCCGCGCCCGGTATCCGTTATTGTGATCCTGAGCATCCCCGAACCTTCTCCGGGTTCAACCCCTATCGAAAGAGTGCCGCCGTCGCTCATTGCCTCAATGGCATTCAGATAGAGGTTGAGGAAGACCTGGTTCATCCTGTCGCTGTCCAGGTCTATGGGAGGGAGGCCGCTGGGAATATCTTCGGCGCTTATCCTGATATTCTTTTTCTCCGCATCCCTTTCAATTACTTTTATGGAATGTTGAACAAGCGTTCTGATTGAAACCGGCTTTTTTTCAATGTTCACTGGCCTTGCCAGTTCAAGGAGCTGGCTGATGACCCTGTTCAGCCTTTCCACCTCCTGTATCATGATTTCCGCTGTTTTCTTGTCCTCGGGGACATGATTGTATCTCTCGGAAAAGTAGGTTGCGAAACCCTTTATGGAACTTAAGGGATTGCGGATCTCGTGTGCCACGCCGGCGGCCAGCCCGCCGATGGATGCCAGCCTCCTGCTCCTTTCGACTTCCTTTTCCAGCGACCTTATTTCTGTGATATCCCTGAAAAGTACAAGGTATCCCATAAAAGAGCCGTCATCTCCTTCAAGCATGGAGATGTTTACTTCAAGAGTGAGCCTTTTACCATCGGGCGAGTTATAATTGATCTCCCTTTGGATGTTGGTTTTGGATTTGTCGATCTCATTTATAAGGGCTGCGATATCAGGAGGCATGGCGGTTTCCGCTGATCTGCCTATTGCGATGGATGTATCTATCTTAAGGATGGATTCAGACTCCTGGTTAAAGGATATAACTGTCTTATCTGTATTCAGGGCAACAAGGCCTATAGGCATATTATCGACTACATTATCGGAAAATGCCTTGATCCTTTTCAGGGATGATTTGGTTGTCCTGTATGCCTGGATAAAGAAAAGGGATGATATGCCTGCCAGTCCCACAAGGAGGAGAATGGCCCCCATGATAATGGTATGTCTGACATCCTCTTTACTCATTTCCTCAAAGCTGGAGGTATCCAGGCCTACGGCTATGATCTGGTCCGCCTCCCGGTTGGATTTACCAGGGAAGTCCCTGCCTGAACGGTCCCTGTCGTCCATCCCTTTTCCGTGTTTATTATGGCCCGGTGAGAAGCCCCTGTATACCTCAATGATATTGCCTCCGTCAGTTCCGGTTTCCTGTCGCCATTGCGCTTCCTTAGAAAGGGCCGCATCTTTAATGCTTGAAAAAGCATCGAATTTTTTCCCAATGCTTTCCGTGTTGCTGTGTGCCGTTATATTTCCCTGGGAGTCGACAATCGCAATATATTTTATGCGAGGCAGTTGTGCGGTTTCTGTCAGTAAGTTCTGTAACAGGGCAGCAGACTCCTGGCTTGTTGCCCCTGATGTGGCCATGCCGGCGCCTGCCTCAACAGACCTGATGATATCCTCTCCCCTTTGGAGGAGGTGAGTCGTAGTGGACTCCTTTTGTCTGTGGATGGTGTCGGCCGCCCATAGAATAAATATTGGCATAAGGATCATTGTCGATCCGATTATGATCCATGGCGGGACCCCATGGAGGAATTTTTTGAATATTTCTTTTTTTGCCATGTGTCAGTCGTATCCTCTATGATCCGGTCATCAGGATCATTTGTTTATATTATTCTGTTCGCCATGCTGATACAGTTCAATGACTATGATCAATAGTATTCAGCAAGATGCATGCCGGGGAATAAAGAATCTTAAAATCCGTATCAGATGTTTTATGTCCCGGCATTTAACTGACATGAAGGAAGATAGAGAATCAGGATAATGCAATGCCAGGCCTTATTTATCCCTTTTATTTTATTAGATATTCAACTCGAATCCCTAAGCCTTGCCCCTTATGCCCCTTGCTGTAATGAGTTCATAATAGATGATCTGTTGAATTACAGTATGTAACAGGCACATTAAATGGCTGGATACTTTTTACCCACAAAATCTCTATTGGTGCATACATATTATCCAATTATATCCTGTTAATTTCAAGAAAGACTTTTATGTTAGGCAGGGTTTTGCTTGTTAATATAGTTAAATCAATATGATGTATTGATTAGTCTTTGTCTGGCACATAGATTGCTTTGAGGATCATAAAGTTTTAGATATTCAAAATCAAAGAAAGAGGATCATCAAAATGAAAAGACTTTCAATTATAGCAGGGATATTGATTTTTACCGGCATTATTGCCTTTTCGGTTATGGCCGGCGGACCTGGGTCTTATAGAGAGTTCAATGGATATGAGGATCAGAAAGGATATTATTATGGAGATACCGGTTTTCCGGATGGAGAAAGAGGTGGGAAGGGAAATGGAGCCACCGGCGCTTTGGCGGCATTTCTCTTAGTATTGGCTAATCTGACTGTGGTTCTGAGTTTGATTCTTAAGGGAATAAATCGTCTTTTTCTATCAAGCCAGGAAGGTAAAAAATCAATCAGTGATTTTAACAGGGCGCAGAAAAAGTATCTACGGGGATTGCATTATTATTTAAATCCGATTGCCATATGCATAGCCATGATCCATTTTCACCTGTCAACATGCCGTTCAATGCTGCCTGATGCGGCATTAATATTGTTTATCATATTAGGCGTAATGGGGGTGATCCTGAGGTTTCATCTGATACCTAAAAACATGTACAAGGCCGTCTATAGCCTGCATTGTTCCTGGATTGTCTTCTTAAGCACGTTTCTCCTGATAATGATCGGGCATGCAACGATTTAATCCAAAACACAGGAGGATTGAACCCTTGATGATATTTATAAACCGCATCGTTTCTGCGTCCTCACCGGCCATGAAAAAACAGAGCGCCTTAATAATCTCTTTATTGGCGGCCTTATTTTTTATGCTCGATCCGGCACTTGCAGAGCTGAAAATAGATGGCCGGCTGGAGGAATCCGATTGGGAGAACGCGCAGAGTTTCCGTGATTTTGTTGTGATCTCTCCGTTGACATACGGCACCCCAAAATTTCCCACCGAGGCGAGAATTCTATCAACACCCGAAGGTATCGCTGTAGCATTCATCTGCGACCAGCCCTCCGGCGAATCCCGAACGCGCACAATCACCCAGAGGGATGCCATGAAATTCGACAGTGATTCTGTCACCCTGATGATCGATTTTGAAGGATCAGGCAAAATAGCCTATGAATTCAGCGTCTCCATCTCAGGGTCCTACAGGGACGGCACTACAACCGGTGAGATGTCTGCCAATTATGACTGGGATGGTCTGTGGGAACACGCGGCAAATGAGGAACCGGATCGATGGACAGTAGAGATGCTCCTGCCCTGGTCCATTGCCGTGACGCGCGAAGGCGAAGGCGAGAACCGTCAACTGGGGGTTTCGTTCCAGCGCGTTCTGCATTCCGGAAATGAAACCTTTGCCTTTCCCGCAGCAAGTCCTGAAAGGGCGCGTTATATCTCGGAATTTACTAAAATTGAAATACCCGGTTATTCTTCTCAGGAATTTAACGTGTGGCCCTATGTAACGGTTTTAAGCGATCTGGTTAAAAATACCATAGAGGTAAAGACCGGGATAGATGTCTTCTGGAAGCCGAGCAACAGATTGCAGGTCGCGGCGACTGTAAATCCCGATTTCGGTCAGGTAGAGAGCGATGATCTTGTTATTGATTTTTCGGCTACGGAAGTTTTTTTCGGCGATAAGCGGCCTTTCTTTACGGAAAACCAGGGCATTTTTCAGCTGACCACGCCGGTAAGAAATAACATCTTTTACACCCGTCGCGTCGGAGGGCCAAGCGACGATGGCGGTCAGGCAAGCAATATCGATGCGGCCGTGAAGATTATAGGTTCTGACGGACGCTTTGATTACGGCATCTTTGCCGCAAAGGAGGCAGATGATGCGGGACGCAGTTTTTTCGCGGGTCGTTTAACCTTCCCTTCAGAAACCTGGTCCTTGGGCGCCATGAGCACATATGTAGACCGGCCCTTTCTGGACCGCACAGCCCTTGTCAATGTTATTGATTATGATGTGAGATTGGGTGATTCCGTCCGTTGGCAGGGGAAATTTCTCTCCAGTCATATCGGCTCACCAATGGAAGATGAAGCCGGATACGGTTTTTATTCCAATTTTGTATTCAACCCTTCAGAGCGCTGGAACTATGAAGTTACGCTTACGCGTTATAGCGAGACCCTTGATATCAACGATATGGGCTACATGCTGCGCAATGATCTCGAAGAGGCCTTCATGTCCGTTGATTGGGTGCATACAGACCTTCCCGATGATTCCCGTTATGCGAGCGTCTCCTGGAACCTGAAGTCTGTATTAAGCAGAAATACCGAGGGCGACGCCCTTCCTGCGGAAGTCAGCTTGCGCCGCAATATGAAGTTGACCAGCGGATCCGATATAATGGCTGAAGTTGAGCTTAAAACAAAAGGATATGATGATTTGATCTCCCGTGGAAACGGGTTGGTAAGACTTAATGAGCGCTGGAACACTGAGATATCCTATACGACATCCAGGAGCGGATCATGGTCCAAAGAAATTGAATTCGCGGCCTTTCAGGAAGGCTACGAAGACTGGAGCGCAGGCATAGCAGCCGGCGCTACCTGGTACTGTCGCGACAATCTGAATATCGATTTTACGTTGAACCCGACCTGGAGCCGCGATTGGCTCATCTGGCAACAGGACGACCGGTTTGCAGGTTTTTCTAAACGCCAGGTTACGGGAGGAATCGGGACCTCCTGGTTTCCTGCTGAAAAACATGAAGTGAGACTGCGCACCCAGTGGTATGTGATCGATGCGGAAGGGGAACAGGGGTATCGTATAGGTTCAGGCGGTCGGCTTGTCGCGAGCAATGACCCGGTAAACGGCTTTGCAGTGATTAACTTCGGTTTGCAATTGCGTTACCGCTATGAGATCGCTCCGCTGTCGGATCTTTATATTGTTTATAGCCGTGGCGGCCTTGAACGCATTGATGATCCGAACCAGGGCATGATGGGCCTGTTGGCTGACAGTGCCGGCCTTAGGAACTCGGATCAGTTTTTAGTCAAACTGCGATACAGATTTTAAATTTGGATGATGCATTTTGTGATTAACTAACCCTTTATCTGAAAGGAGCAACTATGATCAGGAGCAGAAAATTAGAATTAAACAGGCCATTACTGACTTTTATCTGTCTTTTATCCGGGATCTTTCTTGTTATTCCCATCACGGCCGGTGTTGTCAATGCCCAGAAAGGCTTTCCTGGCCAGGGGGGCTTTCAAGGGCGGGGAGGGTTCCAGGATCAGGGAGGAATATCTATCTCCACAAAAGATGGGGTTGCCTCACTTTTGGGCGATGGGGAGATTTATCAGAAGGACATCGAATTCACGGCGGATTTAAAGAAGATATTGAAAGAACAGGTCGGGTGGGAACCACAGGACAGCAGCGTTAAGTATTACTACACCAAGACTAATGAAGGCGCCGTCGATTCCTACGCCTTTGTATTAACTGAGATATTACAGCGCTGCGGCGGCACTCATAAGTATTGTATCAAGGTGTCATCAAAGGGTCAGATCGAAGGTGTTAAGATCCTCGAACTGAACTGTCATCATGCCTTCGGTATCAATAATGAGTCGTTTTTGAACCAGTTCAAGTCAATGAACACAACCAATGCCGATACCGTGCGCATTGATGGTGTTACAAGGACAACGCTGTCGGCGAATCTGACCTATTGGGTAGTGCGCCGGACGTTAGTGTTATTCAACATAGTTAAGGGAGCGAAGGTCTGATCGTGATCAGAGACGGTCACTTTTCCACATCCATGGAAGATTGAGTTTGGAATGGAACCTGAGATACTTGAGTAACCGGGTAGCGATACAAAGCAAAAATTATGGGATAAAAGCGATAGGATCGTGTGTAGCCGGGCCGGTCTAATTCAAGACCAAGGGTTTAGCCGTAAATGAATATAGTAAGGAAGAGAGATAGATGAAAAGACTGTCGTTGGCCATAGCGGCAACAGCGATCCTTTTTGTATGGCCTGCCTGATCTTTTTAACCCCTGGTATTTCAACAATCGCCGTCTTCACCGCTGAATCGGGCCTGCTGCGCGTCGGCGTGGCCAAGGTGGATATGACACCTGCCGATCCCACCAAGTCAACGAATCTCTTTCAAATCCCATACGCCGGGGTTCACGACAAGATTTGTGCCCGCGCCCTTGTGGTCTCCGATGGCCCTGCCACTGCGGCCATTATAGCAGCGGACATGCTTGAAGCTGTCTCTTTGCGGTCGCTTGAAGCGTCAGGCTAAAAATCTTTATAAAATATTTTATCTTCTTCACTCATCCGGGAAAAATCCAACTTGGGCAGCACAATTATTTCATTGAAATTATACCCGCGAATCACGATTTGCTTTTTTACCCAAATATTCGAATAGTCCTCAAATCTTGCCTCAGGATTAAATCCTTTTCTTGAAAAGGCAAAGGTAATTCCGGGCAATGCCTGCAGCCGTGAGGCCAGATTAATACAGGGACCTATAAAATCGTTTCTTTCACCTATTGAGTAAACACTTCCCTTGGCGACGCCACACCTCAATTTTTTGGGTATTCCTATATATTTATCTTTAACTGTCGGATAAAAATTAGATGCATAATTGTCACAAATATTGCTTAACGAAACGAGCAAGTTGTGTTGTGTAATATCGTCCATTTCCACTGTATCCCAAATAAATAATACTCCATCACCCAGGAATTTTGAATAAAATGGCAAGGCATGAAAAAGCTCATAACCATCATTAAAGGTTTCACTTATTGTTTCGACTTTAATGCTGTTAAAAAGCCAATCGAAAAAATCTTTTAGAAATCTTCCTGCGTATAATTCAGGTTCGGTTTGACTGCAAAAAAGCGTAAAGCCCTCCAGGTCGAAGACCGCACTTATGCATCTGATTGTCTCCGAATCGGCTTGAAATGATCCGATTTTTAAGGCGTCACTGTTGAATTCATCTATTATGTTTTTTTTAAAAATCTTCTTTTTTTGTCCATTAATATCAACAATAACAGATTTCATTTCACCGAAGTCGATTCCCATTGTTTGCCCTTTCTAAAAAAATTATTTTTCTTTTAAAGGCACTTTAACAAAATACTTGCGCTAAGTCAAAATGCAGGGGGCTGTCCGGCCCTTGAGAGTATAATTATTAAGGTTTTAAGAGGTCCATGCCATAAGGATCAGCGGGTCAGCCGGGGCTCATGAGAACAAGATGCTTGAGATCCTGTGCCCCTATCCCTTATGTCACTCCGCTCCTTGAATCCTCTTTAAATATTGATCAAACTGGAGTCATAGCCTTTAGGCGAAGGTCTTCCTCCAGCAGATTGAAGGAAACAAAAAAGCCATCGGATGAAGCCGATGGCCTTAAGAATTATAGTGCTGATAGATTAAGCTTGTGACGCTTATTGAACATTCTCAATAAAACCCTTTGTTGAAGCGACTTGTTTTGCCAATTCCGGCTCAAGGAGTACGGCATCTGTGAATTTCTTGGTCTCATTAGCCTGGATATCGACTTTCTTCCTTGATTCTTTCAATTGGTTTTTTTCCTTGTCATAAAATACAATCTTGACATTAAAGTTATGGGGCGTCCCTTCATTATTCTTGAGTTCAACGTTATATATCGTTTGGAGATACTTGTTGTCATCAACATAACCTACCGGTTTAAGTGAATAATTTACGATACTAATAACATCTTCAGCCCAAGAATTAATTGAACAAAACGCGATTATAAAAGTTGATATGAATAATACAAAAAAGATTCCGGTTTTTTTCATGATTTCCTTATTCCTCCGATAAAATTTATAATGCCTTTATTATCGTCAATCATAGGTAATTTCTTTAATGAAATTTTTAAAAAAATCATCAGCTTCATGCCTATTTTATAACATTATTATTTTACCTGTTAGATTTTATATGTACAGGATGAGCATGCGCCTGTAAATCTTGTACCCTGTCCATTCCGCATTTAGTTGTAATAGTTGAAGAAATCCCTTTTATGATTATCGATCTGTTTGTTGCCGTGGTTCAATCTTAAGTAACCGCGGCAATGAATTCAGGTTGTAAAAAAAATGAAGAATAAAGCCCGGACGTCTATGCTTTTTATGGTTTTTGGAAAATTTATAATATGGGGGGCATTATGTTGCCTGAGACGTCGAAGGGATCACTTGATTGACCTCAGTAATATCTTTGTGAGGATTCACTTTTGATGATATAGGCCTGGAAAGGCATATGCAATCACCCCCAAAGAAAAGGCCTGTTCCGTTTAGAAACAGGCCTCATTATATTTTTTGGCTCCCCGGGACAGACTCGAACTGCCGACAGGGTGGTTAACAGCCACCTGCTCTACCGACTGAGCTACCGGGGAATGCATGGGATTATATCCCTTCGGATTGCGGATTTCTAGCAAAAAGATGACATCCGGTCAAGAGAAAATATCAATTTTACTTATTTTTTATGACATTCCTGAAAAACTTGAACGCGAACCAGCCAACCGAAAGGGCATACGCGGGTAGAAAGAGTCCCCAAAAAAATGGGTTCGGCATACCGGTTCTTTCTATGCCGTCAGGTAGCCTTACAATATTTTTCCAGTCCCAGCAGAATGAAATAATCATGAGAAGGCCGCAGCCCATGACAATAAGCCAGTCATACCAGGCAAATTTTATCTTAACTCCCTTTTTATCATAGAAAATGATTAGCGATCCTGCGGCTATCATAGCAAGGGATATGAGCACAGGCGTAATGACCGGCGCCACCCAGGGTAGTGGTATCAGAAATAGTATGTCCCATGTCATAAGGCTCTCAGGCCATCTAACCATCACCCAGAGCCATATATAATAGAATATATCCCATATCCCGAAGGCGATCATGAAAAAGCTGAATTTCTGCCAGTTGTTTTTACCCGAGAGGCAGGCTATTGCCGCAAGCATGATTATAGTAGCGGCCTCCCTGATAAACTCAATGGATGTCAGATAATTGGAAACATATTTGCCTTTATCCCAGTTAACCACAATGGGGAAATTAAATGAACCTCCATAAAATATCTCACGGAGATACACGACAACCGAGCTTTCAACCCAGGCAAAGGCTACGGCAAAGATGCAGACCCATATCCAGCGGCTGGCTGCTTCAGACCTTTTGATTTCAATAAGCTCCCTTTTCATCTATTTCTCCCTGAGTTTTTATTTCAACATCCCAAGATCCCGCGCTATAAGAATTATAGTAATAAATAATGCATAGACAAGCAAGATGCTTACAGGTCAACTCAAGCTCTTTCCTTTATAAAATATTTTTATTTCGGCGGCCTTGACAGATTGTTGGAACGATGTATAATGGTGATGTATAAATTACAGGAGGTGTTATATGGTGCGAACACAAATTTATTTAACAGAACAACAACGTGATCAGTTGGCTGTAATAGCAAAATCTGCTGGAAAAAAACAAAGTGAACTTATTCGAGAGGCAATTGATCAGCTTTTAAATCAGTCGGATAAGAGTTATAAAGAATTGGTGCTGCGTGAGACTGCCGGGATATGGAAAAATCGTAAAGATCTTCCTGATTTCAAGACAATTCGTGCTGAATGGGATAGAAACTAATTATGGCGAAGCCGATCCTTCCAGACACTGATGTTCTGATTGATTTTTTTCGGGGCTATGGCAAGGCAGCGGCTTTTGTAAATACAAATTCATCCCGGATCATTCTATCTGCGATCGTTGTAGCGGAATTATATGCCGGAATAAAAGGGGAACCCGAACAAACTGTTATTGAAAAATTCATATCTCTCTTCAGGGTTATCCCTGTCACTTCAGAAATTGCAAAGATGGGCGGTCTTTTTAGGCGCGATTATGGCAGGTCCCACGGTCTTGGACTAGCAGATGCAATTATTGCGGCTACTTGTGAAGTAGAACAGGCAGAGTTGAAAACATTAAATATCAAGCACTACCCTATGCTAAAGGGCTTAACTTCACCCTATGAAAAATAAAAAAGGCCAAATCACTGGTGCGGATGTAAAAGACACCCCGCACAGTTCAGCGTCAATGAATTTATATTCTTTCCTCCCCTTGCCCATTTTGAGCATTTTGGAGTCGCCCCAAAATACAATGAGGCCTGTTCCTAAACGGAACAGGCCTTTTCTTTAGGGGGGATTGCCTATGCCTTTCCAAGTCTATATCATTCAAAAGGAATCCACAGGCAGATCTCATTAAAAACAAATTGATTTTATCATTCAACTTAGTGTATGACATGATCATTATGAACTCCTAATCAAAAAATATAATCTGTTCTCCAGGTATCTATAAAATATACTTGCGGGCAACAAATCACATTTCTCACAATAGATTATTTACAAATCTCATCGGGAATAATCATATTTTATGTGTGCGCATTTTAGGTGTATACGCAACTTTGGTTAATCACATATAGGAGTTTATATGAATATTGAAAGACTAATTAAATATACAGGCAAGCCTTCACTATTTGAAAACGGCACATCCGTAATGTGGACAGATCCCCATATTTCACAGCAGTTATTATATCTTCATATTGATCCGGACAATGATATAGCCAGCAGAAGCGATCAAAAAATTGAACTGGTTGTCAACTGGATCTTATCCAAGACAAGAATGGATCAAATGAAGATACTTGATTTAGGCTGCGGGCCCGGGCTATATGCGGAAAAGCTTGCAAGGCTCGGGCATCGTGTAACAGGAATTGATTTCTCCAGGCGCTCGATAGATTATGCAAAAGCAATTGCGGAAAAAAATAAATCAGGGATTGAGTATCACTGTGACAATTACCTGAATATAAAGTATGAAAACCAGTTTGATCTGGCAATGCTCATATATCTGGATTTTTGCGTCCTCAAACCGAATGAAAGAAAGATCGTCTTGGAAAATGTGCACAGGGCCCTAAAGAGAGGAGGGGTGTTTATATTTGATGTTGTAAACAGCAAGAATATAGACAAAAAGATATTAAAGCCATCATGGGAAGTCTGTGCTACAAAAGGATTTTATAAAAATGAACCGTATATTGCCTTAAATAATGGTTATCATTATCCGGAACACAAGGCCCTGGTTAATCAGCATGTTGTAATTGACCGGAATGATAAGATAGACACCTATTTATTCTGGAGCATCTATTATGAATATGAAGATCTGATACCGGTTTTAAATGGAGCCGGGTTTTATAAAATAAAACATTATGAAAATGTATTGCCGGAAGGCGATGTATGGAATGGCAATAACGTAACATTTTATGTAACTGAAAAAATATAAATTAAGAGGACCATGATAAATATAATTGGAGCTATCGCAGCGACTTTAACTACTGCTTCTTTTGTGCCCCAGGCATTAAAGATCCTGAAGACAAAACAAACCCATGACATCTCATTGTTTATGTATATTCTGTTCGGCTCAGGCGTTTTAATGTGGCTCATCTACGGGACCATGCTTGACAGCATGCCGATAATAGTTGCTAACGCGGTTACCCTGTGTCTGATTATCCCCATTCTTGTTATGAAGCTTATTTACAAATAGTAAAAAGAATAGGTTGTCACGGCTTTGTTACATGGATTGTAAATGTCTTGCCGGGTCTGTGTCATCAGAAGTGAATCCACAGACAGATAATATTGCGGCAGATCAAGCTAAGCGGTCTGCAGTGTTGATTTAAACAACATGATGATCCATAATGCCGGCTTTCTAAAACCGGTAAAAATCTATCCGGATAAATTCTAAGAGACGCCGGAGCGTTTATGAACGAATCAACAATAACGATAAATGGGAGAATTTCAAGGCAGGCATCCGGGATGGCGACGAGATATGGAAATTTGTGTCGCCGCCAGAAACATGGGATGCCCTCGCGGGAAGGGCCGGATCATGCATTGATCGCAAAGGCCGCATAATAGCGGTATTTTATGCCATGATGAACTGACGCCGTTCGATATCTTATTCTCTATTCTCATTTCATCAAAAAACATGTTATTATCAACTCAAAATTATATCCTGGAGGGAGAACCTTATGATTGGTTTAAAAAAAGCGGATCTTAATTTGATCGACGGGAATGTATTCAAACTCATTGGAGACGACTGGATGCTCATCACATCCGGCAATATAAATTCATACAACACCATGACGGCATCATGGGGAGGAATGGGCGTTCTCTGGAACAAACCGGTTTCCTATATATTCGTAAGGCCCACGAGGCACACATACGAATTCATCGAAAAGAACAATGCCTATACCCTGTCTTTTTTCAGCGAAAAATACCGAAAGGCCTTGACCCTATGCGGGACGAAATCAGGCAGGGATATTAATAAGGCAAAAGAAGCCGGCATTACCCCGGAAGAAACTAAAAGCGGCACGGTATATTTCCAAGAGGCCAGGCTGGTGATCGAGTGCAGGAAGCTTTATTTTCAGGACATCGATCCGTCCCATTTTCTCGATAGTTCCATTGATAAAATGTACAATAACGACTATCACCGCATGTATGTTGGCGAGATTATAGGCATAAGAAAATAATTATATGCTTCCCCCAAGGGAGAGAGGGATAATGGACATAGTTGCCTTTTATCATTCGGAGACCTTCAGGCTTTTTATTCTGCCGGTTGCCATTTTTACGGCGCGCATCTGCGATGTTTCGCTCGATACATTAAGGATCATCTATGTGTCGCGGGGGCTGAAATTCCTGGCCGCGCAGATCGGATTTTTTGAAGTCCTGATCTGGCTGATTGCCATATCACAGATCATCAGCAATCTGACAAA
>Ga0153915_10001134_pt1 | contig 24515 bp, 24 predicted proteins | sample Opewatmetagenome_2_FD_107003 | JGI IMG/M metagenome (GOLD analysis project Ga0153915, IMG submission 107003) | Freshwater wetland microbial communities from Ohio, USA - Open water 3 Core 3 Depth 3 metaG | ecosystem: Environmental > Aquatic > Freshwater > Wetlands | place: USA: Ohio, Lake Erie...
AGGTATTAAAATGAAAAAGTTTTTTACAAATATGACGTTAAAACAAAAACTTGCTTTTACCGCTCTTCTGCTGGGCGCTTTTGCTCTTCTTATAGGCAATCCGTTTAATAATAACAAAGCGGAAATTGACCTTAAAGAACTTTCGCTTGAAGTTGAAAAAGCGCAGGATCATATAACTGTCGAAGAACTTGCCGACTGGATTATTAAAGGGAAATCGGATTTTATTTTGATCGACATCAGGACAGAAAAAGAATTTAACGAATATCATATCCCATCCGCTGTAAATGTGCCTGTTACCGGATTGATAAATCAATCTTACGAGAAAAACGAAAAGATAGTTATCTATTCGCAGGGGGGCATTCATTCGGCGCAGGCATGGTATTTAATGAGAGCTAAAGGGTTTAAGAAAGTTTATTTTATTGCGGGCGGACTTGATGAATGGAAAGAAAAAGTGTTGTTCCCTGTGCGCCCGGCCGGAAACGACCCCGGACTGCTTGCACAATTCAATAAGATGAAGGAAGTAAGCAAATATTTCGGAGGCGTTCCGCAGGATTCGGCTTCGCAAACCGCTGTAAACGTACCTAAGCTTACAATGCCTGAGTCATCCGGAGGAAGCAGTGCAGCTCCGGCAGCAGGAGGCAAAAAGAAAAAAGAGGGCTGTTGATTCTTTTTTTTTCCATATAAATACTTGTTTTAAATAGCGGGCTCTGCCCGCTTTATTATTCCCTTTCTCTCAATAATTATATGCTTTTCTACTATGCAGGCAAATAACGGAATCGTTTTTGCTTTTTCTGCATCTTATTTAATAATATGTAAAGACCTTATTGTGTTATTCAAAGTGTTGATTTCTCCGTGCATCGAAAAAAAATATTCTACTTTTATCTGAATCGGTTGAAAAAAGCGCCATTTTGTATCTGCCGGGAAAAATTACGCGTCTTTTGCCGGTTTATAAATAAAGAGTTTTACAAAAATTATTCCTACTAATATGAAAAAAATAGCTATATCGCTTTTAATTGCCGGATTAATAATCGCCGGCGCAATAGGATTCCTATCTACGCGAAGCATCAGGCAATCGGATTTGAAAATATTAATGGCTGAGTTGACAAAGAAAAAAAAGCCTGCCGCCGATCATTCCAAATTCCCCGTTTTACAGAAGAAATTTGCAAAACCGCAGGAAGTTACCGAAGCCTGTCTATCATGCCACAACAAAAGAGCTGATGAAATAATGCATTCAAATCATTGGAATTGGGGGCGCGAAGAATATGTTGCCGGACGTGGAATTGTAAATCTCGGTAAGAAAAATGCAATTAATAATTTTTGCATAGGGGCAAAAGGCAATGAACAAAGCTGTGCAAAATGCCACATAAGTTTCGGGATGACCGATAATGCATTCAGCTTTAACGATTCAAATAATATCGATTGCCTTGTCTGCCACGATAACACCGAAACATATGCAAAAGCAAATGAGAAGGGAGGGGCTCCTGAAGCAACAGTAGATTTGACTAATGTAGCTCAGAATGTCGGCGGGCCGAAAAGATCAAATTGCGGAGTATGCCATTTTTTCGGCGGGGGCGGAAACAACGTTAAACACGGCGACCTTGAAAAAGCAATGTTCGAGCCTTCCAAAGATATTGATGTTCACATGGCTTCCGGCGGGCTTAACCTTACATGCGTTCAATGTCATAAAACAGAAAATCATGCAATAAGCGGCAAAATGTATTCTCTTTCCTCAATGAATAGAAACCGTGTTACCTGTGAAGAATGCCATACATCAACGCCTCACGATAATGAAACATTAAATAAACATACTTATAAAATTGCATGTCAAACCTGTCATATACCGGTTTATGCAAAAGAAAATGCAACAAAAACAGAGTGGGACTGGTCAACCGCAGGAAAATTAAAAGACGGCCAGCCTTATGAAGAAGATGATAAAGACGGGAACCATACATATCTTTCTATTAAAGGCAGCTTCAAATGGGGCAAGAATCTCAAGCCTGAATATGTCTGGTTCAACGGCACAGCCGGGCACTATCTTCTGGGGGATGCCGTTTCAGACACAACAAAACCTCTGGCGCTTAATCGGCTTAACGGTTCCTACAGCGATCCTGAATCGAAAATTATACCGGTAAAAATTCACCGCGCAAAACAGCCTTTCGATCCGATTAACAGAATCCTTATTCAGCCGAAACTTTTCGCTGAAAAGAAAGGGGAAGGGGCGTTCTGGAAAGATTTCGACTGGCAGAGAGCATCGCAGGTTGGAATGAAAGATGTCAATCTTCCGTTCAGCGGAAAAGTATCATTTATCAATACAGAAATGTACTGGCCTGTAAACCATATGGTATCTTCAAAAGATAAATCGCTGAATTGCATTGACTGCCATACGCGCGAGAACAGCCGCCTTGCAGGATTAAATGATTTTTATATGCCCGGACGCGATTACAGCGCTGTTATTGATAGTGCCGGATTTATGCTTCTGATTTTATCATTGACGGGGGTTGTTCTGCACGGCACACTTCGGATTATTTCAAATGTCAAATTGAAAAAAGAGGACTGAAATGAAAAATAAAGTTTACATATACAGGGCATTTGAAAGATTCTGGCATTGGATGCAGGCAGGTCTGGTATTTTTTTTAGCGGCCACCGGATTCGAAATTCATGGATCCATAAGTTTCTTCGGTTATCAAAATGCAGTAAAATACCATAACATTGCTGCGTATGCATTTATTGTTTTAATTGTTTTTGCTGTATTCTGGCATCTTACAACCGGCGAGTGGAAACAGTACCTTCCGACAATAAAGAATATGAAGGCTCAAATTAATTATTATCTTTTCGGCATATTTAGGAATGCGCCCCATCCCACAAAAAAAACCGTATTAAGCAAATTGAACCCGCTTCAAAAGGTTGTTTATTTTGCATTAAAAGTATTTATTATTCCTGTTATGGTCATATCGGGGCTTCTCTATATGTTTTACAGGTATCCTTCCGGCGGAGTAATTGAAGGGTTAAATATTAATTCATTAAGAGTTACAGCTCTGTTTCATACGGCGGGCGCATTTCTTCTTGCTGCTTTTGTAATAGCGCATTTATATTTAATTACAACCGGGGCAACAATTACTTCTAATCTGAAAGCCATGATAACCGGATATGAGGAATTAGAAAAAGAACGCCGGGATGAAAAACCGGAAGCCGAAAATGAAAAGAGCAATGATAAAAATAAAGGAGAAGAGGCAGGCAATGAATAAAGGAAATAAATATATGAATCCTTACCTTGCGGGTTTTTTGCTTGGGCTTACCCTGCTTACTTCAATTTATATTACAGGACGCGGATTAGGAGCCAGCGGAGCGGTTAAAAGCACAGTTGTTGCATCTGTCGAAACAGTTGCCCCTTCTCATGCTGGAAATGCAAAATTCTACAAAGAGTATGCGGAAGAGCATCCCGGAAATCCGATGAAAAACTGGCTTGTGTTTGAGGTTATAGGAGCAATTGCAGGAGCTTTTATATCGGGGCTTATCTCAAACAGGCTGAAATTTACTTTGGAAAAACCTTCTGATATAAAAACAAAAACTCGTATTTGGGGAGCTCTTATCGGAGGCGCATTATTCGGTTTCGGAGCTCAGTTCGGAAGAGGATGTACAAGCGGCGCGGCCTTAAGCGGCATGGCGGTTCTTTCTACCGGAGGTTTAATTACAATGGCGGCTATATTCGGCAGCGCTTATGCTTTTGCATATTTCTTTAGAAAACTTTGGCTTTAGTTAAGGAGGAATTTAGAATGGGACCATTAGTACCGGATCTGATTGGAAACGAACTTAATTATGTTGTAGCCCTCATAATAGGCATCGCATTCGGATTTATTTTGGAACAAGCCGGTTTTTCAACTTCAAAGAAGCTTGTCGGTTTGTTTTACGGATATGATTTTACTGTTCTTCGGGTATTCTTTACTGCCGGAGTTACCGCAATGATAGGCGTTGTAGCTTTGGATCATTTTGGACTGCTTGACGTGAGCCTTATACTTATAAACCCGACATTTTTATGGTCGGCCATCGTTGGCGGAATTATTATGGGACTCGGTTTTATTATCGGCGGATTTTGTCCGGGAACAAGCATTTGCGGGGCTGCAATAGGAAAAATAGATGCAATGATTTTTATTATCGGTTCATTCCTCGGCGTTTTAGTTTTCGCAGAAGGGTATCCGTTGTTTGAAAATTTGTACAAAGCTGCAAATTGGGGAAATGTAAGAATTTTTGATACGCTTGGAATGTCACAGTCATTATTTGCTTTTCTTCTTATTATTACGGCGGCAGGGGCCTTTTGGCTTGTAACATATATTGAACAGAAAATTAACGGCAGACCTAATCCCGAGTTACAGCCTGCCCGCCTGTATATAGGCATTACCGCTGTTGCAGTCATTATTGCATTCTCTGCTTTTCTAATGCCCGATAGAAAAGAGCATTTATTAAAAAGGATTTCCGATAAACAATTCGTTTCGGCTTATTCCATAAAAATGATGACAGCCGATGAGCTTGCATTCAGGCTGATAGATGAAGACAGAACAATCCAAATTTTCGATTTCCGCAGTCAAAAGGAATTTGATTCGCTAAGTCTCCCTAGTTCTATTAAGTATGAGCCGGTAAATCTATTCGATAAAAATATCGTAAAGCTTATGTCCGTCCGGCGTATGAAGAATATTTTTATTGCTGAAGATGAATTTAGCGCAAGGAAAGCTGCTGTTCTGGCCTCAGAATTAGGTTATTCGGAAATTTATGTTTTGAGCGGCGGAATGAGTCAATTTAAAAAAGATATTCTCGGATTTAAAATACCAGAAGGCAATCCAAACCGCCGGATGAATGATACAGATGTTTTCAGGGTAAAAGCGGCCCGGCTTCTTCCTGTTCTGATAAAAGAATATAAAAGCAAACAGGCTCCGGTTGAAAAGAAAAGCAGTAAACGCAGACTGGCAGGCTGCTGATAAATTATTTAAAATTTTAGTTATTTCTTAACAAGGCTCCCTTTAGGGGGCTTTTTGTTTAAATACAGTAAAATATTCCTTGTAAGATTATGGGCATATGCTTATAATTAATAAGGAGAAAAAATGGCAAGAAGAAAATGCCCCCGTTTAATAGGAGAAAAACCGGGAACGGTTTTTTACAAGCCTGCCGGCATAAGGCTCATTGAGCTTGAAGAAGTAATTCTTGAACTTGATGAGTTTGAAGCTGTAAAATTGGCAGACCTGGAGGAATTATACCAGGAAGAGGCCGCTGAAAAAATGAAAATATCGCGGCAGACTTTCGGCAGAATAATTTCATCAGCCCATAAAAAAATTGCCGATGCCATTGTAAACGGAAAGGCAATTAAAATTGAAGGGGGAAATGTAATAACGGATAAATTAAAAAATATAAGAGGTAAATCAGATGAGAATTGCTGTCCCCACAAGAAATGATATGGTTGATGAACATTTCGGCCATTGCGAATATTATACAATATATTCATTGAACGAATCGAATGAAATAACAGGCAAAGAAACCCTTCAATCCCCCGAGGGATGCGGATGCAAGTCCGATATTGCCTCTGTTCTTCAGCAGATGGATGTCGGAGTAATGCTTGCGGGCAATATGGGCATGGGAGCGTTAAATGTGCTTTCGATGCATGGAATTAATGTAATAAGAGGATGCAGCGGAAATACCGATGAAGTTATAAATCTGTTTTTATCCGGCGCGGTTAAAGACAGCGGAATTGAATGCCGGCAGCATGCTCAAGGACATACTTGTAATAATGAAAATCTTTCATTATAATCCAAATCAGCTTTTGTCCGCTTTTTATGTCCCTTTTTTTTAATAAGTATAATCTGATACCCTTCGGAGGGTCTTCAATATAAATTTGGGAATTTAATCAATTAGTATATTTCTACATTAGTAACTTAATTCCTATTTTTGTATAAACGAATGGAGAATAAATGATACTTGTAACAGGCGGAGCGGGCTATATAGGTTCGCATTTTGTGAAATACCTAATTGAAAACGGTAAAGACGTTTTAGCGCTCGATAATCTTTCAAGAGGGCATATTGAAGCAGTACATCCGAAAGCGAAATTTGAAAAAGCAGATATATTAAATTATGACAATCTGGTTGATGCAATTAAAAAATATCCTATCGACGCCGTTGTTCATTTTGCGGCATTTGCCTATGTAGGTGAATCGGTTGAGAAGCCTGAAATGTACTATCAGAATAATGTGGTTGGAAGTTTTAACCTTATTAAAGCTGTTAAAGAATGCGGCATAAAGAAATTCGTATTTTCATCTACATGTTCTTTATACGGCAATCCCTACAAAGTGCCTATTTCGGAAGATGAACCTACCAAGCCGATTAACCCGTACGCCGAAACTAAACTGATGATTGAAAAAATACTGCACGATTTTGACTGCGCATACGGATTGAAATATGCAGCTCTTAGGTACTTTAATGCCGCAGGGGCCGATTTTGAAGGAAAAATAGGGGAAAGCCACGAACCTGAAACGCACCTGATTCCTATTGTGCTTGAAGCGGCTCTCGGTAAAAGGGAAAAGGTTACTATATTCGGCGAAGATTACGAAACTCAAGACGGCACATGCATTAGAGATTATATTCATATTTATGATCTGGCAGACGCTCATCTTAAAGCTCTTGAATATCTGGAATGCTTTAAACAATCGGATGTTTTCAACCTTGGAACAGGAAGCGGGTATTCTGTTAAGGAAATAATTAAAACGGCTGAGAAGGTAACAGGAAAATATATTAAAACCGAAGTTTCTAAACGCAGGGCGGGAGACCCGGCCAAACTTGTCGCCGATAATAAAAAAGCAAAATCTGTGCTTAAATGGGTTCCGAAGTACAATCTTGAAGAAATAATTGATTCCGCATGGAACTGGCATAAGAACCAATTGTATTAAGATTATGAAAATTATTAAAACAGAGTTTAGCGGGCTATACTTAATTGAACCGGAAGTGTTCGGAGATTCACGGGGCTGGTTCTTTGAAAGCTGGCAGTATGACCGATTTAAAAATGCCGGAATTGATGTGAGTTTTGTTCAGGATAATATTTCTTATTCCGGGAAGAATACAATACGGGGGCTGCATTATCAAAACGGCGAAACGGCGCAGGATAAACTGTGCTTTGTGCTTGAAGGAAAAGTTCTCGATGTAGCCGTCGATATCAGGCGGGGTTCGCCTACTTTCGGAAAATACTTATCGGCGGAACTAAGCGGGGATAATAAAAGACAATTATTCATTCCGAAAGGATTTGCTCATGGATTTTCCGTATTAAGCGAAGGCGCCGTTTTTGTTTACAAAGTAAGTTCCAATTATGCTCCCGCTTCTGAGAAGACTATTATTTATAACGATGCAACCCTTTCTATAGACTGGAAAGTTGCAGAACCGGTCGTTTCGCAAAAAGATTTAAAGGGAGAGCCGTTTTTGCAGATTGAAAAGAATTTTATTTATTAAAACGTATAAATATCGGAGATAATATGAATCTTTCTGTCATCGGCACGGGGTATGTAGGGCTGGTATCTGGAACATGCTTTGCAGAAATGGGGAACAGTGTAATCTGCGTTGATAATAATGCCGATAAGCTGAAAAAACTTCAGAATGGCGAAGTGCCTATTTATGAACCGGGCCTTGAAATAATTTTCGACCGGAATATTCAGAAGGGAAGGCTTACTTTTACGGGGGATCTTAAAGATGCAGTTTTAAAAACGGATATTGTTTTTTTATGCCTTCCGACTCCGATGGGTGAAAACGGTTCAGCCGATCTTCAGTATGTCCGCTCTGCCGCTGGGGATATAGGAAATATACTTAAAGAAAATAAGGATAAAGATTATAAAATAATTGTAAATAAAAGCACGGTTCCGGTGGGCACAACGAAAATTATACAGGATATAATCTCTTCCTGCGGATTGAAGAATTTTGCAGTTGTTTCGAATCCGGAATTTTTACGAGAAGGGTTTGCTGTGGATGACTTTATGAAACCGGATAGGATTGTGATCGGTTCGCTTGATAAAAAAGCATTGCAGATAATGAGGGAATTATATGAACCTTTTGTAAGGCAGGGGAACCCGATACTGGAAATGAATCCCGAAAGCTCTGAAGTTACAAAATATGCGGCCAATTCTTATCTCGCTATGAGAATTACTTATATGAATGAGCTTGCAAATTTCTGCGAGAAAGTGGGCGCAAATGTTGATCTTGTAAGAAAAGGAATGGGAAGCGATACCCGCATAGGCAAGCGGTTCCTCTTTCCCGGCATCGGCTACGGCGGCTCCTGTTTTCCCAAGGATGTTAAAGCTCTTATAAAAACCGCCGAGGAATATGCTTCTCCGATGCGGATACTGCAGGTTGTTGATGATGTCAATCATAAACAGAAGACTGTGCTCGTAGAAAAATTAAAGAAACATTTCGGCAATGATATTAAAAATAAAAAGATTACTATATGGGGGCTGTCGTTTAAGCCGAATACAGATGATATGAGGGAGGCGCCTTCAATTTATATAATAAAAATGCTTGCGGAAGCCGGATGCATAATTAATGCATACGACCCGGCTGCTTTGGGGACGGCAAAATACTATATTAAGGAAAATATAAATTATTTCGAAGAACAATATGAAGCGCTGAACGGCGCCGATGCGCTTATGGTTCTTACCGAATGGAATGAATTCAGGAACCCTGATTTTGAAATGATAAAAGCAAAATTGAATAGTCCCGTTATCTTCGACGGTAGAAATATATATGAACCTGAAAAGATGCGTGATTCAGGTTTCTCATACTACTGCATCGGCAGATAAAAAAGAGAATGCATTAAGAATTTAAAACTTTTTCGTAGTATTTAATATATTGAGGCAGAATAAGATTTTTATCGAAATGTTTAACCGCCCTGTCTCTGGCATTTCTTGAAAAATTATTGTATTTCTTTTCATTAGTCAAAAGTTCAACCGTATATTTAGCCATTCTGTCTATATCGCCGATTTCGGAAATAAATCCAACATCATTATGGACAATCAGTTCGGGCAGTCCGCCGACGCTTGAACTAACTACCGGTATTCCGCAAGCCATCGCTTCCAAAGCAGAAAGCCCGAAACTTTCCGATTGAGAAGGCATTAAAAAAACATCCGACACGCTTAGCAGATCAACAAGCCCATCCTGTTTGCCGAGGAAGAAAACATCTTTTTGAATATCAAGTTCTCTTACAAGGCGCTCGCAGTCGGAACGGTCGGGGCCGTCCCCTATTAAAACGAGTTTTGCATTCACATCTTTTTTAACTTTTGCCAGTATTTTAATTGTGTCGGCAACCCTTTTAACCGGGCGGAAATTTGATGTGTGCATTAGAATCTTTTCCCCTTCAGGGGCGATATATTTTTTGAAAGATTCATTCTCAACGTTTTTATACAAATCAGTATCAATGAAGTTATATATTACCTGTATATCCTTTTCGATATTATAATTTGTAAGGGTTTTTTCTTTAAGGAAGCGGGAAACGGCGGTAACTCCGTCGCTTTCTTCAATGCTGAATTTGACAAGAGGCAGAAAATGAGGCTCCAATCCTACAAGAGTAATATCGGTGCCGTGAAGCGTGGTTATAATCTTTATATCGGAATTGGATTTTTTTATGATTTGTTTGGCAAGATAAGCGCTTGCGGCGTGAGGAATTGCATAATGAACATGCATCAGATCCAGTTTCTCATATTCTATTACTTCAATCATTTTGCTTGCAAGTGCAAGAGTATAAAGAGAATGTTCAAAAAGAGGATAATTGCTGAATTCGACTTCGTGAAAAAAGATGTTTTCATAGAACTGATTCAGCCGGTGAGGCATAGCATAGCTTATGAAATGAACCTGATGTCCCTGAGCGGCTAATTCCTTGCCGAGTTCTGTCGCAACTACTCCGCTTCCTCCGTAGGTCGGGTAGCAAGTTATGCCTATTTTCATCTCTCTTTTCCCTTTTTAATGATTTAACCTTTTCTACAGCAATAAAGTTCGGCATATTAATATAAAATATTACCGAAAACTTCATTTAAACGATACTTATTTATTTATATATTTCAAATAAATATTTTATAAAAAAGTCTGTGTTCCATTATGGATCTGATAAAAAGAAGGGTATTGCTGATCGGCGCCAACGGAAAACTGGGAAACAGCGTCGCCCGATCGTTAGCCGGAAAAGCCGGACTTGAACTATTATGCTCCGATTCAGGCGAAAAACTGATTTCGGGCGGTTCTGAATATACGCAAACCGATATTACCAAAAGAAACAGCGTTAAAGAACTTTTTCATAAATTTTTCCCTGATGTGGTAATAAATACCGCCGGATTCACAAATGTGGATGCATGCGAATTGAATAAAGAATTGTCATGGAATGTGAATGTAAAGGGGACTGAAAATATTGCAGCTTCTGCGTGGGCTATTGACGCCGATCTGATACACATCTCGTCGGATTATATTTTTGACGGTAAAGAAGGCCCTTATACGGAAGAAGACGTTCCCCATCCGATAAGTTATTACGGGAGGACAAAGCTCGCCGCTGAAAATTCTCTCCGCACTTCGGGAGTCCGTTTTACAATTTTCCGCACTAATGTTTTGTATGGTTCCAACAGCGACCTTAAACCTGACTTTGTAAGATGGGCAGTAAAAAGCCTTAAAGAAGGTTTACAGATAAAAATAGTTACCGACCAGATAAACAATCCTACATATATTGAAGATTTAACAAATGTAATTATCGGGGCGATTGATAAAGAAACGTGTGGAATATTCAATATAGGAGGGGCTGAAATAATTAATAGGTATGAATTTACCTGCCGCATCGCCCGCTATTTCAAGCTTGATGAAAGCCTGATTATTCCAATTAAAACCGCCGATTTGAAACAGCCTGCGCCGCGCCCTTTGAAATCCGGTCTCATAATTGCTAAAGCGGTAAAAGAGCTTGGTTACAAACCGACGGAAATTGAAGAAACATTCAGGCTTATTGCGGGTAGTGTTGCATAATAAATTATTTCGGGTTTAAAACAAGAAGAGTCCGGCGATATGCCGGACTCTTCTTTTATAAGGGTAGAAATATTTTATTATTTTTTTGCTTTATACTGTACTTCTATTTCAACTCTTCTGTTTTTCTTGCGGTCGGTTCTCTTCTTATTGGGAGCAACCGGTTTTTCTTTGCCGAATCCTTCGGTAGTAATAACCGATTCATTTACGCCTTTTGATATGAGATATTTCTTAACAGCATTGGCTCTTTTTACAGATAGCTTCATGTTGTATTCTTTTGGTCCAATGCTATCGGTATGGCCTGAAAGAACCATCTTTTCCAGTTTCGATAACGTCGTCAAAGTATCGCAAATCTTATCAATATTGTCTTTGGATTTATAACCTTTGACGTTCGTTACGTTAGAGTCATTAAATAAGAAAAGGATATTCGAAAACTTCTTTGTAAAGGTAGAATCTGGTATATCATCAGAAGGATCAAGAGGGTTCGTTCCTCTTTTAACTTCAACGCCGTCGCCTATGGTACCGCTGTCTGTATCAACCTTAAGAGGGTCGGTCTTGTATTTTGTCACTTCATCGCCGTCATTAAGGCCGTCTCCGTCAGTATCAACTTTAAGAGGATCGGTCTTGTACTTTAATACTTCATCGCCGTCGTTAAGTCCGTCTCCGTCAGTATCAGCTTTAAGAGGGTCAGTCTTGAATTTAATTACCTCTTCTCCGTCTTTCAAGCCGTCGCCGTCTGTATCGGCATTAAGCGGCGAGGTCTTGAATTTCATTAATTCGTCACCGTCGTTCAAACCGTCGCCGTCTGTATCCGCTTTTACAGGATCGGTCTTATATTTAAATACCTCATCGCCGTCGTTAAGTCCGTCTCCGTCAGTATCAGCTTTAAGAGGATCGGTTTTGTAGGTCAAATATTCCTCTCCATCTTTCAGGCCGTCGCCGTCTGTATCGGGATTCTTGGGGTCTGTCCCTATTTCGGTTTCAATTCTTTTAATAAGGCCGTCGTGATCATAATCGGTATTGCTGTCGTCTCCTAAGAAAGTTAAGCCGATGCCAACATTAATATAAGAATCATTCAGATCGACAATTTTGTAATAATTGATGTCATCTGAGAGAGTATAATTCAAGCTGGCGCTCAAATCAAGAATTAAACTTTCGGATAATTTAAATTCAGAGCCGAAACCGACAGGAATAACTCCCGTCCAGCCGCTTTCTTCAACTGAATTTGGCGAAACCATTTTGGTTTTAGTAGATGCATTAAAGTTCAGTAATCCTATTCCTGCAAAGAAATAAGGATTGACGGTTTCCATATCGAACGGAGTATAGAGAAGCCTGGCATCGATAGGAAGCAGGGAGGTGGAATAATCATTTCCTTTATCGTCAACTCCCTGATAGGAACCGTATCCGAGGCCTGCTTCGAGGCTGAACAGGTTGCTTAATTGAAAACGGCCGTAGGCTCTGCCGAGCGGTGAAAACTTGAAGCCGTTAGACATTGGAAATTCATTTAATGGAAACATATTGTTTATCTGTAAGCCCGCTTTCCAAGAAACATCCTTAAATTGTGCATTTGCATTCCCTGTCAGAAATACAAATGATATTGAACAAACAATGAGAAAAGTTGCAAATAATCTTTTCATCATTCCTCCACTTATAATGTTAAAAAAACGTTTCAATATAAATTTTCTCAAATTCAATAAACTCAATTCATAATTCATTATTATGAATTAAATTTTAATCAATTATTATTAAAAATACAATTGTTTTTAGTACCCACGAGAGGATTCGAACCTCCGGCCAACAGTTTAGGAAACTGCTGCTCTATCCTGCTGAGCTACGTGGGCAGGTGAAAAACTTCCATTTTCCGCTAATTTGAGCAAAAGGCAATAGTTCTTACTTTGCAAATTAGCGACTGTAAATATAGGAATTTGTCATCAATTTTGTCATCAATTTTTATGACGAAAGGCAACAATTCAATGAACGTTTTATAAATGAAAAAAGCCTTTACAGACCGCCAAAGGAGTTACCACGCTCCTGTGAATCCGCTCAGGCTCTTTTCAATCTCAATATTTGTTTCATAGTGGTAATGTTTATGGCTAATGATTAAAATCTATTTCCGGTAATTAACCGCTTTCTTATTGAGAATAATAAACTTAACTCCATCAATTTCAAGAACATCAAATCTTTCAAGGCTTATCAATTCATAAATCCTTTGCCGGGAAACTCCTTTGTCTTTTGCAAAGTTTGCGATTGCTCTCAATTTCGATATGTCTATATCTTTCTTTTTCATAATATCAAATATAGTATAATCCTTTACAGTTGTCAATAGTTGAGTAAATATATTTATTGGCCATTTCTAACCGGAAATATTTAACCAAATTCACACCCACCACCCATATTAACAAGGGGCAGGGGCTTTGAATGAGAGAGGCGCATAAATTATATAACCAATTTTAGAGAAATAAGACGGAATATCTATGTTAAATGCAAGGGTAAGGACGTGTTAAAGGTGAAAATCAGGGCGTGTTAATACAAGAATTAGAGTGAGTTTAATATAAAAAAAGAGAACATATATAGTCTAAATAAACACACCTTTATTTTAACTTTACTACCGATATGTTTTTTTTCATTCCCTCAACCCTCATAAGATATCTTCCTTTCGAAGGATAAATAATGACTTTCGGTCTATATTTATAGGCGTATGTGTATGAATAACTTGATTGTTGCCATATTTGTCCATTGTCGAGTTTGAAAATCGTTTCACCTTCCCAACCGTTAAAATCACCTTCAATTCGTGATTCAACTACCTCTAATGCTCTATTAGTATTGGAATTCACTATTTTATTAATGGGAGTCTTTAATTGAGAACATATTAATTCCTCATCGAAGCCCTCAACAATTAATTTGAATGTTTCACCTCTTCTCAGTACAATTACATTAGGTGACAACTCTAATACTAATTGCAGAGTTAGACCTGTTACTTCATATATACTTCCAGAAGAAGTTTTAAATATGTGACCTGCCTGAATAGTCCCACTTATAGACCCCACAAAGTTGGTTTCTTCTTCCAAAGCCCATTTGTCTTGAGCAAAAACATTTGTATTGTCTGTAATTGATGCAAAAATGATAACGATAAATAATAGTTTAAAACTTCTCATACAACCTCATTATTATATTACTAATTCTGTAATCAATTTACAAGGTTAAACTATAATAAAACCATACCAAATAGCGTAGGTTTTAAGCTGTTTTATCCCTTATACGGCTGGATTTTTGCAATACCAGATAAATACCATTACTCATAAAAAATACACCCCTCAGAATCGATTTTGCCTTTTACCCCGGTTAGATTGGTTATAACCTTTCTTGCTATATCTCCACGGCTGAATTCACAACTGAATATCCATAGGGGATTTGTTATTGAGACTCCGGAGATATTAAACCGATTTCTTCTTTTTAATTTGTCTGCAATTTCTTTTGAATCTGTTTGAACTTTATAGAAGTTTTCACCTCTCATTAATTGCCATAAATAAGTCATTTTAAGCTCCCTTTATTTTGAATGTTGGTATTAAGTTGAATTTGTTTTTGAACTCTGTTAAGATGGTTTCTTTAACTATCTCAACATTTTCTTTTGTTGTTAATATCGAATCGTGAATAGTAAGAAGGAATATTCCTTGCTCTGCCAATTTCTTAGCCACCGTATTTATCATAATATCGGCCTCTGCTCTCTGAAGTTTGATTGCTAACTGTTTATAGTCTTCAATCTTGTAATATGAAATTATTGCGGAAACTGCCGGAAACAATTTTGCGAATATCTTTCTTTCCCTTGTTATATAGCGAGGGTTTTCTTTACAGTAACATATTTTACCGAAAAACCTTTTTTTGAATGTCTCACGGTCTTCCTTTATCCCCATTTCTTTCATCAGGTACTCATATAATTCACCCCTCGATGTTAGCTCCTTATATCTCTCCAAACCGGAATCATAAGAGAGAATTATATTACCATGATTGAAATTGAAAAATGAATGAAAAGAAGGATTTTTTAAGGCCTCAGAAATTAATACGTTAAAAAGGAATGGTTGAGAATTGGCAATATCTATTTCAATTAAATTCTCATTTCCATATCTGAGAAATGGTCTTATCTGTCTTGAAAGGTTTGTGATATTGTTATGAAGTCTCCCGGCTGTGTTATCTACTGTCTGAAAAAATGTTCTGCTCTCAATCATTTCTATAGCTATCAAATAACTAAAATATTTTTCAGCCTCAAGGTTTGCATTCTCTATATAATTTCGGGCTCCGTCTGAATTCATGGTAATTTGATTCAGGCAATTCCAAATATGAATATGTTGCATAGCTTTCATTTCCTTGATTTGTTTATTCTTAAATTGAGTTACTTTCTTAATTATTCGTTTGCTGTGAATTTCGGTTTGCTTATATCCGGCTCCGGCATATGTGAGAGTTAAACGATAACCCTTTGATGTTTGGCCGACTATATACCTGTTATTAGTTTCAATAACTCCAATGCTGATTAGGTATGATAGCGGAGTCTGATAATCCCATAGAATATATTTAAGTATCTTAGCGGAAAGGGGAATGAAAGAATCCTGAGATTCTATTTTGTTAAAGACTTTACCCCAATAAAGCAGGGTAAGAATGTAGTATAATTTATCCGGGCTCTTAAATGAACCCGGATTGAAGTTTGTAGGGACGTATCCTTTCATATGTCCCCCTTTATGCTAAAAACATTTCAAGTTGGTTTTCTAATTTGTTCTTAGCTTCTTTGATACTTCCGGAAAACTCTTTGATTTGTGCAAATAATTGAGTTTCTGCACCACCCTTTTGAAAGTGGAACACTTGACCGACATTCAATAAGTGTTCTTTGGCGATGTAAAGGAATTGACCGTTATATTCAACCTGAAAGACTTCAATATCAAATTGATTTACAAGGTCAAGATTAAAAGCGATGGATTGAGTTTTGCGATAAATTTGATAGTCGTTCCGTTTGGTACGGAAGATTTTTTCCCGTTCGTTTAAGTGTCCGATAAATTTGGGTTTTTGTGAATTAGGCAGTTCAAGTCTGACCGATTTTATATAATTCACTTTGGTTGGTTCTAAAAAAATGTTATTTTGCATTTGTGATTTTCCTTATAATGATTTTGTTTAAGGATTTGGCCGGGACTGTTCGAGCAGTTATCCGGCCTTTTTATTTATTTCATTTCAAATTCTCATAACAAAAAAGCCCTCAGATGACCCGACAAATCAACTAAGGGCTTATTGAATAAATAGAGTAAACTTATTTTATCTTTTGCCAATTTGTCGGTTACTGGGCTTGTGTTATCGTTCAATATTTCAAGAAACAATTCCTTCAAATAAACATTACTGTGGTGTTCTTTTTTAGTTACTTATTGGAAGTAGCTTTCTAACTTTTTTACTAATAAGGTAGAGCATTATTTTAAGAACACAAGAGGTTTTAATCTCTGGTGTATAAGGTAAGAAAAGGATATGGGGCTTTGAATTTTGGTGTGTCGATAACTATTTAGTGTATCGATAACTATTTTTTGAATGTGTGCTTTTTTGCCTTTTTCTTTTTTAAGCGTGTATAATTCTTAAATCGTCCATAGAAAAGGCTTTCTGTAAATTTTATTTTTTGTATAGAAATGGGGTCAACTAATTTATGTTTATCATTAATTTTTTTAAATGTATCATATGGTCTATAATATATGTTTGGATTTTCCAAATGAAGTCTTTCTTGCTCTTTATAAACAAGTTTGAATAGCTCTTGTTCGCTTCTATTCCCAATTTTGAGACCTTTTGTTTGATTTAAAAACGCTTGATACTCTTCATATTGTTGACCTAAAAAGTAACTTCCTTCCCTTATTATAGGCCAAGTTTCGGCTTCAATAGCGTAAAGTGATTCCCAAGCATACATTAACATTTTAGGAACGTATGAATGTAGTCCATACAAATAAAGTAAACCACTAAAATTGCTATTTGAACAAATTTTTTTGTAGTTGGGTAAAATATTTCCATTTTTTAAATAAAAATAATTGGCGCAAATAGTTTCCTGTCCTCTTTGTTTTTTTGACAATTCATATAATGATGATGTTTCTGCATCAAGAATGTCTTGAATACTTTTCTCAAAAAAACGGTAAAGAATATCGGCGATACCATTAATATAAACCAAGTCTTTCGGTTCGCCGGGTGCATATATTTTTTTTAATTTAGACCCGATAATCTCTTCAAAGTATTCTTTTAATCCTAATAAAGGAATTACATACGGATAAAGACCATTTTCTTTAATCCATTTTCTGTGGTATTTCCTAAATTCTTTTTCGTTGGTCAATATTTCAAGTTCTTTTATCTTTTTTGTATATGGCAACATATGGTCGAATAAAGTGAGTTCTGCATGGAAGCCTATTGTAGAAGGTGAATTTATATCGATATCAGAAGTATTAGTATCTGGACTTATTTTTTCTTTGCCATTTTTCATTTTCTATCTCAACAAAAAACCCCTTCACTTGCTCTAAACGGATGGCTGTCCGCTTCCCGGAACCGGGACAAATGAAAGGGTTATATAAAAACCTATGTATGCCATTTATTTAGAGATTGTTTAAAAAAATCATCTAATTTATATTATACTTTTCTTTAATTGATTTTATTAAAAACTCAGCATTATAATTTATACCTTCTGGTTTCTCTTTTGTGCAAATTATAGTGTTTTCTGTACGTGGTTTTGAAATTTCGTATGTTTCTCCTCCATACGTAACAGAAGAGCTTTTCGCTGATTTGCTATAGACATTTACATTTGTTTTTGTATAAGTTGGAGTAGTATATGTAGCAGTGGTGGCGGAACTTTTAGAATCAATAATGATAAAGTAATTATATCCGTTTGTTTTGCATAATTCTGCACATCTCAAAAGACAGAAGTCTGATGCTCTTTCTTCGCTTGTGTATCCATTACCTCTGAAGCGTACATTAAACATATCCTGATTTAGTTGTGTCTCAGAATATCCGCCACCGAATCCAGATGATTGATAACCTGTAGCACAACCGAACAAAGTGCAAACAAGTATGCACAAAATAATTAGCTTTTTCATTTTACCCCCTTAATTAACTCAAAAGGAATTTACAAAATATTTTTTTTTGTAACAATGCTTTTTTAATTGTTTAATGTATTTATTGCCGTTTTTAAATCCTCCGGCCTTAAGTGAGAATAGATTTCAGTTACTTTAATATCTGAATGGCCTAACAGTTTGGATATGGTATATACCGGGACGCCTTTCTGAATTAACCAGCTTGCAAATGTATGCCGTAAAGAGTGAAAGTTAAGCTTCGGGTTTATCCCGGCTTTAATAACGTATTCCTTAAATCTATGGGAAATAAAATCCTGCTGTATTGGCATTCCGTTCCGGGTAAATATAAAATCGCTTCGTTTAGACCGCTCCCGCTCCGTTAATATTTGCAATACCTTAATTGTAAGGGGAATAGCACGAACCTTTTTTGATTTTGTCAAATGTTCCGCATTGTCAAGTATAAGAGTCTGCTGTTTGTAATCTATCTGATTCCATTTAAGGTTTAATAATTCCCCCTGCCTTAATCCCGTATTTACCGCAAATTGAACAAGGTCTTTAATATCGTTATCGTCAATGGCTTTTAAGAGTAATTCAAAATCAATTTGGGAATAGAACAAAGGCTGTTTCTGAGGAATCCTGAATCGTTTTATTCCTTTGCAGGGATTTGTATTCAAATAATCCTCAGCTATTGCCCGGTTAAAGAAACTGCTGAAACATATCAAATCGTTTTTAGCCTGATATATAGAGCTTTCATTTACCCGTTTCTCAAAATATGCAATTAGTTCGCTGTGGATAACATCCTTAAGCATCACATCCCCGAAATGCTTTATCAGATTCTTTAAGGCCTGTTTATATCCTCTATGGGTTTTAGGGGTGTGAATGTTCCGGGAATAGTATGTAAAAAGTTCGCAATACTCTTTAAGGGAAACAGGTTTAAGTTTTTCGTTCCTCTTATGTTCAAGCTCCCGCTCAAAATTGGAAAGGAATTTGACCGCTTCCGATTTCAGCTTAGTTCTTGTAGATAAACAAGTACGCTTTCCTGTGCTCTGAAAATAATAAATGTAATAAAATCCGTTGGCACGTTTAGAGAGATACATATAAGCCTCCCAACGTCCAAAAAATTGAAAATCTTTCATCAAAAATGTCATCACTGGTAAAAAAGGAGGGGAAAACAAATCAAAAACAAACAAGGCCAACAGTTTAGGAAACTGCTGCTCTATCCTGCTGAGCTACGTGGGCAGGTGAAAAATTAAAGAACAAGATTATTTCTTGTTTGAAACTATATAATTTTTGAAACTATCAAAATAACTTTTTTCTGTATCGCTAAATTCGCTTTGGGCAATATCAAACGCATTTTCGAGAAAACGGAAATTTGTGCTTTTTAATGCTGCCGCAGTATCCGCCGGGTACTTTTCTATGTTTTTTGAGACAATCTCCCAAAACTTAACAGCCGCTTTTACGTTTATAACGCTGGGTATTTGGTTGTTGTTGGAAATCTTTATCAGTTCATCGAGGTATTCAAGATAGTTCTCGCAAATTGCAATGGCGCTTAATCCTGCTTCTTTCTGAAGAGGTTGCAAATTAAGAGTTTTCAAATTTACATCAGAACAAATTTTTATAAGCGCCGCAATTGAAGATGGAATAGCATGCTTATTAATAAACACCGAATTGTAATTTTGGTCGATATTTTTCTTTACTGCTTCAGGAATAGAATTCTTGGCGTTATTTTTAAGAATCGGATCAATGCTGACTAATTTTATTATCTTAATTAAATCTTCATATCTGCCGTTGTTCCGGCAGTCATCAATAATTTCCTGAGTCGGCGCCGAAACAGAACCTTGAGGTAGGGCAGTTTTAGAGAATGTTTTTTTGCCGTATTTACCGTAAAGGAACTCAAGAACCTGAGATACTTTGTCATTTGTAGGGAGCACATTCAAATTCGCAGAATAGAGTTTTTCGACCATCATAGCGAAATGGCCGTCGTCAATATCGAAATTTGCAATAATATCATTGCCATGCTGCCCGTATGAAAGGGGGGACATCTCAACCGAAGGAATTAATGCCATTTTATCCATAATGGCTTCAATTTTTTCGATTTCGCCGCTAGAAATCTTAATTATTATTTTTTCCAGTTTAATGCCCATTAGTTTTCAAACAAAATTTTCTCAATAATAAAGTTATGAATTATATGCAATAAATGCTATATAAATTGAATTTACTTCGCAATTTTAATATTTTTTGATCAGTTAATTAAACAAGTAAAAGGAGAAAAAAAGAATGACGACAATAGTAGATGTACTAGGAAGAGAAATACTTGATTCAAGAGGGAACCCGACAATTGAAGTTGAAGTAACTTTGGAATGCGGCGTGGTTGGAAGAGCCGCCGTTCCTAGCGGAGCTTCAACTGGAGAACATGAAGCGGTTGAATTAAGAGACGGCGATAAGAACCGTTACCTCGGCAAAGGAGTTCAGAAGGCAGTTGATAATGTGAACAATAAAATTGCCGAAGAACTTGTTGATTTTGACGCTGCCGATCAGGTTGGAGTTGATAACTTCTTATGCGAGCTCGACGGTACGGCAAATAAATCGGAACTTGGCGCAAACGCAATTCTCGGCGTTTCGCTTGCCTGCGCAAAAGCATGCGCCGATGCATTCGGAATGCCTTTATACCGCTATATCGGCGGAGTAAATGCAAGAACCCTTCCGGTGCCTATGATGAATATTATCAACGGCGGAAGCCATGCCGATAATAACGTTGATTTCCAGGAATTTATGATTCTTCCTTACGGCGCCCCTAATTTTGCCGAAGCTTTAAGAATGGGAGCTGAAACTTTTCATAATCTAAAATCGGTTTTGAAGAAAAAAGGGTACAATACAGCAGTCGGCGATGAAGGCGGTTTTGCTCCTAATTTGAAATCGAACGAAGAAGCTCTCGAAGTAATTCTCGAAGCAATTACAAAAGCAGGTTATAAACCGGGCGAAGATATCGGACTCGGTCTCGATGTCGCTTCAAGCGAAATGTATAATAAAGAAAAAAAACTTTACCAGTTTTTCAAATCCGATAAATCGGAAAAATCAGCCGCTCAGATGGTTGATATTTACGACGGTCTCGTTAAAAAATATCCTATCGTTTCGATTGAAGACGGACTTGATGAAAACGACTGGGAAGGATGGAAGCATTTAACCGATGTACTCGGCAAGAAAATTCAGCTTGTAGGGGATGATCTTTTTGTTACAAACACAGAAAGACTGGTTGAAGGCATTAATAAAGGAATTGCAAATTCGATTCTTATTAAAGTTAACGAGATAGGCACATTAACCGAAACCCTCGAAGCAATCGAAATGGCTAAACGCGCGGGATATACTTCGGTTATCAGCCACCGTTCAGGCGAAACGGAAGATACAACTATTGCAGATATTGCAGTTGCTACAAATGCAGGACAGATTAAAACAGGTTCCGCATCGCGTACAGACAGAATTGCAAAATACAATCAATTGATAAGAATTGAAGAAGAATTGGATATTACATCAATTTATCCGGGTCTCTCTGCTATCAATTATGCACAATAATAAATTAGAACTTTGATTCTCCCAAAAAGCGCCTTAAAGGCGCTTTTTTGGTCTAATGTTATAACTAAACAGAGGTACTTATGCCTGAAGTAACGTTGAAAAATATTGATGAAATGATTAAAAAACATAAAATTGAGTTTATTGATTTGAAATGTATCGATCTTGTTGGAAGGCTTCATCATATTACGCTTCCCGTTATTCCGAATATTATGAAAAAACTGCTCAGCGAAGGAGTCGGTTTCGACGGCTCGAGCTACGGTTTTAGAAAAGTTGAAAACAGCGATATGATTATGATTCCCGATCTTAATACCGCCGTTCTCGATTTATTCAGAGAATCGCCAACGCTGAGTTTCTATTCAAACATAGTTTTAACCGATGGAAAGAAAACTAATTTCTCGCAGGACGGAAGATTCCAGGCTAAAAAAGCAGAAGGGCTTCTTAAACAGACAACAGGATGCGACAAATCGTGGTGGGGGCCTGAATTTGAATTTTATATTTTCTCCAATGTTGAATATGACACCCGCACTTCAAAATCGTATTACAAAGTTGATCACGCTGAAGAATTTTATAAGCGCGCTTATCATGCCGCAAATCCTTTCGATCTCTATGATGATTTCCGCGATGAAGCGAGCAAGCTTCTTAAAAAATTCGGCATCGACGTTAAATATCATCATCACGAAGTTGGCGAAAGAGGACAGCAGGAAATTGAAACTTATTTTTCGGACTTGTTAACCACAGCCGATAATATTATTACGGCTAAGTATGTGTTATTCAATTATGCGCGCCAGAAAGACCTCTTTATAACATTTATGCCCAAGCCGATGTATCAGCAGGCGGGCAATGGAATGCACCTTCACATGTTCCTTACAAAAAACGGAAAGAATGCGTTCTATAAAAAAGGGGAATATGGCAACATTAATGAACTCGGGCGTTATTTTATCGGCGGCATGCTTAAACATGGCCCGGCTCTTTCCGCATTTACAAATCCGAGTACAAATTCTTTTAAACGCCTTGTGCCCGGTTTTGAAGCGCCCGTTGCTTTAACATACGGACAGGGGAACCGCGCTTCCGCTATAAGGATTCCCAAGTATGTATCCAATCCGCAAGAAACCCGTTTTGAATACCGTCCGCCCGATGCAACAGCAAATCCTTATTTATGCATTACTGCAATGCTTCTTGCCGGAATAGACGGGGTGATAAATAAGATTGATCCTGTTAAAGAAGGGTTCGGCCCGTTCGATAAAAACATCATGGATGAATCGCTTAAATCGCATATTGATTTCCTTCCCCGCAACCTTGCCGAAGCTCTTGAAGAGCTTGAAAAAGATAATTCATTCCTCCACAGAGGGTGCATCTTTACAGATGAACTCCTCGACCAGTGGGTTAAAACGAAGAATGAAGAAATCAAAGCTATCGGCACTATGCCCCATCCTTTCGAATACAAAATGTACTTCACTCTATAGAAGTTGTTATAATATAAGGAGTTAGAGAAACTCTAACTCCTAAAAGTAACAAATAGGTAACAAAAACAGCTAATTTTCTTACTTTTTTTTAACTCTGGCATATTATTCTTTTAGTTAAAATAATTGCTTTTTTTAAGTAAATTCGATAACCTTACTAACAAAGATATTACTATTGGCTAATGTCATTATGAAACCTTTCGATAATATAACAGTCTAATAAGAAAAAAATAAAATGAGCATTGAGCATATAAATAAAAGCCGTCAAAGATTATTAGAGGCTATTGTATTCTTTTCCCAAGCCAAAAAAATTAAGAATCCCTCAAAGATGATGATGTATAAATTATTGGCTGAAATGGATTTCAGACATTTTGAGGAAACTGGTTTACCGGTTACAAATTTGGAATATGAAGCTTTTCCAAAAGGCCCTGTCCCAAAAGTCTTAAATACGGAAATTACATCTGGAAAAGAATTAATTATTCCAAAAGATTTTGAAGATGCCTTGAGAATTGAAAATACAGAATTTGAAAATGAATTTGGGGAAAAGGTTGCTGGATTTAAGTGGATTGCAAAAAGAAAACCTAATACAAAGATATTTTCACCACGACAACTGAGAATAATGGATGAAGTGGCTTTTATATATAAAAAAAGTACTGCTACTGAAGCCTCCAAAGCATCTCATGAACCAAATAAGCCTTGGACAATAACTGTTAAGACAAAAGAACTTGGAGCTGTAATTGATATGGTTGAAACTATAAATGTTACAAATGGATTAGATAAGGATACTATTACAGAGATGCTGGTTGAAAGAAAGGCACTGATTTATAATTATGGTGGTTAATGGATTTTATAAAAGGGGAGATTTTTTACGACATCAATTTCCAGTATCCAGATGGTGGGCCAATTTGTGATAAATTACTATTGGTAGTTAACAAAAAACATACATCCCCTCAAGATGTTGTTTTAGTACCTTGTAAAACCAATAAAAGAAATAGTATCTTAAAACCACATTGTAATGAAAATGAAAAAATTTTCTTTGTTGACAAACAAATTGGTGCAAATGGATTTTACAGAGATAACACAATTATTCAACTTTTTCATATTGAAATATATTTTTATGATGCTATAGAAGAGTATTTCCAAAACCAAAGAATAAAACGATTACAAAAATATACTACACAAGATGAATTTTCAAGAATCCTAAATTGTTTGAAAAAAATGAAAGATGATATTTCTCAAGAAATACAAGATTTAATTTTTTAGTTCTTTCACTAAAGAACTTCACAACTGGGTGTGTAAATAATTTTGTGTAAATGGTTAAAGAAGTATAGGAAGCTAAGCGAAGAGAGGCGTAGCCGAACGTAGCTTAGCTTCTAAAGGCGACCCTTGCAAAAGGGTAAAATAATTA